>Ga0214919_10007045_pt1 | contig 15283 bp, 12 predicted proteins | sample LL1503_MetaG_FD_177994 | JGI IMG/M metagenome (GOLD analysis project Ga0214919, IMG submission 177994) | Freshwater microbial communities from Lake Lanier, Atlanta, Georgia, United States - LL-1503 | ecosystem: Environmental > Aquatic > Freshwater > Lake | place: USA: Georgia | collected... | reverse complement strand
TGGATCGCGGCGAGATCGTCGAAGATGCGCCAAAGGACGACTTTTTCGGCAAGCCGCGCTCAGAGCGCGCAGTGCAGTTCTTGTCCAAGATACTGCATCACTAAAACCAAAGCCAATACGCACCGTCATTGCGAGCGCAGCGAAGCAATCTCGCCGGCCTTGTGACTGCCGCCGCAATGCCGCCAGATTGCCGCGTCGGCTTCGCCTCCTCGCAATGACAACTGCGGCGACTGCGCCACCAGGGTCCCGCGGAACAGCCCGCGCACATGCGCATGAGCTCCCCGTAGACACCCGATAGGTCAGCGTGCCTGCTTGGCCTTTGCTGTGATGGCATCGAGGGTGGTGCTGGTGGTGATCGCCTGCGGATCGATTCGCACCTCGATCAGCGCCGGCTTGCCCGCCGCCAGCGCGCGCTCAAAGGCCGGGGCGAACTGCGCCGTTTCTTCAACGATCTCGCCATGCAGGCCGAACGAGCGCGCGAACGCGGCGAAGTCCGGGTTGACCAGCGCCGTGCCATGCACGCGCTCCGGGTACTCACGCTCCTGATGCATGCGAATGGTGCCGTACATGCTGTTGTTGATGACGACGAATATCACGTTCGCGCCAAATTGCACGGCAGTGGCGATTTCCTGGCCGTTCATCAAAAAATCACCGTCACCGTTAAAGGACACGACAATGCGTCCGGGATGGGCAATTTTTGCCGCCACCCCCGCCGGCACGCCGTAACCCATTGAGCCGTTGGTCGGCGCCACCTGCGTGCGCAAGCCGGTAAAACGGTAATAGCGCTGCACAAAGCCGCTGAAGTTGCCGGCACCGGTGGTCAGAATGCTGTCGGCGGGCAGGCGCCCGCGCAGCCAGGCGATGAGCTCACCCATCTGCAGCTTGCCGGGTATGGCGGCCGGCTTGTCGTTCCAACCGATGTAGTCGGCGCGCGCGGCGGTGAGCCAGTCGCGCCAGGCGCCGCCGTCTATTTTCAGCTGCGCCGCAGCGGCGGCGAAATTCGCCATACCTGAATTGATCAGCAACTCACCCTGATAGACGCGCCCCAATTCCTCGGCGCCGGCATGCACATGGATCAGCCGCTGTTTCGGGCGGGGCGACTGGAGCAGCGTGTAGCCGCTGGTGGTCATCTCGCCCAGGCGCGCACCGACGACCAGCAGCAGGTCGGCGTCGCGCACGCGTTGCGCCAGTTTCGGATTGAGGCCGATGCCCACATCGCCGATGTAATGCTCGCGACGGTTGTCATACAGATCCTGAAAGCGAAAAGCGCAGCTCACCGGCAGGCCCGCAGCCTCGGCAAAGCGGGCAATGTCGGCGCAGGCCTCCGGTGTCCACACAGTGCCCCCCAGCATCAGCAGCGGCCGCTTGGCGCCCTGCAGCGCGACCCGCAAGCGTTCCATGTCGGCCGGCGCCGGCGCCGCCTGCACCGCCTGGTAGGGCGCGGTGTCGGCCACCGTCGCGAGCTGGATCAGCATGTCTTCGGGCAGCGCCAGCACCACCGGGCCGGGCCGACCCGAGGTGGCGACCTGAAAGGCGTGGTTGACGTATTCGGGGATGCGGTCGGCGCGATCGATCTGCGCCACCCACTTGGCCATCTCACCGAACATGCGCCGATAGTCCATTTCCTGAAAGGCTTCGCGCTCGACAAAATCGCCGCCAACCTGGCCGATGAACAGGATCATCGGCGTGGAGTCCTGGTAGGCGGTGTGCACGCCGATCGACGCATTGGTCGCGCCGGGGCCGCGCGTGACAAAGCAAATGCCGGGTCGGCCGGTGGTCTTGGCCCAGGCCTCGGCCATGTAGGAAGCGCCGCCATCCTGGCGCGCCACCACGAGCTTGATGTCCTCGCGCGCATCGTAGAGCGCGTCGAGCACGGCCAGATAGCTCTCGCCCGGGACGCAGAACGCGGTGTCCACGCCGTGCACGCGCAGCGCATCGACTATGAGTTGCCCGCCGGTGCGGGGCTTGAGGTCTAGGTCTAGGTCTAGGTCTATTTTCATGATCAATCTGCCAAGAAAGCCTTGAAACAGGAGTGTGTTGCGAAATCACATCAGCAAGTTCCCTCTCCCCTGGCGGGAGAGGGACAGGGAGAGGGAGAATGAGCGCAAACGAAAAGCAGCGTCGCCATTGCGAAGATTCACCCTCTCCCCGGCCCTCCCCCGTCAAGGGGGAGGGGGTTCCGTGCCCTGGTGCGGGTATTTCACAGCGCCCTTCCTGCAAAAAAACCGCCACTCTTTTACAAGTGGCGATGCGTTATTATTGTGCCGCTGCAAATCCAAACAACGCCTCGCTGCGGCGACCAGATAATTATGTCAGACATCCCCACCCTTCGCCGCATCCTTGCGCAAAGCCACACCATTGCCGTCGTGGGACTTTCCGCCGACTGGTTCCGGCCAAGCTATTTTGCCGCCAAATACATGATCGCCCACGGCTACACGGTTATCCCGGTGAATCCGCGCTACGCGGAAATTCTTGGCCAAAAATCGTACAAATCACTGCGCGACATCCCGGCCGAAATCGCCGGCAAGATCGACATCGTCGACTGCTTCAGGAAGACCGGGGACATCATGCCCATTGCCGAGGACGCCATTGCCATCGGCGCCAAAGTGCTGTGGCAGCAAATCGGCGTACTCAATCACGAGGCCGGGGAAAAAGCCAGCGCGGCGGGCCTGGATACCATCATGGACCGCTGCGTCAAGATCGAGCACGGACGGCTGTTCGGGGGCCTGAACTGGTGCGGCGTTAATACCGGCGTCATCTCGGCAAAACGGCCTCATTGATTCTCCCTCACTCATGCACCATGCCATGAACGATACCGTCAAGCTTGACGCCTACTCGCCGCGCGACATCGCCGAACGCATCGAAAACGTCGGCGTAGCCAAGGCGCGCCTGCCGCTGCTCTCGATCGTGATGCTGGGCATGCTCGCCGGCGCCTTTGTCGGCCTGGGGGCCTTGTATTTCACGCTGGTAAGCAGCGACGCATCGCTCGGTTTTGCCGCCACTCGCGTCCTTGGCGGCGTGTGCTTTTCTCTCGGACTGCTGCTGGTGATGGTGGCCGGTGCGGAACTGTTCACCGGCAACAACCTGCTGGTCATGGCCTGGGCCGAGAACAAGCTGACCACCGGCGAGGTGCTGAAAAACTGGGTGATTGTCTGTCTTGCCAATTGCGCCGGTGCGGCCGGGCTCGCGCTGCTGGTGTACTTGTCCGGACACCTGGGCATGAACGGCGGCGGCGTGGCGCAGCAGGCGGTAAAAATCGCCGCAATCAAGGCCGGCCTGCCAGCTATGCAGGCGTTTTTCAGCGGCATGCTGTGCAACATCCTGGTGTGCATGGCGGTGTGGATGTCCTTCGCCTGCCGCAGCGTGGTGGATAAAATGGTCGCGGTGATATTCCCGGTTTCCGCCTTTGTCGCGGCGGGCTTTGAACACAGCATCGCCAACATGTATTTTTTCCCGCTTGCCATGCTGCAGCAGGCACACGCGCCGCTGGCCCTGCCCGGCGCCGCGTTGATAGACCTGCCGCACGTGCTCGCCAACCTCGGCGCGGTCATCGCCGGAAATATTGTCGGCGGCAGCGTGGTGGTGGCGCTGGTCTATCACGTCATCTACCGCCGCGGCGCAAAAGCCTGATTGGCAAAACCTGACTGGAACCGCAGCATGGCTGACCGAAAATTTGGCATAGAGACCCTCACCCTGCATGCCGGGCAGGTACCCGACCCGGCCACCGGCGCACGCGCCGTGCCGCTTTACCAGACCACGTCTTTTGTCTTTGACTCGGCCGATCATGCGGCGAGCCTGTTCAACCTGCAGACCTTCGGCAACGTCTATACCCGCCTGTCCAACCCGACAACCGCGGTGTTCGAAGAGCGCATGGCGGCGCTCGAGGGCGGACGCGCCGCATTGGCCGCCGCAACAGGCCAGGCTGCGGAGATGACCGCACTGCTGGCGCTTTGCCAGCAGGGTGACGAGATCGTTTCCGCCTCGACGCTCTACGGCGGCACCTATTCGCTGTTCGATGTGAATTTCCGCAAGCTCGGCATCAACACCACCTTCGTGCATCCCGACGATCCGGAAAACTTTCGCCGCGCGATCAGCAAAAAAACAAAAGTTCTCTATGCCGAGACCATAGGCAATCCGCTGATGAACGTGGCCGACATCGAGGCCATCGCGGCCATCGCCCACGAAGCGGGCGTGCCACTGATCATCGACAATACCGTCGCCTCGCCCTACCTTTGCCGCCCCATCGAACACGGCGCCGACATTGTCGTGCACTCGGCCACCAAGTACATTGGCGGCCACGGCACCAGCATGGGCGGGGTCATTGTCGAATCGGGGAAATTTCCCTGGGACAATGGCAATTTTCCGGATATGACCGAGCCCTCGCGCGGCTATCACGGCGTGCGCTTTTACGAGACCTTCGGCGACTTTGGCTACACCATGAAGGCGCGCATGGAAACCATGCGCACCTTTGGCGCGACGCTGTCGCCCTTTAACGCCTGGATGATGTTGCAGGGCCTGGAAACGCTGCACGTGCGCATGGACAGACATTGCAGCAACGCCCTCGCCGTGGCGCAGTTCCTTGAGGCCCATCCGCTGGTAAGCTGGGTCAACTACCCGGGTCTTCCCGGCAACCAATACCATACGCTGGCAAAAAAATACCTGACAAAGGGCGCCAGCGGCTTGATGACTTTCGGCATCAAACCGGGCGCCAACAGCGCAAAAACGGCGGGCGAAAAATTTATCGAAGCGGCAACCTTCATGAGCCACCTCGCCAATATCGGCGACGCGCGTACCCTCATCATTCACCCGGCGTCCACGACACACCGCCAGTTGAGCGAAGACGAACAGATCAAGGCCGGGGTCACGCCCGACATGATCCGCATTTCGGTCGGACTCGAAACACTGGACGATGTGCTGTGGGATATTGACCAGGCTTTGCAACAATCGCAGCAAAAATAGCGGCACTCAACACAGGACCCAAGACTCTCATGTCAATCCCCTCTTTCGACAATCCCTACCTCCCCCTGCGCCGTCCAACGATGGCGAAGAACGTCGTCTCGACTTCGCAGCCACTGGCTTCAGTTGCGGGCCTCTCGGCGCTGGCAGCCGGCGGCAACGCCGTCGACGCGGCGCTCACCACCGCCATCACACTGACGGTGGTCGAACCGATTTCCAACGGCGCCGGCAGCGATGCCTTCGCGCTCATCTGGGACGGCAAAAAACTGCACGGTCTCAACGCCTCGGGCCGCTCGCCGGCGGCCTGGACGCCCGACTACTTCAAGGGTCAGAAAGCCATTCCGGCGCGCGGCTGGAATTCGGTCAGCGTTCCGGGGGCCGTGTCGGCGTGGGTCGAAATGTCCAGCCGCTTCGGCAAACTGCCATTCGAAAAGCTGTTCGAGCCGGCCATCCGCTACGCCAACGAGGGCTACCTCGTGTCACCTTTTGTGGCGACACGCTGGGCCTTCCAGGTGCCCGAACTCAAGGTCCAGCCCGGATTTGCCCAAGCCTTCATGCCCAATGGCCGCGCGCCGATGGCCGGTGAAAAATTCGTCTTTCCCGAGCTGGGGAAGACGCTGGAGAAAATCGCCGCAACAAAAGGCAAGGCCTTTTACGAGGGTGAGCTCGCCGAGATGATCGCGGCGCATTCGGCCGCCTGCGGCGGCGCGATGACCAAGGCGGACCTCGCCGCCCATACCCTCGACTGGGTCGAACCCATCAGCCAGAACTATCGCGACCTCACCGTGCACGAAATTCCGCCCAACGGGCAGGGCATCGTCTGCCTGATCGCTCTGGGAATACTGCAGCACTTCGATGTGGCCTCGTACCCGGTCGATTCAGCCCACAGCGTGCACCTGCAAATCGAGGCGGTGAAACTCGCCTTCGCTGATGCGCTGCGCTTTGTCGCCGATCCGAAGTTCATGCATACCACGCCGGCGGCACTGCTCGACCCGGACTACCTCAAGGCCCGCGCCAAACTGATAGACATGAAGCGCGCCCAGGATTTCGGCCACGGCAAGCCACCGGGCGGGGGCACCATCTACCTCACCGCCGCCGATGCGGACGGCATGATGGTGTCGATGATCCAGTCCAATTTTTCCGGCTTCGGTTCCGGGGTGGTCGTGCCTGGCACCGGCATCAGCCTGCAGAACCGCGGCTCGGGCCTGGTGCTCACGCCCGGCCATCCGAACGAAGTCGCGCCGCGCAAGAGGCCTTACCACACCATCATCCCGGGCTTTGTCACCAGGGCCGGCAAGGCGTTGATGAGCTTCGGCCTGATGGGCGGCACCATGCAACCGCAAGGCCATGCACAGCTGATGGTGCGCATGGCCGACTACGGCCAGGGCCCGCAGGCGGCCATAGACGGCCCGCGCTTTCGCATCGTGCAGGGCATGGAAGTCAATTTCGAGGACTTCCCCAAGGCCGTGCTGCAAGACCTGGCGCAACGCGGGCACAAGGTGGTCGAACTCGAGCCCGGCTACATGGACTTCGGCTGCTCGCAGATCGCCTACAAGATCGATGACGGGTATATCGCGGCGAGTGACTCGCGGCGCGACAGCCTGCCGGTGGGGTACTAAACCGCTAGACGCGCAGCACTCAAGCGAGGTTCTTTTTAAAAAACGCGACGGTCCGCTCCCACGACAACTTGGCCGCGGCCTCGCTGTAGCGCGGCGTGGAGTTGTTGTGAAAGCCATGTTGAGTGCCAGGATAAATGTGGGCCTGGTGCGACACGCCGGCCGCTTTCAGCGCAGCCTCATACGCCGGCCACATGCCGTTGATGCCGGCGTCGTTCTCGGCGTACTGGATTAGCAGCGACGCCTTGATTTTCGGCACGCTGGCGGTCGCCGCTGCAGCACCGTAATAAGGCACGCCCGCCTGCAGGTCGGCGCCCAGCTCGGCGGCAAGGTAATTGGTGGTGCCACCACCCCAGCAAAATCCGGTCGCGCCCAGTTTGCCGGTCGAAAGCTTGTGCGCCTTCAGATAGCGCGCGCTGTTGAGCATGTCGATGCGCAGTTTGGTTTGGTCGAGACCCGCCTGCAGTGCGCGCCCATCATCGTCGTTGCCCGGATAGCCGCCAGCCGGGAACAGGCCATCGGGGGCAAGCGCGACAAAGCCTTCCACTGCAGCGCGCCGTGCGACGTCTTCGACATAGGGATTCAGACCGCGGTTTTCATGGATCACCAGCACCGCCGGGAACGGCCCCGAACCCGCCGGCTGCACCAGATAGCCGCGCATCTGCCCGGAATTGCCGCCGGCTGAAGGATAGGTCACGTACTGTGCCTTGATGCGCGCGTCGGTGAACGAGATGGTCTGCGCCTGCGCGTAGCGCGGCAGCAAGGCCTGCGCCATGATCAAGCCGCCGGCGACCAACGCACCGGAGCGGGCGAGAAACTCGCGCCGGTCGATGCGGCCGTGGCAGTACTCGTCATACAGGTCGAACACACGCTGGTCGATTTGCAGCTGGGTGACGGGTTCAGTCATGTTCATGGCGGATCCTTCCATGTGCTGTCTGGGGGACGACCTACAGTCTGTGAAGGATTGTAAAGCATCGGCAAGCTACGGTTGCAAGCCCGCGTTCGACTGGTAGTATCCCCGCCATGCAAACCTTCAATCTGCGGCACCTGTTCGTCTGCTTGTTCACAGCGCTCGCGCTATGCCTCTCCCCCGCCGCCCTTGGCGCCGATGGCCAGGCTTACCGTCAGGGCACGGCCAGCGCCGACGGCATAGGCAAGTTCTACATGGGCCGCGAAATCGCCCATGTCATGGGCTGGCAGGCTGCGGCCTGGCTGGAGCGCGATGAGCGAGAAAAGGAGGAACGCACCGACCTGCTGGTGGCCGAGCTGCCCTTGCAGCCGGGCATGACCGTGGCGGACATCGGCGCCGGCACCGGCCACATTTCCCGGCGCATGGCCGCGCGTGTGGGGGCGACCGGCAGGGTCTATGCGGTCGACGTGCAGCCGCAAATGATTGCCATGCTGGATGCGCTGACCAAACAATCGGGCTTGAAGCAGATCGAATCCGTGCTGGCGGCTACAAACGATGTGAAACTGCCTGCGGCGTCGGTGGATCTCGCCATCATGATCGACGTCTATCATGAGCTGGAATTTCCGCGCGAGGTGCTGGCGAGTATCGTGCGCGCGCTCAGGCCCGGCGGCCGCGTGGTGTTCGTCGAATACCGCGCCGAAGATCCGCGGGTGCCGATCAAACTGCTGCACAAAATGAGCGAGGCACAGGTGCGGCGCGAGGCCGGTCAGTTGCCGCTCACCTGGGAACGCACCGCCGGCAACCTGCCCTGGCAACACATGGTAATTTTCAAAAAGAACTGAGCCGTACCGGGGAACAGGCTGGAAAGCCGCGACTGGCGCGGGTTTTCAGCCTGTGCCCCGGATGCATTCAAATGATGGCATGGCGCAGCAGTGGCTATAATGCGTGAAATAAAAAAGCAGTTTTCCCGAGGAGGAATCCCCAGATGGTCGCAATCACATCCACGTCCAGACTTGCGCAGGGCATCGCGCTCGCCGCCGGCATCGCGCTGACATTGACGCTGGCGGCAGGCCCGGCCCAGGCACAGTCCGCCTACCCGGACAAACCGGTTCGCCTGATCGTCCCCTTCCCCCCCGGGGGCGGCGCCGACAACCTGGCGCGCGCCGTCATTCCCAGGGCCTCGCAAATCCTCGGCCAGACCATCATCATTGAAAACCGGCCCGGTGCCGGCGGCAACGTCGGTTCCGAAATGGCTGCGCGCGCCGCACCCGACGGTTACACGCTGTTGCACGGCACCAACGGCACGCACGGCATCAACCACGCGCTTTATGCCAAGACCGGATTTGACCCGATCAAGGATTTCGCACCGATCACGCGCTTCACCACCATTCCGGCGATGCTGGTGGTGCATCCGAGCCTGCCGGTCAACAACGTCAAGGAATTGATCGCCTACCTCAAAGCCAACCCCGGCAAGGTCAGCTTTGCCTCCGCCGGCAACGGCACCACCTCGCACATGGCCGGTACGTTTTTCAAGAACATGGCCGGCGTGGACATCGTGCACGTGCCTTACAAGGGCGGCGGCGCGGCGCTCACCGGCATGCTGGGCGGCGAAGTGCAACTGATGATAGACCTGATGGTGAACGTTTATCCGCAAGCCAAGGCCGGCAAGCTCAAGGGCCTCGCCGTGACCACGCTGACCCGTGTGCCCACCGCCCCCGAGTTTCCCACCATGGACGAGGCGGGCGTGCCCGGCTTCGACATCGCCGCCACCGACGGCATTTACGCGCCGGCCGGCACGCCGCGCGCCATCATCGACAAGCTCAATGCCGTGCTGCGCCAAGCGCTGACCGACCCGCAGGTGCGCGACAACCTCGGTGCGCGTGGCGGCTTCCCCACGCCGAGCACGCCAGAAGGCCTTTCCCAGCACATTGCCAAAGAGTTGCCTATGTGGGCCAAGCTCGTCAAGGATTCTGGCGCAAAAGTCGACTGAACATCACAAGGACAAAACCATCATGGACATGAACGCCCGCGCACAGGCCGGAGAAACAGGTGAAAACGGCAACCCGATCCAGTACGTCGGCCTGCCGCCCGCGCTCAAGAGCTCAATCACAGAAACCAAGCATTACTTCCAGGCGCTGGACAATTTTTTCAAGGTATTCGCGATACGCCCGGGCGAGCGCGTGCTGATGCTGACCGATCCGCTACTTGACCCGCGCGTAGTCGACGCCGTCACCGGACTTGCGCGCGCGCGCGGCGCCACAGTGAGCCAGTACATGGCGCCGACCACAACGCTGCCGGGCGTACCCGAGGAAGTGCAGCCGCTGATCAAAAAAGCCGACTTTATCGTGTCGACCTGGTTTTGCTCCATCGAGGATCCGTTCAACGTCGCAATGCGCAAAGCCGGACAGCGCTGGGTCAAGATCACTTATTTTCGCGACCTCGATTTGCTGATGACACCGCAGGCGCGCTTTCCGATAGAACTGGTGGGAGAGATCCTGCGCGCCACGGAAAAGCGCATTCCCAAGGGCGAGGATTTTGAATTGCGCTTCAGCGACGCGCGCGGCAGCGACCTGCGCATCCCCTACACGCGCGAGATGCGCGACACCATGTTCGCCGGCAACCGCTGGCGCGGCAAGATGTTCGCCGACGAACCGGGCTGCTATGTACACTACCTGCCCACGCACGGCCCGAATTTTTGGGACAGTACGGCGATGAAAAGCGACCCCGCAGCAAAAATCAACATCGAAGGCGTGCTCTATCCGCAGTGGGCCATAGGCTTTGCGCGGCCATTTGTGGAAAAAATTGCCGTGGTTTTCAAAAACAAGCTCGTCACCGAGGTGCGCGGCGAGTCACCCGATGCCGCCATCCTGCGCGACATGCTGATGGGCGGAAAAATCATTGAGGGCGGGGGCTGCGGCTTCAATCCCAAGGCGCCGCGCAACACCGTCTATCCAGCCGGTTCCAATTCACCCGGTGCGCTGCATTTTGGCGTGGACCTGGCCAAACCCAGCGATTACATCCGACGCGTCATGCCCAACTGGGAAGAACCGCCGGTGCACCAGGACTTGATCGTGTTCGACGCCACCGTCACCGCCGGCAAGAGCACCCTCATCGACAAGGGCTTCTTGATGGCGCTGCGCGACCCGGCGGTGGTGGAGATGGCCGGCCGCTACGGCGACCCGGTGGAGTTGCTCGAAGCCTTTGTCTAAACCGGGTCAGTGCCCGCGCGACCGCTGACCGCTAACCTTGGCCATCAGGGCACGGGCATCGGCCGGCGCGACATCGTCGTTCCAGACGACGTACTGGTCGGGGCGCACCAGCATGAGTTTTTTTCCGTAGGCCTCACGGCCGCCCGTCTGGCTGTCGCGCACGACCTTGAGCGGCACACCGAGCGACTGCGCGGCGCCTTCAAAACCGCGCACCGCATCGTCCTCAGCGCCGAAGGCGAGCAGCGTGAAACCTGCACCGAGCTCCTCAAACACATTGCGCCCGGAAGAGAGCGTCTGCGGCGGCAGGTGATGGCCGGCGCGCGACTTGAAGGTGTGGCTGCCGTGGGCGCTGCACACGCCGCCTGCCGGCCCCATCACCACCGATGAACCTTCGTAGTGCGGCTCGTAGACCCGCGCGCGCGCGCTGGTTTTGGCCATGCGTTCTTCCCACGCCCGCTCAAAGGCGGCGCGGTCGCGCTCCGGGCTGAAGTTCTCCAGGAACACGCGGTCCTGCTCGATGCGCGCGGCGATAAAATCTTCGCCGGTTTCCTTGAATATGGGTTGGCGCTCCTCGCCATAAGAGGCGAGCAAGGCCTCGCCACCCCAGCCTTGCAAGTGCGCCGCAAGCTTCCACCCCAGGTTGGTGATGTCCTCGAGGCCGTTGTTGAGTCCGAAGCCGCCGTAGGGTGGATGGGTATGCGCCGCGTCACCGGCGATGAACACGCGTCCGACGCGGTATTTCTCGGCCACCGCCACACGCAGATCCCAGAAACCGATGTAATCAAACTCGCAGGCAAACGCGAAGCCCGCCGCCTTGTGCAACAAACCAAGGAAGTCGAAGTTGCCGGTGGTGGTGTCCAAGGGCACCGGTGCGTGGAAAAACCAGCCTTCACCAACATCGATACGGCCGAAAAATTGCCAGTAGCCTTTCAGATCCGGGTGCATGACGTTATAGGTGGACTTGACCGGGAAGCGCTTCAGCCCCTCGTGCAGTTCGCGCGACCGGAATACCGCCAGCATCATTTTCTGGTCAAAGTCGGCGCCGCTGCGGCCTATGCCGGCCTGCTCGCGCACGACGGAGCGGCCGCCGTCGCAGCCAACAACGTAGTCGGCCTCCAGGACCCGGCGCTCGCCGCCCTCGCACGCCACAACCCCGACACGCACGCCCTGTCCGTCCTGCTCGACGGTTTGCGCATCCCAGCCAAAGAGCGCCGTCACGCAGGACAATGCCGCCATTCTATGGCGCAGCACTTTCTCGGTCTCGTATTGGGGCAGGCGCTCATAGGCCTGGAAGTAATATTCGTGTACCAGCTCACGCTGCGCCGGCGCAGCCCAGTATTCACCCATCAGGCTGCCGTAGGCGCTGACGCCGCTGGTGGGCACGCCCTGCGGCATGAGGCGCGCGGCGCGCAGCGCGTCGACACAGTTCCAGAAATAAAAATGCTCCAGCGTGCGCTGGGTGAGGTTCTGCCCCTTCGGGATGCGTTGCATCACGACGTGGCGCTCGACCAGCGCGCAGCTGATCCCGCGCTGCCCGAGCTCGACCGCGAGCGCGACGCCGACCGGCCCGCCGCCGACGATGATCACCTGGTATCTGTTCTGCTTCATGGCTGCCTTGGATGTTGCGATGTATATTTTCCGCTGCCCGCATGCGGTATCACCGGCGCTGGTACGGGCTGCGGTGCACTAAACGCGCATGACGTGATCCGGCGTCAATTCCGCCACCGCGGCGCAACCCATCAGCGTCATCACCCGCTCGGTTTCGTCGCGCAGGATGGCCAGCGCCCTGGCAGCACCGGCCTGGCCGCCCGCCGCGACGCCGAACAAGGTGGCGCGGCCCAACAACACGGCGTCAGCGCCGAGGGCCAGCGCCTTGACGATGTCGCTGCCGCGGCGAAAACCGCTATCGATAAGCACGGTCATGGCGTCGCCCACCGCCGCCACAACCTCGGGCAGCACGTCCAGTGTCGCCGGCGCGCCGTCCAGTTGCCGGCCGCCATGATTGGACACCACCACGCCATCGGCACCGGCCGCCTGCGCGCGCCTGGCATCGTCGGCGGTCAGCAGCCCCTTGACTATCAAGGGGCCCTGCCACAGGCCGCGCATCCAGGCGATGTCGGCCCAGTTGAGCGTGAGGTTGCGGCGCGAGCGGGTGAACTCGGCAAGATCATGGGCGCTCGCGCCTGGGGGCAGGAATTCTGCGAGGTTTTCCATGCGCGGCATGCCGCGGCGCAACCACACCGAGCCGAGCCATCGCGGATGCGTCAGGCCGTCCCATACGACGCCGGGCGTGATCTTCACTTCGTGCGCAAAGCGGTTGCGCAGATCGCGTTCACGCTTGCCATTGATGACTGAATCAACCGTGACGATGAGCGCCTTGTAACCGGCGCTCTGGGCGCGGGCGATCTGCCGCTCCCAAAGCGGCCGGCCATCCCAGCAATACAGCTGGAAAAATTTTATGCCATCGCCACCCTCGCGCGCCACCTGCTCGAGTGAATTGTTTGCCGGCGATGACAGCGTAAAGCCAATGTCCGCGGCTGCAGCGGCGCGCGCCAGCGCCAGGTCTGCGTCCACCCAGTAAATACCGTTGAGCCCGGTCGGGCCGATGAGAAAGGGCGCCGACAGGCGATGACCGAACAGGCTCACCGACAGGTCGCGCCTGGCCTGGCCGGTGAGCATGCTCGGACGCAGGCGGTAACGCGCAAACGCCGCGCGGTTGTCGCGCAAGGTTGCCTCTTCTTCGGCGCCGCCATCGAGAAAATCAAAAATAACGCGAGGCAGCCGCGCCTTGGCCAGGCGCGCGAGCGCGTCGATGTTGATGGCGTCGTTTATGGCGCGGGGCGTAGCACAGGTGGTGGCAGAATTTTTCATGGCTTGCGCAGTTTAAACCAGTGGGTCTGATTGAACAGCGCGGACTGGGTGAACAGGCTGAAGAGGACAAAATTCCCTCGCCATCACACAAGGCGCGCCAAACCCAGTCGACGGACGCGGTAAAATTTGGCCAGGCTTGCCGACCAACACCCTCACCGTCAAACAACAAAGGAAAAGAACATGCTCAAAATCTGGGGACGCATCAACTCCATCAACGTGCAAAAGGTGCTCTGGTGCCTGGATGAACTCAAGCTGCCTTATGAGCGCACCGACGCCGGCATGGCCTTTGGTTGCGTCAACGAGCCCTGGTACCGCGCCATGAACCCCAATGGCCGCGTGCCGGTGATAGATGACGAGGGCTATGTGCTGTGGGAGTCGAATGTGATCGTGCGCTACCTCGCCGCGAAGTACGCGCCCGGCACGCTGTATCCGGAAAAACTCGCCGAGCGCATGAACGCGGAACGCTGGATGGACTGGTGTTCGAGCACACTGGGCGCGTCCATGACCACGGTGTTTTGGCAACTGGTGCGTACCCCCGAAGACAAACGCGACATGAAAGCGGTCGAGGCCGCGGCCAAGACTTGCGCCGAGATGTTTGGCATGCTGGAAACACACATGGCCGGAAAGCAATTCATCGCCGGCGATACCTTCACCATCGGCGACATTCCCACAGGCTGCTTTTTCAACCGCTTCATGGACCTGCCCATCGCACACCCGGCGCTGCCAAATCTACGCGCATGGCTGGAACGCCTCAAGCAGCGCCCGGGCTTTCACAAACATGTGGCGCTGCCGCTGAGCTGATTTTCACCCTGCATTGGCTGAAAACCCGCTCCAGACGGGCATTTCCAGCCGATGCACGTCCATTTAACCGGTCCCCGCACGCGCTCACCCGCTCACCATCAGTCACCATCAGGGCGCGCCCACCGCACCCAAGCGCGCATCGCGTTCTGTCTTGGGCAGGCCGGCCAAATCACGCACCACCTTGTAGAACTTCGGCAGGTCTCCGCCCTGCCCCTGCAGCAGAGCCTGGAAGCCGGGCACCAGTTCGGAGTAGACGGCGACAGACGCGAGCTGGGCGTTGTTGGGGTTTTGCGTAAAGAAGCGGTCGTAACCGGCAAAGCCGCCCCACGCCGGTGACGCCTTGAGCGCCTCATAATCGGCGCGCATCGCGGCAAGGGTTTCGGCCTTGCGCCGTCGCATATCGGCGACCGCGATGTTTTGCCGGTACAAGGACTCCAGCCGGGTGCGGTAGGCGAGCACCAGCGCGATGAATTCGCGTCGCCGCGACTGGAAGGATTCGTATTGCTGCAACTGCCCGGGCGTGCCCTCGCGCCGCAGCCAGCGCTGCACGCCCTCGTGCTCGACCGCGACGGCGAACGATTCGTTAAACCGGGTGTCACCGCCAAGGTAAAACTGCTGGTGGGCGAGTTCGTGGAACAGCAGCCGCGCCAGTTCGGTTTCAGGATAGTTCACAAAAGTGTTGAGCACCGGATCGTTGAACCAGCCCAGCGTGGAGTAAGCCGGCACGCCGCCGACATAGACGTCGAATCCACGTTCGCGCAGCGCGCCGGCATGGCGCTCCGCGTCGGCCTGCGCAAACCAGCCGCGATAAGTGACACAGCCGGCCACGGGAAAACAAGACTGCTCCGGCTGGAGTGAAAATTCCGGCGCGGCAAACACATTCCACACGACGAAGGGGCGGTCGAGATCAGCGTAAGCGC
>Ga0214919_10007044_pt1 | contig 15283 bp, 15 predicted proteins | sample LL1503_MetaG_FD_177994 | JGI IMG/M metagenome (GOLD analysis project Ga0214919, IMG submission 177994) | Freshwater microbial communities from Lake Lanier, Atlanta, Georgia, United States - LL-1503 | ecosystem: Environmental > Aquatic > Freshwater > Lake | place: USA: Georgia | collected... | reverse complement strand
GCCAGGCTTTTGTGGCCAAGCCTATCTTGGAATCCGAGCTCATCAACACCTTGCAGGAACACCTGAACTTGGAATGGTGTTTTGCGCAAACTAGCGAGATCGATGTCGTGCCACAGGCTGCTGTGGCGCATAAAAACCTACCCCATGCGGTGCGCCAAGATTTATTGCGCTTGGCGCGCCTAGGCCATGTGCGCGGCCTGCAGACCGCGCTCGATGGCATCGCCCGCGCAGAACCGAGTTTCGAGCCCGTATGCGCCCAGCTTCGCGAGCTCGTCACGCGCTTTGACCTCGATAGCCTGCAATCCCAATTGATGGAGCCTGAACATGCCGCCTAATCCATCCCCCGAAAATCCGGTGGTACTGGTCGTCGATGACGCGCCCAGCAGCCTGGGTGTGTTATGCGAAACCCTGGAGAGCGCGGGCTATACCGTGCTGGTGGCCAGTGACGGCGAAACCGCCTTGCAACGCCTGGAAATGATCACGCCTGATGCGATATTGTTGGACTGCGTGATGCCCGGCCTGTCGGGCTTTGATACCTGTAGGCGGATTAAAAACAATACCGCATGGGCGCAAATCCCGGTGATTTTTATGACCGGTTTGTCCGACACCCAGCATGTGGTGGAAGGCTTTGCCTGTGGAGGTGTGGACTACGTGGTCAAGCCCTTGCGCGCCGCCGAGGTGCTGGCGCGCTTGCACACGCATACGCGCAATGCGCAGGTCAGCCGCATGGTGCGCGACGCCTTGGATGTAGCCGGTTTGGGCGTGGTCTTGGTCGATGGCCTAGGCCGCATTGCCTGGCGCTCGCCCAAGGCATCACGGGCGCTTTTAAGCCTGCACGAGGGCGGAGCCGATTACGCTACAACCAAGCTGCAACAAGCTTTGCAAGCCGTGCTGCAAGCCACCGGCGAGAGTGTGGAGTGCAAAGACACCACGCCGCGCATGTCGCTGCGCAATATGGGTCAAACCTCTACCGGCGAGACCTTGGTGCTGCTGGAAACCGAGCGCGCGGTGACCGCCATCGAATCGCGCCTGAAACACGCGGCCCTTACGGCGCGGGAAACCGAAGTACTGTCCTGGATCGCTAAAGGCAAGACCAACCGGGATATTGCCGAGATACTGTCGCTAAGCCACCGCACGGTGAATAAGCATTTGGAGCATATTTACCAAAAACTCGGTGTCGAGACCCGCGCAGCTGCCGCTGCAGTGGCGATGGGCTGAGGCCAGCACCCGCAGTTAGAATCCCAGCCCATGGAAGCTTGGCCGAGCGGTTTAAGGCACCGGTCTTGAAAACCGGCGAGGATGTGAGTCCTCCGTGAGTTCGAATCTCACAGCTTCCGCCAAATAAGAACAGCCCCAATCGGGGCTGTTCTTATTTCTACTTGGGCAACATCACTGGGTGGGCTTCAGCGACGTTGCGTCCCGAGTACGGAAGTTCTCTTGTCGTTTGTGCAGCCGATTACCGGCCTTGGTGCTCGGTGATGAACTGGCGTAATGCTGCGTCGATGCGAGTCTGCCAGCCGTCACCCGCTGACTTGAAGTACTCGACAACCTCGTGTGACAGGCGTATGTTGATGCGCTCTTTCGGGTGCTCAGCACGCGGACGACCGCGAGGCTTTAGCATTTCGTGCGCAAGCTTTGCGCCAAAGATTTGCGGCAGCACCTCGCTGGCCGGACGTGCTTTGGCGAAATCTTCCGCCGTCCATTCGGGGTTCTCGTCGTCAATCAGTTCAGGGTTTGGTTTCTTGCCCATAATTTTTCATCTCTCGTTGGTTTGCTTTTCGCAGACTGATGACATGCACCTTGTCTGCGCGGGGTGTGAACACCACGGCATGTAGCCGATCACCGATCATTCCAAGTGCAAGGTAACGGCGCTCACCATAGTTTTTACGGACATCCTCTTTGATCACCGCACCTGACCATTCCATTTGCGCAACCAGCGTGAACGGCAGACCGCGATCAGTTACGTTACGGACACTTTTGGCGGGATCAAAGCTGATTTCAATGTGAATTATTGTACTCACAAAAAAAGATTGTCAAATTATTTGTCGCCACAAAAAGGGCCGTGATACCTGCACGCCGCAATGCCCCTTTTCACGAATAAAAAACCTAGCCCGCTTGAAGCGCGCAAACAAGCAACGCAGCCCAAGCGATCGACTATTTCCCGCAAGCCATTTGCATGCGCTGCGAAAAAATACTGTCCGGCGGCAAGGCTTCCCATCCATCCGGGTCTGGCCCGAGTTGCTGTATCAGTTTGCCGCCGCCCATGGGCTCGGTGTAGGTCAGCATGTCCAGGCCCCGGCTGCGTTGGCCTTTGCAGTCGTACTCGACAAGAAAGCGGCTGGAGTGCACGCCCTCCCCATCGACTTTCTCCATGTTCACCAGTTCCCAGACTTGCACCGTGTCCGCTTTGCGTTTAATGGTGACCTTGTCCATAAAAAACTGTGCTATGCCACCAGGCCCCACTGGAACCCATTCGGCGTGCGCAGCGCTGGCAAATAGAAGTGCGGAGATGCTAATGAGGCGTGCAAGGGGGCGTAGATTTTTCATAGCGGCGGAGTTTAAGCCAGCGTCGCCGGGTTGCCCAGAGCCCCTAGAAAGACCCTGATGCCTTGGGCTGGCGCGGGCTAGTCTGTACCGCAGTGGCACCGGGCAAGAACGGTGTAGTCTGTTTATTCCTGCTTGGCCAACCATTTGCGCAGCTTGGGCACATCGGGAATATGCACCTTGCTGTAGGCTACATTGAGCAGGCCCAGCGCTTCGAGTTTCTTGAGTTCGGCGTTGAGGCTTTGGCGCGATACGCCCAGCATATCGGCCAGGTCGCTTTGTGCTACCTTGAGTTCGATTGCCGAATCGGTCAGCGTGCCTTGTACTCCGTGCAGTTGCGCCGCGTTAAGCAGCAGCAAGGCGAGCTGCCCCGAAAGTGGATACAAATTGCGCGCTGCCAGATAGTCTTGCAGGCGGCGCGAGCGCGCGCACAGCACTTCAATGAGTGCGCGCGCCAGGGGCATATGTTGGTTGAGTACTTCTAAAAAAGCGTCGCCAGCGAGCATCAGCACTTCGCTGTTGCCTTGCGACTGGGCGTTGTAAATGCCGCTGGACTGCTCCACCACCGGTATGAGCCCAAACACCTGCCCGCGTTGCAACTGACCGAGTACATGTCTTTTGCCGGTGCGGCCGATGATGTACATGGCCAAGCGGCCTTGGGTGATGATCACCAAGTGCGTCAGAAACTGGCCCCGGCGCGAGACGGGTTGCCCGTCGTGCAAATGGACCCGGCTGCAGTGGGCCACCAGATGGTCCATCAGCGGCCCGGGCAAGTCGCGTAGCCAAGGCACCAGCGCCAGGTCGGCGTGCAGGTCGGGCGGTGGCTTGTGCGTGGAAATCGTCATGGTTTACACCAGTATAGATTGTCGGATTTCGGACAGACAGGCAAAGCCCTTGCGCTACACACTGCCCTTTTCCGATTCGCAAAGGCCAGACCATGAGCAGCGCAGTGCAGCAATTTTCGGTGTCCGCTTCGGCCGCAGTAGCGGCGATGCAACGCAACCGTGTAGACCATGTGGTGACCGTCCCCGATTGGGTGCAACTGGCCTTGCACCAGCGATTAGAAGCGGGCGTGGCCGGCATGCGCTTGGTCAATTGCAGCAGCGAAAACCAAGTCGTTACCGTGGCTGCCGGTCTCGTCATTGGCGGTAAGCGGCCGCTGCTGGTAATGCAAAACCAGGGTCTGTATAACTGCATCAACACCTTGCGCGCGGTCTGCCTGGACGCCAAGGTGCCCTTGGTGTTTATGGTGGGCCAATTTGGCCGTGAGTTTGACAACCTGGGCCAGCCCAGCACGGCGTCCCGGCGCACCATGGTGCGCATCATGGAGCCGCTGTTGCAATCCATCGGTGTGCCGTTTATGTGTCTGGACGGGGAGCAAGATTTACCCCGGATGGACCAGGCATTTGCGATGGCAGAGCAGCAGTCCGGTGCGGTGGTGCTGCTGGTATCCGCTCCCATGGCCTGGGCCTGATCACCATGATGAATCTATTACAAGCTTGCCTGCCGGTTTCCCAATTGCGTCCGGCCCATGCCATGGTCGTAGCCACCATGGGCGCCATGTTTGCCTTTGACCAAATTGATGCGAAAGCGGTAGCCGACGGCGGTCGGCGTATGGCGGGCCGTATCAGTTCAGTGCCTTTGATGGGCGGTGCTGCCGGCCTGGCCTTGGGCCTGGCGTTGGCGCAGCCGGAGCGCCACGCGATCGTGGTCGATGGTGATGCCAGTCTCTTGATGGAGCTTGGCGGCTTGGCCAGCGTGGTGGCGGCACAGCCCGCTCATTTTTTGCATATCGTTATTGCCAACGGTACCCAGTTTTCCGGTCTGGCCAATTTGGCGACCATGGAGCCGCAGTTTTCTTTTGAAGCTTTTGCCCGCGCCGCTGGGTATGCGCATGCGCAGACTATCAGCGATGCAGACGAATGGCAGGCCAGTTTCCCACGGTTGCTGGAAATGCGCGGGCCGGTGCTGGTGCAGTTGCAAGTGCAGCCTGTGCCCCCGCGCACGGGCGAGGGCTTTGCATTGTCAGAAATGCCCGATGTGCAGTTCCAGCGCATGGGCACTGAAGTGGCGGCGCTGCGCCAGTGGCTGAAGGAAGCCGTATGAGCGATGAACAGTTTGACTATGTGGTGGTGGGCGCCGGCTCGTCTGGCGCTGCGCTGGCACACCGCTTGGCGCAGCAACCCGATAAGCGCGTCTTGTTGCTCGAGGCCGGCCAGCCCCGGCACAACGATTTCTGGGTGAAGGTGCCTATGGGCATTGGCAAGATTTTGCAAAACCCCAACTATGTGTGGCAGTTTCAAACCGAGCCGCAGGCCCAGGTCAACAATCAAAAAGTGTACTGGCCCCGTGGCAAGTTGCCTGGCGGCTCTAGTTCGGTCAATGGCATGATTTATGTGCGCGGCGACCCTGCCGAGTTTGATAACTGGCGGGCGCTGGGCTGCGATGGTTGGGGCTACCAAGATTTGCTGCCGTATTTCAAGAAATTAGAAAACGCCGCCTGGGGCGATCCGGCTTACCGGGGTGGCGATGGTCCGATCCATGTCACCGAATTGGCCAAAGACCCGCAAGCCTTGGGGGATGCCTTTTTGCAGGCCTGTCAGCACGCTGGCATACCGGCCAATCCGGACTACAACGGTGCGCGTTATGAAGGCGTGGGCTATTTGCAGTTGTCCACCCGCGATGGCCAGCGCTGCAGCACGGCGCACGGCTATCTGGGCGACACCCTACCCGCGCGGCTGACATTGCTGACGCAAGCGCAGGCCATGGGTATCTTGTGGGAAGGCACGCGCGCCGTTGGTGTGCGTTATATGCACGACGGCCAACTGCGCGAGGCACGCGCCAGCAGCGAAGTGGTATTGAGCGCCGGGCCGATTTTGTCGCCCCAATTGCTCGAACTCTCGGGGGTGGGGCAGGGCGCGCGCTTGCAGGCGCTGGGTATCGAGGTCAAGGCCGATGTGCCCGGCGTGGGCGAAAACCTGCTGGACCATTTGCAATCGCGCATCACGTTTGAATGCACGCAGCGCATCACGCTCAATGAGATTGTCTCCAATCCCGTGCGCCAGGCTTTGATGATGGCCAAGTACCTGGTCACGCGTCGGGGCATGCCGGCCACACCGACTGCCACCGTACATGCGCTGGTGCGGGCCAACCCGCAGCAGACGCAGCCCAGCGTCAAAATCCAGATGCATCACCTAAGCGCCAATAGCCGTTATGCGCGCAGCGCAGCAGCGGGACTGGATTTGTTCCCCGGTTTTCACATCGGTTTTTTCCAATTGCGGCCGCGCTCGCGTGGCAGCGTGCACATTAGCTCGACCGACGCGATGCAGGCACCCGCCATGGACCCGCGTTATCTAGACCATTCCGAGGACCAGGAAGAGATGGTGCGCGCCTTTCGCATGGCACGAAAGGTCGCCTCGCAGGAGGCCTTGCGCGCGCTGATCGTGCGCGAAACGCGACCGGGCCCGGACGTCCTGGATGATGCTGCGGTGCTGGACTATGTGCGCGCCAGTGGCCAGACTTCATGGCACCCCATAGGCACTTGCAAAATGGGAAACGATGCGCTGGCGGTGGTGGACCCCCTGCTGCGCGTGCGTGGTGTGCAGGCTTTGCGCGTGGTGGATTCTTCCATCATGCCCACCATGCCTTCGTCCAATACGAATGCCGCCTCCATCGCGATTGGCGAAAAAGGCGCCGATTGCATTCTTCACCATCCCTTTAAGGCCTAGGCATGCAGTATTCATGGCAAATTGCGGGCGATCCGGCGCAGGGCTACCAAGGCCATATCGCCAAGACGCTCAAAGAGTCCAAGCCCTGGTGGCCAACCCCACACCATGCACCGCAGGGTGCGCCGAACGTGGTGGTGATTCTTTTAGATGATTTAGGCTTTTCTGATTTTGGCTGCTTTGGCAGCGAGATTGCCACCCCGCATATCGACGCGCTGGCCGGACAGGGACTGCGCTTTACCGGTTACACCACGGTACCCATGTGTACCCCGGCGCGTGCAGCCCTGCTGACCGGCAAAAACCCCCATGCCGTGGGTTGCGGTTGGCTAACGCACAACAACCCCGGCTACCCCGGTTACCAGGCCGGCGAGATCACCGCGGACGCGCCCACCATGCCCGAACTGCTGCGCGGCCTGGGCTATGGCACCTATGGTGTGGGCAAGTGGCACAACACGGCCGATTACCACATCGGTTCGGGCAAGGACCGCAGTTCCTGGCCTTTGCAACGCGGCTTTGACCGTTTTTATGGCTTCATCGGCGCAGAGACGCATTTCTTTTCGCCCAGCCATTTGATCGAAGGCAATGAGCTCGTTTCGCGCGATGCCTACGAACCGGGCTACTACTCGACCCGTGACTGGACGGACCGCGCGATCAGCTACTTGCGTGCACACCGGGGCAGCGCACCAGACAAACCTTTCTTTTTGTACCTCGCGCACAACGCGCCGCATGTGCCGCTGCATGCTCCCGCAGAAGCGATTGCGCGCTACGACGGCGTGTATGACAGCGGCTGGGACCGCTTGCGTGAACTGCGCTTTGAGCGCCAGCGCCTGATGGGGCTGATTGGCCAGGACTGGCGCCTGTCGCAGTCCAACCCCGGTGTGCCGCGCTGGGACGACGTCCCTGCCGAGCAGCGCCCGCTGATGGCGCATTACATGCAGGTGTATGCCGCGATGGTCGAAGTGGTGGATCAGCAGGTGGGCCGTTTGGTGGCCGAGCTCAAAGCACTGGGTGTTTTTGACAACACGCTGATCCTGTTGACCTCGGACAACGGGGCGAATTCGATTGGCGGGCCAGAAGGTACCGTGAACATGCAGGAAAAGCGCATGGCGATGGGCAATCCTGCGGACATGGCAAAGGCTGCCTTGCAGGCGCACACGGACGGTACCCTGGGAGATGCTGACTCCTACCCCGCTTACCCGGTTGGCTGGGCCAATTGCTCCAACACACCTTTCCGCTTTTATAAGCGCACGCCCATGAACGGCGGCATCCGGGTACCCATGGTGATGAGTTTTCCGGAGCGTGTGCAAGACCCCGGCGCCCTGCGCTCGCAATGGATCCATGTGACCGACACCTTGCCCACTTTGTTGGAGCTGTTAGGCGCCTCCTACCCGGCGCAGTTCAAAGGGCAGGCTACGCGGGGGATGGACGGTAGTAGCTACTTGCCCATGCTGTCTGACCCGCAAGCCCCAGCGGTACGCACGCGCCAGGCCTATGAGTTGGAGGGCAATCGCGGCATGATCGTCCACCCCTGGAAAATCGTTTCGCTGCAAGCGGTGGGTGGCAAGATCAAGTTAGACAACTGGCTGCTATTTAACCTGGACGATGATCCGACTGAGTGCGACAACCTGGCCGAACAATACCCCGAGGTTTTGCTGGCACTGCTTGCACAATTTGATGAAGATGCCGCACGCGACCATATCTACCCGCTGGACAACCGCGACTTGCGCAAAGTGCTGGCGGTGCCGCCATTCCTGGAGGCGCAGTACAGCGCGGTGCACCATTTTTATCCCGGTGTGGAAACTGTGCCTACGCAAAGCTTCTCCCCGCTGATTGCAGACCGCAATTACCGTATCGACATCGCGTTTGACTGGCAACTGGGCCAGGAGGGCGTGCTGCTGGCTATGGGCGATAAGGCGGCGGGCCTGTGTGTTTTTGTGCAGGACGCGCACGTCCTTGTGGTCTATGCCTTTGGGCGCGGCAACGAGCGCCAGTGCCGCATGGCTTTGACACCCGGCGCGCAGGCCTTGGCGCTGGAGCACAGCGCCCCTGGCGGCATGCGCGGACAAGGCTTGCTCAGCGTCAACGGCGTGCCTGCGCAGGAGCCACTGAATATGTCACCCACGTTTTTGCGCTTGGGCGGCGAAGGGCTTGACGTGGGCTTGGACCGCCGCCGCAAGGTCAGTGCCGCCTGCGAAGGGCGTGGCGTGTATGCCTACAGTGGGCGTATCGACTGCGTCACGCTCACACCGGGGGCGCAAGCACCCGGCAGCTTTGCCAACCGCCCCGAAGCGTTGGCACAGTGGGATTGATTTTTTCACCATCACTACACCTAAGGAGATAAAGCCATGCAAACCAATGTTTCGCGCCGTAGCGCACTAGCCGTCTTGGGCGCAGGTATTGCGCTACCTTGCGCCCTGCTGGCCCAAAGTGCCTGGCCTACACGCGGCGTCAAGGTGGTTGTTCCCTATCCTGCAGGTGGCGCGCCCGATGCCTTTGGCCGTTTACTGGCCGAACAGTTGGGCGCCCATTTCAACCAAGCTTTTGTGGTGGAAAACAAGCCCGGTGCCAACGGTTTGATAGGCGCGCGCGCGGTATCGCAAGGCGCGGCGGACAACCATGCGCTGCTCTACCTGAACTCCCAGCACGTGACCTTGCAGGCGCTCAACCCACAGTTCAATATATTGAACGAATTCAAAGTGATCAGCCGATTGACGAGTTCGCCCTTTGTGTGTGTGGTGGGTGCTAAGTCTCCGTATAAAACCATGGCAGAACTCAGTGCCGCGGTGGCTGCTAATCCGGGTAAATTGACTTTTGGTAGTGCCGGTATCGGTTCGCCTGCGCACATGGCGGTGGAATATTTAGAAGACAAAATACCGGCTTTTAAAGCGCTGCATATCCCCTACAAAGGCGCGGTGGAATCAGTGAACGCCATTTTGTCGCACCAGATTGATTTTTCGATCATGGTGCTGGGAACGGCCATACCCCAAATTCAGGGCGGTAATTTGCGCGCATTGGCGGTGACTTCGCCTAGGCGCTTGCCGGTATTGCCCGATGTGCCCAGTATCAGCGAAGCAGTGGCACCGGGTTATGCCTATGACGCCTGGGCGGGCCTTGCCATGGCCGCCAGCACCACAGACGATGTGATTGCGCATGTGTTCAAAGCGGCACAGGCGGTGGCCGTGTCTGCGCAGTCGCGCGAGATGTCCTTGCGCAATGGCTCGCTGGTCAGCCTGAGCGCCAGCTCCAGGGAATTTGCCGACCAGATCGCGCGCGATGTACAGCTGGAGCAAATGATTGTGAAAAAACTGGGCGTAGCCTAGGCCACGCATTCGGCAGCGAACCGCTGAGCCCGGGTGCAGGGCTCAGCTTTTGAATAGAGGAAGCATGGGATGAGTGAGCAATTAATAAACAGCGTTGCGCAATGTGTCCAACGTGCAAGCAAGCTGGCTGACGAGCGGGTGCGTCCGCAGGCGGCGCGTTGGCAGGCTGAGCGCTGCATGGGGCTGGACGTGTTGCGCGAAGGCGCGCACATGGGCTTGATCGGCATGCAAGTGCCGGTGGAGCTAGGCGGCCTAGGCCTACCTTTTAGCTGCAAGGCGAAGGTGGGCGCGGCGCTAGCGGAGGCCGATTTTGGTTTCGCCTTATCCCTGATCAATACGGCGGGGGTAGCCTCCACACTGTCGCTAACACTGCCGCCCGCAGTGTCACAGCGTTGGTTGCCGCAACTGCTGCGTGGTGAGCGCATCGGCTGCACCGCACTGACCGAACCGGGAGCGGGCTCAGATTTCGGCGCTATACAGATGATGGCTACACCCCATGGATCGGGCTGGCGTTTGCATGGTGAGAAGCGCTGGATCATCAATGCCCAAGCGGCCGATGTGATGGTGGTGTATGCCCAAACACAGGCGGGTTCTGGAGCCAAGGGAATTGCCGCATTTGTGGTTGATGGCACACGGCCTGGCTTTGCGCGCAGCGACCATGGGCGCACCGAAACCGTCGCATCCTTGGGCACGGGTGGCTTTGTGCTCGATGGCTACGAGGTGCAAGGTGACGAGATATTGTCCGCGCCAGGGGCCGCTTTTAAGCGGGCGATGCAATCCATCAATTACGCACGCATTTATGTCGCGGCTATGGCCGCAGCCTTGGTGCGCGACAGTTTGCGCATTGCGTTGCAGTACGGCCAGAAACGCAAAACCTTTGGCATGTATTTGCCCATGCACCAGTCCTGGCGCTGGACCTTGACCGATGCCTTGATTGACTTGGAGGCAGCGCAACTGATGATCGATCGTGCCAACGCGGCATCGGATGACGGCCTTGCGCTGGAGGGTGTAGCGGCACAAGCCAAAGTGTTTGCCACCCGCATGGCGTGCAAACATTTGGGGCCGCTGCAACACGCTTTGGGCGCTGCGGGTTTAAGCCCCGATCTGGCTTTGTCGCGCCATGTGGCGGCATCGCAGGTGGCTACGCTGGTGGACGGGTCCACCGAAATGCTGATGGAGCGTATTGCCATGAAGTACGCGAGCGGGGCCTAGGCGGCCTTTCGGCGCTAAGCAGGTGCGCGCGCTTGTCAGGCGCTTTGCAAATGCCGGCGTAGCGCAGCCACTTCCGCACCCATGCGCGCAAATTGCACATCGGGCATTTCCTGCTGCACAAAACCGGGCTTGGTTTGTTGGGGAAAAGCTTGCACCATCAATTCGACAAATACCGGGCCTTGTAGGGCCAGCAGCTGCGGCAAGCGCTGTGCCCATTGCCCGGCCTCGCTGATGCGCTCGGCATGTGCATAACCAGCGGCGCGCGCTGCATCGGCAAAGCGAAAATCAGGTGTGGGCGTGCGCGCATTGGCGTAGGCGGTAAATTGGGTTCCGTTATTGACCACGATGTGCAGCAAATTGGCAGGCTTTTGTGCCGCTACGGTAGCCAGGCCGCTCAGCTCCATCAATAGGCTGGCATCCCCGTCCATGAGGATCACTTTGCGCGCAGGATGCGCCATGGCCAGACCCAAGCCCAAGCCGGCGCAGCCCCCCATCAGCGGTACCGAGCTGATACGTCCCGGTGCCGCGCCCTCAGCTTTATAGCCTTGCAGCAGATCGCGTAGTTTGGCCACCACCACACCAACCATCGCGCCGAGTTTGCCGCCCAGAAGCGGCACAAAACGGGCCCGCCCGTCACGCCCTTCGATGCGGTCAAAAATAAACATGGACAGCATGGTGGCCACCAACAAAGAAGAGCCTTTGTGTTTGGCTACGACGCCGCAGGCCTGAACGATGTTCATCATGCTGGCTTCCTTCAGGCCAAGGTGACCTCGGTACCACCCAGACGCTTGGCGAGCCCCTGCGCCAGGCGATTGACGTTGCCGTAGATGGAAAGCTGTGGGTTGGCGCCAATACTGGTGGGAAAGATAGAGCCGTCGTGGATGGACAGGTTTTCTATTTGCCAGTGCTGGCCGTCGGGCCGTGTGACGCCTAGTTTTTCGTCACCCGCCAGGCCGCAGCCGCCCATGACGTGGGCGCTACCGATTTTGGTGAGCAGGGGTTTCATGGGCAGGGCTTCGATAGCGGCCTTGGTGGCGGCCCAGGTGCTGCTGCCTTCTGCCAGTTCGTGGCCTGGGTAGACCATGGTGGCGCCTGCCTCAAACTGAATTTGCGCCATGGCCAGCATAGAGCGGCGTGCGCCTTCGAGCACATAGTCGGTGAGGGGATAGTCCAGCAGCGGCGAACCATCGCCTTGCAGCTCGACCTTACCGCCGACGGCACCTTCATGAAAGCCGTCGCGCATCAGCGCTAGCATCACATTGGCGTTGGGGTATTGGCGGTACAGCGCCGCTTGCTTGTCGCCAAATCCGGGCAGGTTAGCACCGAAAAATACCGGGTGCAGGGGCGCCACTTCCAGCTTGAAGCCGATCGGGCCGTCCACTGCTTGAGTGTGTAAAAAATGGTCTGAATAAATCGTTTGCGGTGCGCCGGCCCAGCCTGCAACTGTGTCTTTCATGACGGCGGTGGTGATGGCGACCGGATGCAAAAAAGTCCGCGCACCCAGGCGCTTGTGCGGGTCCGGCGCTTTGGAGCGCAAGAGCAGCGCGGGCGAGTTGATCGCGCCACCGGCCAGCACATAGTGTTTGGCGATCACGCGCGTAGGCGTTTGCGCGCTATCGAGCGGCGCGGCATTGGGCTTGACGGAAATACATTGCAAATCGCTGATACGTCCGTTGCTAATCGTCATGCGCTCCACGCGCGTTTCCACCAGTAGTGTGGCGCCATGGTCTAGCGCATAAGGGATGGTAGTCACCAACATGGATTGCTTGGCGTTGGTGGGGCAGCCCATGCCGCAGGAGCCCAGGTTGTAGCAACCCTTCACATTGCGCTGCATTACCTCGGCTTTGATACCTAGCTTGGCCGCACCACGGCGCATCAGCTCGTTGTTTTCGTTGGGCGCCACGGTCCAAGGCGCGATGTTCAGGCGGGCTTCGGCCTGGGCGAAGTAGGGTTCTAGGGCTTCGGGCGTGTAGTCGGGCAGGGCGAATTTGTCGCGCCAGAAATTGAGCGTATCGGTGGGGGTGCGGAAAGAACTGGTCCAGTTCACGGTAGTCGTGCCGCCGACGCTGCGGCCTTGCAATATGGTGATGCCTTTGTCCTTGGTTTTACGTCCGGCCGATTCTTGGTAGAGCGAGGCATAGGCCTCGGGCTCGCGCTGCTTAAAGTCGGTACTGGTTTTGAGCTGGCCTTCTTCGATGATGATGACCGACAAACCGGCCTTGCTCAGCAACTCGGCGGTGATACCCGCACCCGCGCCTGAGCCGATGATGGCGACATCGCAGTTGAGACTGGCGGGAACCGCTCCGTGTTTACCGCCCAGCACTTTCCAACCGCGTTGCAGGCCTTGGAGGATGGGATCAGGGATATTGCTCATGGCGTGCTAACTCAATGAAAAAGTGGATTGGTGTGCGGCGCGCGTGCCGCGCACGAGGACTAGACCGCTGTAGGGCCGGGATAGCCCAGCACCGCCCAAGATTCTTCGCCCGAAAAATAGGGCGCACACACGATATCGTGCAGACCTAAATACGCTTGTTGCTTGAGCTCGGTACCCGAGGCCCGCATGCCTTGCAAGGCCTCGCCCACTTCGGCCACCGTGGCGCTTTCCCAAGCCGCGGACAAACCAACAATGCCGCGCCGACCAGCCATCGTGGGCAAGAGAGCAAAAAGTTGGGATAACTCGGCTTGTACCGATTGGGGGGTACCGGCGATGAAGTTGTCGGCGCGCTCCAGCAGGGCCAGCAGCGATGCCTCTTGCGCCGCTGCATCGGCTGGCAGGGTGCCCGCGAGCATGGCTTGTGCCACCCGCCTGAGCACCAGACGCGCCGGGGCACTGAGTTTGCCGTTGACCAGCCCGGGCTGCAGCAGTGCCACTGCGCCACCGGCTGCGGCCAGCACGATGGCTGAGCCGATGCCTAATTTGAGTAAGGTTCTTCTTTGCATGGCCCTACTATCGCACAGCGCAAGGCATTTAAAGTCGCCAAGGCGTCGGGGTTTTCCCTCTGGTTATGGTGCCTTAGTCCGCCAAGTCCTAGCCCCGATGGCCGGGACGCAAGGCCGCTGTGTTCAGGCCTCGATCAATACCGGAAACGCCGCCGAGTCCATGGCCGCGCCAGGGGTTGGGCCGCCTGAGGGCGGTGGCGGTGGCGACATAAAACCGCTGCGCAGTACAAAGCGGGCGTCCGCGCCGGTAAAACGGGCCGAGAAGGCGCGGCGCCGGTTGGGGCTGGCGTTGGCAGGCGCGCCGTGCACGGTCAGGCCATGAAACGCAATGCAGTCGCCCACTTCCAGGGGCCATTGCAACACGCGGTGCTGCGCGCGCTGGGCTTCAAAATCGGGCGGCGGCTCAAAGCGCGGGTCTTCGGCAGCGGTGTGAGTTTTGGAATCTACAAAGCGCGCCGGTGTAAACCACCTTCCCCAGGCGTGCGAACCGGCGATGAACTCGATGGCGGTGTCCATAGCCACCGGGTCCAGTGGTATCCAAAAGCTGATGATGTGCTCGCCGTCTATGGGGTAGTAGGGCTGGTCGTGGTGCCAAGGCGTGCGCTCTTTGGTGCCCGGCTCTTTGACCAAAATATGCTCGTGGTAGAGATTGACTTTGGGCGAGTCCATCAGCTTTGCCGCCAATTGCTTGATAGGCGATTCAAAAAAGAAGTCGCGGTAGGCGTCGATCCGCTGCCAGTTGCAATAGTCGCCAAAAAACCGGCCTGGGTTGCCCTCGGGCGTGTAGTGCTTGGCGTAGGGGCCGGGCTGGCGCAAATTCTCTTCCACGCCTTCGCGCAAGCGCTCAATCCAATCCATGCTGACCACTTGGCGCAAGGGCACGGCGCCGTCTCTTTGGTAAGCTGCCCGGGTGTCTTGGTCGATCATGCGGTCTCCTTCGGGGTGGGTGGCGGCTGGGCCGATTGCGCGGCCTTGCAAGTTGTCTATACAACTATACGCCGGATATCCGACGTGCGGGCTCAGGGTTTTCCCGCTTTAGCTTAAGTTGTCTAGACAACTATACTGAATCAGACCTCAGCCGGGCGGCCTGGCCCGACCATGCAGGCCGCGTTTTTTGCAAGGAGTTTTCGCCATGTTTTTGCGCAATACCTGGTATATCGCCGCCTGGGATAGCGAATTGGGCAACAGCCCGCTTGCCGTGCGAGTGCTGGGCGAACGCATCGTGCTTTATCGCAAATCAGACGGTAGCGCCGCCGCGCTAGAAGACGCTTGCCCGCACCGCAAATTGCCACTCTCGCTGGGCCGTATTCAGGGTGACCATATCGAATGCGGTTACCACGGGCTGACGTTTGATTGCAGCGGTGCCTGCGTCAAGGTGCCGGGCATGGACCGGATTCCGCCGGGCGCGCGGGTGCGTGCCTACCCGCTGCACGAGCGCTATGGGCTGTTGTGGATTTGGATGGGCAAGCCCGAGCGAGCTGACCCGGCCACCATTCACCAAATACCCCATTGGGACGACCCGGCCTGGGGCTGCAACCAGGG
>Ga0214919_10007043_pt1 | contig 15284 bp, 12 predicted proteins | sample LL1503_MetaG_FD_177994 | JGI IMG/M metagenome (GOLD analysis project Ga0214919, IMG submission 177994) | Freshwater microbial communities from Lake Lanier, Atlanta, Georgia, United States - LL-1503 | ecosystem: Environmental > Aquatic > Freshwater > Lake | place: USA: Georgia | collected... | reverse complement strand
GGCTTCTGGAAGTACTAAAACTCCGGCAGCAGATGTGTGAATTCGGCCTTGCGATTCGGTTTCCGGAACGCGCTGCACTCGATGTACCCCACCTTCAAATTTCAATTTTGCATATGGAGTTTTACCAGGTTCTGCAGTACCGCGAGTCTTTATCGCAACCGAAATATCTTTATATCCACCAAGATCGCTCTCAGTTACATCAATAATTTCAGTTTTCCAACCTTGCTTTTCGGCGTATCTCATATACATTCTCATTAAGTCGCCCGCAAATAGCGCAGATTCATCGCCACCTGCGCCAGCTTTAATTTCCATAATTACATCACGATCATCATTTGGATCTCTAGGTAATAATAATTCTTCTAATTTTGTCGCAGTTTCATCGCAGGTTATTTGTAACGCCGGAATTTCTTTAGCAAAATCTGGGTCTACATCTACCAATTCTTTCGCTGCCGCTAAATCATCCTCAGCACTTTTCCAAGCACGGTAGCCCGCAATCACTGGACCAAGTTGGGCATAACGCTTGCCCAATTGGCGCGCTTTACCTTGGTCAGAGTGAATCGATGGATCAGCCATCGCCGCTTCAAGGGTTTCATATTCTTTTAGGATTTCTGGCATGGATGCAAAGCGCACTGACTCTTTATCTTTACTCATCATCGCCTCTCAATCCATATCCAAAAATTTTTACAATGTAATTAGAAAATAAAAAGACCGCGCTACCCCAAATTGGGTAGCAACGGCCTTTTTAAGAAAGCTACTTTTTATCTTGCTTTGGACCCTTGTTGAAACGCTCTTCAAATTTAGCAACGCGTCCACCAGTGTCAAGAATTCTCTGCTTGCCGGTATAGAACGGGTGGCAGACGGAACAAACTTCAACGAATACCGAACCGCTGGCAACTGTGGAGCGAGTAGTAAATGTCTCGCCGCAACCGCAAGTTACTTTGGTATCTGCATATTGTGGGTGGATCTCGGGTTTCATCTCTTGCCTCTTACTTTCGGTTGTAGTGGCTGGGTCATAAGCCGCACTATGCGATTTATGTGAACCAGTCCGGTTAAGCAGGGTGCTACTTTACTAGACCTCGGAAGTTGGTCCAACCGTCGTTTTTTGGATCTGCATCAAGAATTCCACGTTCGATTTGGTGCCCTTCATCTTCTCCAGCAACAATTCCAGCGCTTGTTGTGAATCAAGTGCGTGCAATACGCGGCGAAGTTTCCATACGATATTGAGTTCTTCGGTTCCCATCAGAATTTCTTCTTTACGAGTTCCAGATGCATCAACATCAACGGCTGGGAAAATTCGCTTATCAGCAAATCGACGATCTAACTTAAGTTCCATATTTCCAGTGCCTTTAAACTCTTCGAAAATAACTTCATCCATCTTCGAACCAGTTTCGACAAGGGCAGTAGCAAGAATAGTTAGCGATCCGCCATCTTCAATATTACGGGCAGCACCGAAGAACTTCTTAGGTGGATAGAGCGCCGCAGAATCAACACCACCAGAAAGAATTCGACCTGATGCTGGAGCAGCGATGTTGTATGCACGACCTAAACGAGTAATCGAATCTAGTAAGACAACTACATCGTGACCAAGTTCAACTAAACGCTTTGCACGTTCAATTGCAAGTTCTGCAACAGTTGTATGGTCATCGGCGGGACGATCGAAAGTTGAAGCGATAACTTCGCCTTTTACGGATCGCTGCATATCGGTAACTTCTTCTGGACGCTCATCAACTAAAACCACCATTAGATGACATTCAGGATTGTTAGTTGTGATTGCATTTGCAATTGATTGCAAAACCATAGTTTTACCAGCTTTAGGCGGCGAAACAATTAATCCGCGTTGGCCTTTACCAATTGGGCAAATTAAATCAATTACTCGGGTGGTTAACACACCTGGTTCAGTCTCAAGTCGCAACCGCTCTTGTGGGTATAACGGAACCAACTTTGAGAACTCAACGCGATTTTTTGCGCTCTCTGGATCGTTTCCATTAACTGTTTCAATTTTTACTAAAGCATTGAACTTTTCGCGACGTTCGCCTTCTTGTGGTTGACGCACAGATCCAGTGATTACATCGCCTTTGCGCAATCCATAACGACGCACTTGTTGCAACGAAACGTAAACATCGTTTGGACCAGGTAAGTATCCACCGGTGCGCAAGAATGCATAACTTTCTAAAATATCCAATAAACCACCAACTGGTAGTAATACATCATCATCGGTTAGTACGATTTCGCGCTCACCACGACCACCTCGGCCACGGTCACGATCATGGCGATCTCGACCACGACCACGATCGCGGTTTCGATTTTGCCAATCGCGCGCACCAGTTGAACGGTTTGAAGCAAAAGTACGCTCGTTCACATCGCCAGTTCGGTCGTTTGGATTTTGATCGTTTGAAGTATCTTCGTCAGAATTCATAGAGTTTTCATCCTGCCCATCCAAGTCATCATCTTGGTCACCTTGATCATCTGATTCATTATTACTGTTCGGTTGCTTATTTGAATTTCCTTTTTTCTTTTCGCGATTTGCGTTGCGACTAGCTCGGCGAGCTTCGCGCTCTGCCTTAGCTGCTTCGCGGTTCGCGGCTTGTAAATCACTGATTGCTTGCACAAGTTCGGTCTTAGCCATCTTCGCAGCGCCATCGATACCGAGGTTGCCAGCTACTTTCTTTAACTCGGGAAGTAACATTGCGGCTAATTCGCCAGATTCTCTACGAGTTCGTGTGCTTGTTGTTTCTGCCATTCTCATTTCATTTCTATTTGTAACCTGCTGATAGCCAGCCAGGAAATGTGGATTTCTAAGAAGTTTAAGATTCTGTGGCCTAATACGAGGTCACTTACCCTCGGTCACTAGATGGGTAAACCTTAGCATGGAGACTCGCAAATCCTAAAAATTCAAAAAAGTCCGCTTTAGGCGCTGGCTAGCTCTGCTCCTGTGGCCGAAATTTCTAAATCATGGGGCGTGAATCCAGATCCTGCCACCCGCACTATTTCATCTCGTTCAACTTTATTACCAGTATGGAGGACTAATAAAGATGGCCCAGCACCAGAAATAGTTGCAGCAACTCCAGCGGCGCGAAGTTTAGTTACCAGGTCAACAGATTTTGGCATCGCATCTCTGCGGAAACTTTGGTGGATATGATCTTCAGTTGCTTGGAAAAGTAAATCAGGACGGTGAGTTAGGGCGTGCACCAATAGCGCTGCACGGGCTGCGTTAATAGTCGCATCTTTATGGCTAACAGTTTCAGGCAAAAGTTTTCTTGCTTTCGAAGTTGCAAGATGTGCGCTTGGTACTAACACTAATGCTTTAATTCCAATATTCACATCAAGTTTTACGGCACATCCTGTTGGAACAGATGCGCGATCTTCCATCCATGCCACCGTTGCACCACCTAATAGCGCTGCTGCAACATTATCTGGATGACCTTCTAAATCTGTTGCTAACGCAATTAAATCATCGTCACTCATTAATTGTTGTCCCGATAGAACCAATCCACGAGCCAATGAGAGGCCGCCAACAATGGCGCCAGCTGAAGATCCAAGTCCGCGACCATGTGGAATTTCATTTAAAGCTCGCAGCGCAATTCCTCGTGGCTTGCCCCCCATAAAATCAAAACCGCGCAGCATCGCTTTAATTACCAGATTTTTACCATCGCGAGGTACTTCTTCTGCGCCTTCGCCAGTTACATCAATATCAAAAACCTCTTCATCAAGAATTTGTGCAACGTATTGGTCACGAATATCTAAAGCTAACCCAAGTGAATCAAAGCCTGGTCCTAAATTTGCCGATGATGCTGGCACGCTAACTTGAACTGGCGTCGCTTTATAAGTTAACGGATCTCGAAATCCTCTTCGGGACATGATTAAGCCAGTCCAATCTCTTCTGCGGCGCGATCAACGTTTACCGGCACCACGATAGGTGCAGCTGCGCCATCTAGAACCCATTGCACATCTTTCAATCCGTTTCCGGTAACAGTAATCACGATCTTCTTTCCGGTTGGTAATTTACCTTCGCGCTCTTTCTTAATTAAACCGGCAATTCCAGCTGCCGAAGATGGCTCAACGAATATTCCCTCTTTGCCAGCAACTAAGCGATACGCGCTCAAAATCTCATCATCTGTAACGGAATCAATTAATCCACCAGAACCATCTCGGGCTGCAACGGCTTCTTTCCAAGATGCTGGATTTCCAATTCTAATTGCAGTGGCAAGTGTTTCTGGGTTAGTCACCACTTCATTAAGCACAATTGGTGCGGCGCCGGCGGCTTGGAATCCCCACATTTGTGGCAACTGTTTAGAAATTCCGTCATTGAAATATTCTTGATAACCCTTCCAATATGCCGTGATATTTCCAGCATTGCCAACTGGAAGTACATGCAGATCTGGGGCGAAGCCAAGCGCATCAATAATTTCGAATGAGGCAGTTTTCTGTCCTTCAATTCGAAAAGGGTTTACTGAGTTAACTAGCGCAACTGGATATTTATCAGAAAGTTTGCGGGCTAGCGTCAAGCAATCATCAAAGTTGCCATCAACTTGGATTAACTTCGCACCATGTGCAATTGCTTGCGCGAGTTTTCCCATAGCAATTTTTCCTTTTGGAACTAATACAACTGGTTTCATACCGGCTTTAGTTGCATAAGCTGCGGCAGAAGCGCTGGTGTTTCCAGTTGATGCACAGATGACTGCTTCAGAACCAGCTTCGGCAGCTTTTGAAATAGCCATAGTCATGCCGCGATCTTTAAAAGATCCAGTTGGGTTCGCGCCTTCGTACTTCAACCAAACATCATTCTTTAACATTTTTGAAATAGTTTCAGCATGCACTAGCGGAGTGCCACCTTCACAAAGTGAAACTACTGGAGTCGCGCTTGTTACTGGAAGTCGATCTCGATATTCAGCAATTACACCACGCCATTGATGTGCGCTCATGTTGCTGAGCCTTCGACGCGAATAACGCTTTCAACGCTCTTAACTACATCGTGACTGGCTAATTCGGTTACAGTCGCAGAAAGTGCAGCATCGCTAGCACCATGTGTCATCACAATTAATTCAGCATCCTCGCCTCGGCCTGATTGGCGAACTGTTTGAATGGAAACATTATGTGAAGCGAATATTTGGGCAACTGTTGCCAAAACGCCTGGCCGATCAGCCACATTTAACCGAATTAAATAGCGAGTTTTTACGCTGCTAATCGCCGCAATTTCTAAATCTGCATAAGCGCTTTCACCAGTACCGATTGAGCCACCAGATTTATGGCGAGCTACTGCAATTAAATCACCAAGAATTGCCGATGCAGTGGGTTCACCACCAGCACCGCGACCGTAGAACATTAATTCACCAGCAGATTCGGCTTCCACAAAAACTGCGTTGAATGCATTTCGAACTGAAGCAAGTGGATGCGAACGCGGAATTAAAGTTGGATGTACTCGGACCGAAATTTTATTATCCGAAGTCAATTCTGCGATTGCTAATAATTTAATTACATGATCGATAGCTTTTGCAACAGATACATCGGTTGCTGTGATTCCAGAAATTCCTTCACAGAAAACATCATCAACGCTCACGCGAGAATGGAAAGCTAGTCCAGCAAGAATGGCAGCTTTGGCAGCAGCATCATGGCCTTCTACATCAGCCGTTGGATCAGATTCAGCGTAACCAAGTGCTTGTGCTTCTTTTAATACATCTGCAAACGCCAAACCATCTTCATCCATTTTAGTGAGAATATAATTTGTAGTTCCATTTACAATTCCCATAATTCGAGTTACATGATCGCCCACAATTGATTCGCGCAGTGGCCGTAATATCGGAATCGCGCCACCGACTGAGGCTTCGTAATACAGATCAACACCATTCGCGCTTGCCGCATCATAAAGTTCAGCGCCATGTTTTGCTAAAAGCGCTTTGTTGGCAGTAATAATAGATTTACCATTCTTCATTGCAGTAAGTAAAAGTTTGCGAGCAGGGTCAATTCCGCCCATAACTTCAATAATAATTTCAATGGCAGCATCATTAACTACTGAATCCGCATCTGTGGTTAATAGTTTTTTTGCAATTCCAGGACGAGCTTTTGTCATATCTTTAACTACGATTTTTACTAGTTCCAATTCGGCGCCAGCGCGCGCTTTAAAATCTCCAGAATCAGAAGTTAATAATCGGGCAACTTCAGCGCCAACATTTCCGCACCCGAGCATGCCGATTTGTAGTGTTTTCATTACTTTCCGCGCCTCTCGGTTTCGGTTGCGCTTGGCATAGTACGCGCATCTTCTTCAATATCTAAGGCTAGAAGGTCGGTCGTAGTTTCACGACGAAGGATGGTGCGCGCCGTACCGTTGATAACCGAAATCACAGCAGGCCGCGCCATATGGTTGTAATTACTAGCCATACTTCGGCCATAAGCGCCAGTTGCTGGAATTGCTAATAAATCTCCAGGTTCGATGTCGCTCGCTAACTTAACTTCACGAATTAAAATATCACCAGTCTCGCAATGTTTTCCAACTACTCTAGAATTTCTTAGTGAAGCGTTAGAACTTCGGTTAGCTAATGCGACACTGTACTCAGCGCCATATAAAGCTGGCCGAATATTGTCGCTCATTCCGCCATCTACCGACACATACCAACGTACATCCCCACTTTCCAATCGAACTTCTTTAGTTGTTCCAACTTCGTAAATAGTTGCAGTTGTTGGGCCCACAATTGCGCGACCTGGTTCGATCGAAATTCGCGGAACTTTTAATTTATTAGCCTCACAAGATTTTTTCACCACATTTGCTAAATGTGCCATTGTCTCAGCGGGATCGAGCGTTATTTCATTCTCCAAATATGCAATTCCATATCCGCCACCAAGATCTAGCTCTGGTAATTCCTCTTTAAACTCGTCACGATACTTTGCTAAAAGTGAAATCAACCGATCTGCCGCCAGTTCAAATCCCTCGCTTTTAAAAATCTGGGAACCAATATGACAGTGAAAACCCTTTAGTTTTAGGTGCGCCGCGTTTTGTGCCGCAACTACAGCGTTCCATGCAGCCCCACTTGCAATTGAGAACCCAAATTTCACATCTTCATGAGCGGTAGAAATCGCTTCGTGCGTATGTGCTTCTACCCCAGGTGTCAACCGCAACAGAATTGCTTGAACCTTATTTGCAGCGCTAGCTATTTTGGAAACGCGGGCAAGCTCTTGTAGTGAATCAACCACAATTGTTGCTACGCCGACTTCAATAGCTTTTGCAATTTCAACTTCAGATTTATTGTTTCCATGCAGTTCAATTTTTGATGTTGGAAAACCGGCCGCTAGCGCTACGTCGAGTTCGCCACCAGTACAAACATCTAAACCTATGCCAACCTCATTAACCCACTTTGCAATTTCAACAGCGATAAAAGCTTTAGCCGCGTAATAAACCATGCCAGCGCTTTCGCCAAAACCACTATTAAGTGCGCTCTGCCAAGCCTTTGCCCGTCCATAAAAATCGGCTTCATCAATTACAAATAGCGGTGTACCAAATTCTTTTGCAAGAGCTAATACCGAACAGCCGGCAATTTCTAATTTTCCGTTAACAAATTTTGCATTATTAGACCAAGGGCTCATCGCTACATCCGATCCGGCGCGCTTACGCCAAGTAGTTGGAGCCCATTAAAAAATACTTGCATAGTTGCAGCCGAGAGCGTTGCGCGCGCAAAATGTAACTCGCTTGGTTTTTCATCGCCCATCGGCAGTACTCGGCAATCAGTATAGAAACCGTGATACATCCCCGCTAAATCTTCGAGAAAGCGCGCAATTCGATGCGGTTCGCGTAATTGCGCAGCGCCGGCAACGACTCTTGGGAATTCAGCTAGGCCACCTAACAGTTCGCGTTCACGCTCATGATCAAGCAACTCTGGTTTGTAATAATCCAAACCATATTTAACACCGAGATCGGTGGCGTTTCGCAAAACTGCAGCGATTCGCGCATGTGCGTATTGCACATAAAAAACGGGGTTTTCATTGGTGCGCTTTTTTAGTAAATCAACATCAAGAACCATTGGAGTTTCGACTGGATACCTAATCAAGGTATAACGAGCTGCATCTACTCCAACTTTTTCAACTAGCTCTTCTAATGTAATTATGGTGCCAGCGCGTTTGGAAAGTTTTACCTCTTCGCCACCTTCCATAATTTTTACCAGTTGGCCAATCAATATTTCAATGTTGTATTCGGGATTATCGCCAGCGCAAGCCGAAGTAGCTTTTAAGCGCCCGACATATCCATGATGGTCAGCACCTAACATGTAAATACAGATATCGAAACCACGGTTTCGTTTATCAATGTAGTACGCAGTATCGGATGCAAAATAAGTGAGTTCACCATCTGACTTACGTAGCACTCGATCTTTATCATCACCGAAATCTTTTGTGCGTAACCAAGTAGCTCCTTCATCTTCAAAGATGTGACCTTGCTCTTTTAAACGAGCCATCGCTTTAGTTAAACCATCGCCAGCGTGTAAAGAGCGTTCGGAAAACCAAACTTGAAATACTGTGCCAAATTTCGCTAAAACATCTTTCTGCTCTTGCAATTGCAACTTATATCCAGCCTCACGAAATGCAATTAAGGATTCAGATTCAGGTAGTTTAGAAATTTCAGGCTGAGCCGCAACAATCTTTACCGCCAAATCATCAATGTATCCGCCTTGATAACCATCTTCTGGTTTGGCAATCCCTAGCGCGGAAGCGCGCAATGATGCGCCAAACAAATCCATCTGTACGCCACGATCGTTTATATAAAACTCACGAGAAACTTCAGCGCCGGCTGCTGCTAAAACTCTTGCTAACGCATCACCGACTGCCGCCCAACGGGTATGGCCTAGGTGTAGCGGTCCAGTTGGATTTGCGCTGATAAATTCCAGATTTATTTTTACGCCAGTTAACTCGGTGCCGATCCCAAACTTCGCTTTGTTTTCTAATATCTCAGCAACGATTGCTCCTTGGGTAGCTTTAGCTAAAGTTATATTTATAAAGCCTGGTCCAGCAATTTCAACTCGATCAATAATTTCTAGCGCGCGCAGTCCGCTTGCAATTAACTCTGCGATTTCTCGTGGTGGTTTTCCAGTACTTTTGGCAAGCGCGAGCGCAATTGAAGTTGCGTAATCGCCATGTTCCCGATTCTTTGGCCGTTCTAGCGGAACTGCATCAGGCAAATCCCCAGCAAGCGCGCCAGTTGCACGGGCGTCATTTATTACCCGTTGGATGGCTTCTGAAAGTTGGTGATGAGTTGACACCTAGGCAAGGCTACCGTTCCACGCGCTCACTTCGCTTCTACCTTTCGCTTGGAGCGCGATATCGGATTGGGAGATAACGCTTTTTCGCTCTAATCTTCTCCTCTAGCCACTGCATAAGTTCTTGGTTTACGCGGGAGTGGTGAAATGGCAGACACGCAGGTCTTAGGAACCTGTGTCTTCGGACGTGCGGGTTCAAGTCCCGCCTCCCGCACCATGTTTACGTATATTTAATTAACAAATTTCTGAAGTTAATTATTTTCCATCCCAATTAGCCATTTCGGTTTCAAATGGATCAAGACCCATTGGACCCATAGCTAGCGCATAAGAATGGTATTTCTTTAAATCAAAGTTTGAGCCAAGTCGCGCTTTGGCATCTTCGCGAGTTTTCATCCAAACTCGCTCGCCAACTTTGTAAGAAATAGCTTGGCCGGGCCAACCTAAATAGCGATCAATTTCGCTAGTTGAGTGAGCATCATCTAATAAAGCTTGATTGCTTAATAAAGCTTTACCTGATTGCGCATTCCAAACATTGCCATCGAAGTCCTTATAACCAAGGTGCATTCCGATATCAACAACTATTCGAGCAGCGCGCAGAGCTTGTGCTGAGAGATAACCCATTTCAATTCCTGGTTCATCAAATGCACCAAGTTCATTCATGAATCGTTCGGCGTACAACGCCCAACCTTCGCCGTATCCACTGCACCAAGCTTCTGTTCGCTGGAATCGACTTAAGCGATCTTGTTCAAGGGCAACAGTTGCGCATTGCAAATGATGTCCAGGTACCGCTTCGTGATACCAAGTGGATGCAAGATGCCACCAATTAAATTCATCTTTACCTAGCGCAGGCAACCAAGTTGTACCTGGTCGAGATAAATCTTCGCTTGGTGGTTGGTAATAAGGTGCCGATGCGCTGCCTTCTGGCGCAATACGTGCATCACAGAACTTAATCCGATCATCAATCGTAAAATGAGTACCGTCCATTTGTTTTACGGCAGCTTCGGTAAATTCTTTTAATTTTTTAATGATTTCAGCTTTACCTTTAATAATATATTTAGGATCGTGATCCAAGTGATCGGCAACTTCACGTAGCGTTTTAGCGCCTGGTTTTATGAGAGGCGCTATCTCCCACATTCGCTTATTTATCTCAGCTAAATTAGCGACTCCCCAATCGTAAGTGGCTTTGATATCCAACTTTGCACCAGTGAAGTAGCGCGCCCATTTTGCATATCGATCTGCACCAAAGGCATCATTTGGATTTGCGTTTGCTAAGTATTCATCTTCTAAGTATTTAGCAGTAGCTGCAGCTGATGCTTCTGCGCTTTTGGCAGCAGCATGTACCTCTGGGTAGTTGCCTGCTGGATCAACGCCTTTTGCAAAATTCGAATAACCACCATTTGCATAGCCATTTAGTTGTGCGATTACGCCGCGGACTTGTCGTTGTGGCGTGGTCTTGCCCTGTTTTGCCATTTCAGAGATGCACGAAATCCAAGATTTATGTGCACCGTCAACCGCGCTTAGTCGCGCTGCAATGTTTTTAAAATCTGCTGCACTCTCATGCGCCATCATTTCGAAAATTTGGCGAATGTTTGATGGTGGTGAAGTTAAAACGTTCCAAAGAATATGAGACTCTTGTGAATCATGGAGCTCTAACCCAGATTCCAAGCGTTCAATCATTACCGCTTTAGAAATTCGATCGATCTCATCAATTGGAGTTAGCGCTTTTAACTTAACTAAAGTTTCACGAACTAAATCTGCGCTCTTCGCCGCACCGGCAATTGAGAAGTCATCTAGTAAATGATCTTGTCCAGGTATACCTAAGTAGGTACTTCCCATCGGAGATAAGGCGGCAGATTCGGTTATGTAGGTATCGGATAATTCAAATATTGGCGAGCGGTGATTTGTCATGCGCTATGTCTACCAGCCCAATTCGAAGTGTGAAAGCCGCACCCACCAGCCTAAAAAGGGGGTAGTCCAAGGGCTATTTTCAGGAGCGCTCACTTCGTGGGAAGATTCCCATCCGCACCACCGATCTGGTGTGGATTTTAAGTTGAATTGAGAAGAGGCTGCGATGAGCGACAAGAACTTCCTATCCTGGGTTGGTTTTAAGGGAGAAGATAAAACGCAAGTAACTTCTATCTCTGGCGCGCCCACCACCAACGCAATTGAACGCATCCGCGAACTTGAATCGCAACTTAACGATCTCCGATCTCGCCGCGACATTACTGCGCTTTCAAAAGAAGAGTTTGAAATTCTTGCAACTGAAACTGCAATGTCGATTATTAAGACTGCGCAACAACGTGAATCAAAAGCTTCTGCAACTGCAGAAAAAGTTCTATCTGAAAGCCAACGAAGTGCACGGAGCGCTTTGGAAGCTGCTGAAGCAAAAGCTAAATCAACGCTCTCGCAAGCAGAATCCCGTGGCCGAAAATATATTGAAGCGGCTGAATCAGATGCCGCTGATTTAATTTCAAATGCAGAATCCGAAGCGGAAGAACTTATTACGAGTAAAAAACGTGAGGGTTCTGCTATCACTTCAACTGCAAAACGAGATGCAGAGCGACTAGTGCTTGATGCAACTACCGAAGTTGCTGAATATCGCCAATGGTTAAGTGGCGTAATTTCAGAAGCAGAGCGGCTATATCGAATTCAAACGCAATCACTTGATGCCGCTGAGAGCGCGATCTCGCAATCGCGTAATCGACTTGAGAGCGCATTTAATCGGTTAGCTGAACTTCAGAAAGCGGTACATGCGGCGATAAACCCTGATGGCACTCCACAAGGTGATGCCAAAGTACAGAACCGCATTGCCTTAGTGAAAAATGAAGGTGCGCAAAGTGGCAAACCAGCAATTAAGAAAGTGACAAAGCGAGTTGCGGCCAGCAAAACTGGCAAGAAAGTCATCAAGAAAAAACGCTAACTAACACCGCAATAATTAGAAAACTCAAATGACTAATAAAAATTCTGAATTGAAGCCGCGCAATGAACCGTTATATATAGCTCCAATTGATGGTTTGCGCGCAGTAGCAGTTATCGCAGTTTTACTTTATCACTTAGGAATTTCTTGGATCCCCGGTGGTTTCTTAGGCGTTGACTTATTTTTTGTAATTTCGGGTTATGTTATTACCAGGCTAATTTTAGATTCAATTGATCGTTCTAGCGCGTTAGATTTACGTGCTTTTTATTTCAATCGGTTGCGCAGGTTAGTTCCGGCTTTGGTTTTTATGGTGACTATCACCGCAATGTTCATTGGAGTTTGGGCACCTGAAACTGTTCGCAGATTTTTAAGTGATTTGCCATATGTATTTACTGGCTCGATGAACTGGTCTTTAGTTTCTAGAGAACAGGATTATTTTGAAAGCATTGGTAGACCACCGCTATTGCAACATACCTGGTCGCTTGGTGTGGAAGCACAATTCTATTTAATCTGGCCCTTAGTGCTGTTATTTATATTGAAATACTTTGGCAAGAAGAACATTCCAATTGTTTCTTTGATTGCTGCTGGAGCTTCTGGTGTTGCACTTTTTCTCTACTCCTTAAAGATTGATAATCAATCCCAAGGCAGCGTTAGCCATGTTTATTTTGGAACTGATACCCATAGCCTTGGACTATTTTTAGGCTCAGCGCTTGCAGTAAGTTGGATCCCACAGAACTTAAGTAAAGTAATTTCAAAACGAGCGCAAGATTTTGTTGATGGCGTCGGCGTAGTTGGCTTTTTAGGCTTGCTCTCAACATTTCTCTTCATTAATGAAAGTGACCCTACTCTTTACAAATTAGCTTTCCCACTTGCCGGGTTATTTGGCTGCGCCACCTTGATGTCGGTAGTTCATCCCGCATCAAGATTCGCGCCAATTTTAAGTTATCGACCGTTCCTATGGATTGGCGAACGTTCTTATGGAATTTATCTTTGGCACTGGGTAATTTTTCAAGTAACTCGCCCATCTATCGATCTCGCTGGTAAACCATGGGCGCTTTATACACTCCGAATTCTAATTGTTTTTGCGCTAGCCGATATTTCACTTCGCTGGATTGAAATTCCAGTGCGTCGTGGAAATGTTGAACTTTGGTTCCGCGGTATGAAATATCGCACACCGGATGTTCGTTTACGTCAACGCTTAACAGTTCTAATTACTTCCATTTCAATTTTTGCTGCAGCAACTGCTATTTCATTAAACGCACTTTCAGTTGCGGATGCTCGCGCCATTAAGGAAACAAAAAGAGCGCAAGCACTTTCAGAAATAAACCAAGCTCCCACTGCACCAACAACTGAGCCGGGATTATGGGTTACTGGTGATTCGGTAATTCTTGGAATTAGAAGCGCACTCGAAAAATATCACCACATCGAATTAATCAATGCACGAGTGGGTCGGCAACTTCCTGAACTGATCCAAGTTACTGCAAATGATCAAATCCATGCTCCAAATTCAATTGTTATTTTTGATGTTGGAAACAATAACCAGATTTCCGAAGCTACTTTTGTAGAGCTAATGGAAATCGTTAAAAACCAACCAAAAATAATTGTGATAAATACTGCCGTCCCACGACCTTGGCGATCTAAAAATAATGAAATTGTTCGTGCCGTTTTACCGAGATATCCAAATACCACTTTGATCGATTGGGAAGATATCTCCAAAAATCATCCAGAATTCTTTGCAACCGATGGCGTACATTTAAATCCGTTAGGCGCGAACGCCTATGTTTCAGCAATTTTGGAGAAATTAAATTAAATAAAAAAGCCCTCCTAAAGTTTAGGAGGGCTTTTAAATAACTAGTTATGCGTACTTGCCTGCTAACGAGAACTTCTTACCGTCAACTGTTTGGCCATCTGAATAAACAGTTTGGATTAAGAATTGTGTTCCACCTTGATCGCCAGTTTTAGCGACATCAAGGTTTAACTGATTTGCTGGAACAGTTGAAACCAACGTGAAATCTTTAGCATTATAGGAAACTGAAATGTTATATCCAGTAATTCCTTCAGCAGCAGCTGGCGTCTTCCAGCGAAGTGTTACGCCACCTGATGCATTAGTAATTGCAACGAATCCGAGTGGCGCTTCGTGAGCAGCGAGCGCTGATGCAGATGCTTCTGGGGTTGGTGATTCCGAAATTGTTGCTGATTCGGTTGGAGTTGGTGCAGCATCGTCAGAAGACTTATTTCGATTCGAAACTATTAAACCAAGAATCAAAATTCCAAGAAGTACCAAAAGTGTTACGCGACTTGAACTCTTTTTTGCTGGAACTGCAGGTGCAGCCTTAGCTGCAGAAGTTGTCGATGCTTTTGGCGTTGTTGAAACAACTGTTGGTGACGATGAGCGACTTGGAACTGGTGGAATAACAATTTTTGCAGCATCGGAACCGCGTTTAGCGGATTTCTTTGCAACTCTTTTTGTGGTTTTCTTTGCTGACTTCTTAACTGCTTTCTTCGCAGCTTTCTTAGCTGGACGCTTCACAGCCTTCTTAGCTGAAGATTTTTTTGCGGACGATTTTTTCGCCGGACGCTTTGCAGCTTTTTTAGCTGGAGCTTTCTTTGCTGCCTTCTTCTTTGCGGCCACTATTTACTCCCTGAATTCGTTTCGAGTAATCAACGCAGGTAGTCGTTGATTTATGGCTAAAGGATACCGCAGGGCATTACTTATGCCAGCGAAATCAAGTCAATAACCGGGCTACTTCAGGGGCGATTGCTCGTAGTGATTTCCCACGATGGCTGATTTCATCCTTCGCAACTGCAGATAATTCCGCCATTGTTACCTGAAATCCAGTTGGTTGAAATATTGGGTCATACCCAAATCCACCACTACCTTCTGGAGCCCTACGAATTTCACCTCGAATTTCACCTTCCCGAGTAGCTTCTTGACCGTTCGGCAATACCAATGCAACTACACATTTAAATGCAGCTCCGCGATTCTTATGCTCTACATCTTTCAGTTGCGCTAAAACTTTTTCAAGGTTTGCCCGATCATCGCCATGCACACCGGACCAACGTGCTGAATAAATCCCTGGCGCACCATTTAAGGCATCAACGCATAGCCCGCTGTCATCTGCTATTGCTGG
>Ga0214919_10007042_pt1 | contig 15284 bp, 9 predicted proteins | sample LL1503_MetaG_FD_177994 | JGI IMG/M metagenome (GOLD analysis project Ga0214919, IMG submission 177994) | Freshwater microbial communities from Lake Lanier, Atlanta, Georgia, United States - LL-1503 | ecosystem: Environmental > Aquatic > Freshwater > Lake | place: USA: Georgia | collected 2015-03-15 | reverse complement strand
GGGATTTGGTAACTGAATTATATCTTTACCATATCAATTCCTTGATCAATAAATAGTGAGCTGAATGAAATGGAATCATAAGTACTACAAAAAACTCCAAATAGGCATTGATTCGGTTAGTTTACTAGTATCTTTATTATTAGCGGTATTTATTAAAAAAGGCGGTTTTGTTTTTCCTAAAACCTTTTATGATTTTTCTTTTATTTTTTTATTGTTGGTGATTTGGTTTTTGGCAGCGAATGAATGTAGGTTGTATCGGAATAGAATTAATAAAAAATTTCCGGAGGAGATACTGTACAATGCCTATACTAATATTTTATTTTTAATTTTAGTAAGCTCATTTTTGTTTTTAAGCAAATCCGTTTATGGTGATTATTTCAGATTCAGTCATTTCATTACCATTCACTTTTTTGTATCCATTGCCTTAAAATATTTTATTCGAAAGCAACAACATTCTGCATTTGCCGAAGGGTTTGTTTATGATGCATTGGTTATTATAGGGTATAATCAAACTTCAATTGAATTTAATAAAACAATTTCTGAAAATTTATACTACGGGTATAAATGTATCGGGTTTATTGATGAAAATAATATAGAAGCGCCAGGCATGCCTTACTTAGGCAGGGTGCAAGATTTGGAGAATATATTTAAACAACAACATATTGACGAGGTACTCATTTCACTTGATCATCATGAAAAAGCCGCTATACGCAAGTGTATTGAGGTATGCGATCAGTACAATGTGCGTGTTCGTATCATGCCAAAGCTGGAGGATTTAACTTCCAAAACAGAGGAGATTGATACCATTGGATTGATCTCTGTTATTAATTTAAATATTTTACCCTTAGATAAATGGGAGAATAAATTATTAAAAAACATTTTTGATGTTGTGTTTTCAATATTATTTTTTGTCACCATTGGCTTTTGGTTGTTACCCATTATTTGGCTACTCGTTCGCATATCCTCAAAAGGCCCAGTGATATATAAGCAAGAAAGATGGGGACTGAATAACAAACCTATTATTTGCTATAAGTTTAGGACCATGTATATTAAGGATGTGCAAGATTCCTTTGATCAAACATCGCGCCATGATCCTAGAATTACACCCTTTGGAAGTATTTTACGCAAATTTAGTTTGGATGAACTTCCTCAATTTTGGAATGTATTAAAAGGGGAAATGTCGGTAGTAGGGCCAAGGCCACATCCAACCCCTATGAATATTGCTTCCATGGAAACGGTGAATAACTATTTAAAAAGGCATATTGTAAAGCCAGGCATATCAGGATGGGCCCAAATTAATGGTTCTAGGGGCGAAGTGCGCACCCACCAGGAGATGGAACAGCGCGTTAATTTTGATTTATATTATATACATCGTTGGTCATTTACCTTGGATTTGCAAATTATATTGCAAACCATTATTAAAATGTTGCGTGATCAAGGTGCTTATTAAAACATACACATTGAATTCAGTTAAATTATTCTTTACCATTTTGGTCTTTGCACTATTACTAAGTAGTAATCAAGGCAAAGCGCAGGTATTTACCCATCAAAAAACGGTCGTAGAATTCTTAGAAAGAATGGCGCAGAAAGGTGCTATTGAATTTAATGATTTGATCAAACCAATCGATAGACCTACTGTTTATAATTTATTAAATCAATTACAACAAAATAAAAATTTAAGCACCATTGAAAAGGAGGAGCTGGCATTTTATATAAGCTATTATAGTTTTGATAATTTAGAAAAAGCATATATCCCTAAAAGCGTAACGGTCTTTAAACAAATCAAAAAAAATTTATTTAACGAACCGCATATCTTAAATTATAGTGATGACAATTTTAGATTAATGGTGGATCCGTTGGCTGAAATTGGTTTTCAAAGTGCGAAAAAAACAAGTCAGTTAATTAGCACAGGATTTCAAATGATGGGATATGCTGGAAAGCGCATTGGTTTTCAGTTAAGCGTTAGAGATGTGAATGAGACGGGCGCATTTGATTCTTTGAGAATAGATAATACCTTAATGGGCTTTAATCGCAAACAAACCACTAGTAAAAATTTATTATCCTATAGTCAGTTTAATGCGAATTTGAGCTATCGATTCAATAAGGGTATGATCACTGTAGGACAGGACCAACATGTATTGGGCTATGGTAAAACGGGTAACTTGGTATTGTCAGCAAAAGCACCTTCTTATCCTTTTTATCGATTGCAATATCATCCAACAAAGTGGCTAAGCGTTAATTATATGCATGCTTGGTTACAAAGTGGGGTGATGGATTCTATAAAAGCATATGGTACAGGGAATACGGTGTATGGTGGAAATAGAGAAACTTTTATTCCTAAATTTTATGCCATCCATTTTGTTGAAGTAAAACCCATGAAAGGATTAAGCCTTCATTTGGGAGAATCTATCATGTATACAGATATTATTGAGCCTGCTTATTTAATGCCCTTAACTTTTTTTAAGGCTTATGACAATAATAAATACAACGATAAAATTACCACGGGTGCGAATGGGCAATTTTTTATGGGCATCAGTAGCCGAAATCAAATTCCTAAAACGCACTTGTATGCGCAATTGTTTATTGATGAAATTAGGGTAAGTAATATTTTTAATGCCACTAAATCAAGAAATCAAATTGCTTATCAATTAGGTGCGAGTATTACCGATATAGGCTTGCCTTATCTTACCTTAACCGCTGAACTTAATAAAGTGTATCCATTTGTGTATCGTAATTTTTTACCAGCACAAAATTATTCAAATAGTAATTTTCCTTTAGGTGATTGGATGGGTGCCAATGCGGATCGTATTGAATTGATAGCCAACTATCATCCAAGGTCCAGATTAAATGTAAGGGCCTATTATAGGCTAATGAAAAAAGGAGGCTTAGGCACGGTGGAGCAACAGTATTATTTAACGCCAACTCCTGTATATGGCTTTGATCCTCAATATAAAACAAGCAAAATTAGTTTGGAAACAAGCTATGAACTTTATAGTAATGTAAATATCTTATTTGGGTATAGCAGGTATCAAGTAACGCCCAATTTACAAAAATCAGTTACGAGCAATCAGGTGAATATTGGGCTTGTTTTCTCGCCTTATTAGTGTTTTGCACTTTATGGGGCAATTATCGTATTTTTATGCTTATAAGTTAATTTAAATGATGAAATTTTTAGGAAAATTTTTAGCTGTATTTGTGCTTATTTTAGTGGTTTTCACCTCTGTTAAAGCACAAAATAGCAGTGGCGCTAATGTAAATATGGGCAACGCCAGAATTAGCCAGTTTTCGGACCAGCAAATCATGCAATTATGGATGCAGGCATCGGCGAACGGTATGTCTGAAAATGATGCGATTAGTTTTTTAGTTAAAAAAGGGCTGCGCCCTTCGGAGGTTGGACAGTTTAAAAAACGCTTATTGTCATTACAAGGTTCCAAAAACAGTTCCTTTGGTGCTGCAAATATGATTAAGGATACCTCAGGTTTTATGCGTGACAGCACTTGGGTATTAGAAGTGCCAGAAACTAAAAAATCAACCAATAAGTATGGGTATGACTTTTTTGCAAATCCAAACATCAAGTTTGAACCTAATTTACGTATTGCAACACCCAAAAATTATATACTAGGTCCTGATGATGAATTAGATATTACATTAACTGGTTTAAATGAAACTACGGTTAATGCTACGGTGAATATGGATGGCAATATAAAAATTGAATATGTAGGTTTGGTGAATGTGAGTGGCTTAACTATGGAAGATGCCAAGGCGCGCATATTTGGTAAAATGTCAAAAGCGTATCCAGCACTAAAATTAAATAAAACACAATTAAGTATTACTATTAGTAATTATAGAAGTGTAAGAATAACTATCATAGGTGAAGCCGCATGGCCTGGAGGTTATCAAATTTCAGCGTTGTCGTCGGTGTTTAACGCTTTGTATTATTCAGGAGGGCCAACTGAAAATGGAACTTTAAGAGATATTAAAGTAATCCGAAACAACAAAACCATTGCCAATATTGATTTGTATGAGTTTTTACAAAATGGCAAAATGGCCAAGGACATCCGATTGGAAGATCAGGATGTTATATTGTATAGTCCCTATATTAAAAGAGTGGAGTTAGCGGGCATGGTAAAAAGGCCTGGCGTATTTGAATTAAGGCCGAATGAAACCATACAACAAGCATTACAATATGCAGGTGGTTTTAATGACTCTGCTTTTACAGACCGATTAAAAGTTGTACAATTAAATGGCTCTGAAAAAACATATAAGGAGGTAGATGCCAATTTGTTCGCCAACTACATTCCTTCACAAAGTGATTCTATATATGCTGAAAAAAAATCACCTGTGTTTTTAAATAAGGTAAGTATATCGGGGGCAGTGTATCGTCCGGGGGATTATGGATTTCAGCCAAAATTATCCTTACAAGCCGTAATTAAAAAAGCAGATGGTTTAAGAACGGATGCTTTTATGCAAAGAGCTACCATTTATCGTTTAACTAATACAAGGGATCGCGTTTTGGTATCGGTTGATTTGAATAAATTAACACAAAACAATACCGATTTTATATTGGAGCGTGAGGATAGCATTCAAATATATACAAAGCAAGAATTAGAGGAAGTGCAATACATCACGGTTGGTGGTCATGTAAGAACACCAGGAAAAATAATGTTCCGAGAAGGCATGCAAATACAGGATGTAATTGCCATGAGTGGCGGATTTATGAAGGATGCGGCTTATCACAGAGTTGAACTATCAAGAATTAAAAAGAATAGAACTGATTCGTTGGCCAATCAATTAGTAGATTTAATCAAACTTGAATTGGATTCAAATTTATCAAGCAGGGATAACACGTTCACCTTACAGGCGCAGGATTATATTTTTGTACCCAGATTATTGAACTCAGTATTTTTAGGGGATATTAAAGTAGCAGGGGAGGTTTATTTCCCAGGCAATTATGTATTAGAGAAAAGAGATGAGACTATTGAAAATATATTAGCAAGAGCAGGTGGATTGACGAAATATGGCTCCTTAAAGGATTTACAAGTATATCGTAAAGGGGTGTTGATTGGCGTTAATGTAGATGTTGCCAATAATAATTCTCGTGATTTGTCATTGGCATTATTACCTGGGGATAGTTTGTTTATTTCACGTAATGACCCCTTTGTACAAGTGATAGGTGCTGTATACAGTCCGCAATTAACCAGATATGAATCAGGAAGTTTTAAGTCCTATATTTCAGCTGCAGGCGGTGTAAAAAATAGAGCTTCATTATCGAAGGCTTATATACAATATGGAAATGGAATTAATAAAAAGCAAAAGCACTTTTTGTTTTTTAAATTTTATCCAAGAGTAACGCCAGGTAGTAAAATAATTGTACCTGAAATGCCGGATAAAGAAAAAGGATTATCAGTTGCTGAATTATCGGCTATTACTAGTATTTTATCTGCACTAGTAGGCCTAGCGGCTATTTTAAAATTATAATTATTACTATGTCAGTTGAAAATAAGCAATCAAGTGAATCGCAAATCATCATTGAACCAAATTTTTCAATGAAGCAATGGATTATGGAATGGCTTGAATTATTAAAGACAACTTTATTTAGTCATTTCAAAATTATTTTATTAGTTACCCTATTGGGATCATTGATAGGTATTGCTTATAGTTATATTAAATCACCCAAGTTTATTGCCGATACTGTTTTTTTAGTGGAAGAAAGTAAGAGTATGGGCGGCGGCGGTTTGTTATCCTCCTTAGGCGGATCATTAGGCATGGATATAACTGGCTTAACAGGATCCAATAATACGGTGTTATCAGGAGATAATGTGTTGGAGCTTTTAAAGTCAAAAGCATTTATGACACAATGTTTAAAAATGCCTTATTTGAGTGATAGTAATTATAGCATTGCGGATAAATATGCAGATGTATATAAGTATCGTTCACAGTGGGAAAGTGATTCAAAAATTGGACGTCCTATAAATTTTGCAAAACCAGATAAAGATAAAAGAGTACAGGATAGTCTTTTAAAAATTATTGTGAATCGTATTGAGGAAAAGGAGTTGTCGGTGGTTAAACCAGATAAAAAATTAGGATTTTTTAAAATGACGGTAACTACTAAGGAAGAAAATTTGAGTAAACTAATATCTGAAAAGCTATTAAAAATTGCAACTGATTTTTATATTGAAGCAAAAGTGGGACGACTCAGAAAAAATGTGGTACGACTTGAAAAAAGAACCGATAGTATTTATAATTTGTTGAATTATAAAACCCAATCTACGCGTCAGGATGCATTATTATTATTGAATGGTAATTTTGCAAACGTAAATGAAGCTATTAATTCAGAAATATCACAAAGGGACAAGGCTGTTTTAACCACGATATACGGGGAGTTATTAAAAAACCTAGAAGCCACTAAGGCATCATTAATACAGGAAACACCTACCGTACAAATAGTGGATAGCCCTAATTTCCCATTAGACAAGAGTGAAACCAAATGGTATATGGGATTACTGATGGGCGCTTTTGTAAGCTTTTGTGCAAGCTTACTCTATTTTTTAGTAGTGAAAAAACCTGCTAAAACTATTCTTTAGAAAGTATTATTGCGGGGACGTATTTTTTTGAGTAAAACGCCCGCTCACTATTTTTTAAAAATGGAGGCGGGTGATCACCCACAATGACTAATTTATCAATTGGGTATTTTTTTAGTAATTCAGCAATGAAATTAAACTGTTCCTTGATGCGGCTATATTGTTCTAATGCCTCTTGGCTAGGAAGTGCCTCTAATTCATCACTGTTTAAAATTTTATGATTGGCGTTCCCTTTAAAAGGGAGATGGGTATTTATTGTTAGTATATAGCTAAAGCTTTTTCGTTGTGAAAAAGCTTTTTTTATGCCATAATCAAATACAACTTCATCATTTACTGCTTCATAATGGTTGTTATAATTAACAGGGGCATTTAGAGAATCCTTAAAATACTTTAAATCAATAACTGTTTTAAATCCTATTGATTTTCGGAACCAATATCCACTTGAATGGAACCCACTAAAGGATTGAAAAGCGTTGGAATAATATCCCATCTTATTTTTGTGTTCAATAATACTGTTGGTATTTTTTGGATGGTTTTGAATAATTGAATAATAAGCCTCTCCTGACTTATTTAATAATTCCCTTGCTTCCGCTTGTGAAGTGCCCCCTTGAAAAGTAGACGAATCTGTTACTACTTTATATCCATTTACATTTAGCTTTAATAATGCATCCATTTGTTCCAATCGAATGGCTTTATCTTTTATATAACCCCAGGATTCAAGTACAATGAGTATTTGGCGATCGGCGCTGTCATTATAAAAGTACTTGTATGTAATTGAATTTTTTGGGTAATTGGTAATGCTAGTGATAGGACCATATTTTTTTGAAAATATTTTTGCATCATTATAGTAGTGCATTATAGCCGACTGCGAAAAATTGGTATGGTTATTTCCAACGGTTCTAAAATAAAAAAATGAATTACCTGAAATAATATCAATCAAATACACACAAATGAAAACAATAATTAAAAATTTAGCGTAAAACATTTTATGCAATTCGTCTGATTTAATAAATTCCAGCAACTTGGTGGTGGTATAAATTATTAATCCAATCAGTATAATACAACCTAACAAGCCTAGCCAAAATGAAATACTGAAATCTGATTTGAAAAATGAAGGAATTTTAGTGATATAATTAAAAGTATCAAAAAAATAAAATTGCGCTAAACTAATAATGGCATCACTTATAACAATGAATGTAATAATGAGCACCCGAATTAATTTGTTCGAGATGAATGTAAGAACTAAGGGAATTGCTAAATATTCGTAATAAAATACCGGCCGCTCAATAGAAATTAAATAAAATCCGTGTTCAATTAGGTTTAATAAAACAATGACAAGTAAAGGGATGATTATTTTGTTATACTTATTCATTTGTTCATTTTCTTTTAGCCTTCTTCTAGCTAACTAAAATTTTGGTGAGTAATATCAAATAAAGATATTCAATGTTTACAATAAACGCCAAAATGAATTCTCAGATTGTTGTTTTTTAAATTGACCATAATATTTGCAAACAGGATATAATACAATTAAACCAACTATCCATAATACATACATGGTGCTTAATGAAATTGCATGATTGGTGAATTTACTTATTACAATATATAAGTAGTAGTGCACGAAATAAAAAAACAAGGGCACTTTACCGAATACAATTAATGGGTTAAAAATGGAATAGGATTCAAATTTACTAATCAACCAAAATAATAAACTGAGCATCCCAAGAGTAATCATAATAAAGGCAATACTTGGTGGGTATTTAATAATTACCAAATAATTGATTATACTATTCGTATCTGCAATATGGTTATAGTCACCCCAACTTAGCGCACGCAGTAAAACAAACAATAACAATAGAGTTGTCCCAATTTTCCATGTATTATTGATGAATCGATTTTTATCTTCCATTAAATAGCCACCCATCCCCATTCCAATGATACTAACTCCCAACCATGGGAAGGCTGGATAATTTATACTCACCCATTGGTTCACACCAGGTGTAAAAAGTAAATGCACAAAAGGATTATCATTTGGATGTACTAAAAAATAACTTGAAATGAAATAATTAGTCAAAACAACTCCACAGCCAAGGAGCAACAACCTTTGCTTGCTTACTTTAATCAATAGTGCCCCAATGATCATTGAAAAACCTAGTGCATATAGCGTACCACCTCTGAAAACTAGTATATTATCTAAATTATTTATATCAAAAAATAGAGATGGAACATTAAGCACTTGTTGTAGAATAATAAGGAGCACCCCTCTTTTAAATAATTGAGTTGTAATTGATTGATTTTCAATAATTTTTATCTTATTTGCAGTAAATATTGAAATACTCATCCCCATTAACAAGGCGAATCCTGGTGCACAAATGTTCCCAACCCATCTGGTCAAAAAAACTGCCATTGAACCATAATTAGGCAGGTCTCCATCATAAGATTCGGTAAAATGGGTTTGATAAATGGTTGAATAACAATGTCCCTTGGCCATTAAGATCATAATTAGGCCCCTTAAAATATCTATATTCCTGAAACGATATTGAATGATCTTTTGCAATGATTCAAATTTACCCATTTTCGCCTAAAAACATCAATTATTGTCCAAAAACGCCTCATTTTAGTTAAAAAAGGGCAAATTATGCTTAAATTCCATCCATTTTTAACTTGAATTAGACCCTCATTTTTATCTAAATACCCCTTGATTCAATTGTTAATCAATGGGAAGCTCCAATTACAGTATTTATTATTTATTCATTACAATAGTAAAGCTGCAATAACGTTATAATATTGGCTGTTAAATTTTAAGCTCTTTAATAGCATTAAATTAATATTAATAATGACGTTTAAACATATGTAAATAAGCGTTGTATAAATTTTTTTTTGAGTAATTATTCGAGTACTTTTGTCTAGTAAATCCACCCCCCTAAATTTATTGGTATGAATTTTAATATGCTTTGCTTGTTAAAACAAATACGAACCTATTTTTAAGTACCACTTAATTTGTTTTATTGGCACTTAAAAATTGATTTTTGTACATATAAACAGTTGTTTATTAGTCCTTTTTATATCTATAATGGGACTAAGAAAAGCGAAGCTTTGCACTAAAATCAAACAACTCCCCCTTTAACGTTTAAATTTTCAAGATCACAATGATAACAAAAGCAACATTCAAGCATTTTTTTCGCAGTTTAACCCTGGTCCTGTTATTTGCTATAATTGCCCAAACTGCTAATGCACAAGGCTTTTTAGCGCAAAAGGACTTAAGTCAATTTAAAGTGGAAATGTTATCCGAAGCGGATATCAGTAAAATAAAGGAACGCTTACAAAGTTCCGAATTAAGCATTGACCAAATAAAAACACAGACATCTGCCAAAGGCTTACCTGCAGCTGAGTTTGAAAAATTACGCACTAGGTTAAGTGCCACCAATAATACTGTAAACAATATTGGAAATAAACTGGACAATTTTAGTAATAACCGTACCATGCAAACAGGCAGTGATTCGGTGAGTAAAACTAATACTGAACAAAGCAACCCTATATTTGGATCAGAACTATTCCAAAATGCAGGTTCACTAACTTCTAATGCAAATATTGCTACGCCCTTAAATTACGAAGTAGGCCCTAATGATATACTAAAACTGGTATTATACGGAATACAGGAATTTGCAACTGAACTAAAAGTAAGTTATGAAGGAAGTGTAACCGTTCAAAATGTGGGCGTAATTCGAGTAGCAGGCTTAACCATTGAAGCAGCCACTGATAAAATACGCCAACAAATGGCGCGCACGGCTTATGTAAGTTTACGTACAGGGGAATCTAAATTATCAGTGACTTTATCCAATATTCGCACTATACATGTGACTATTATTGGTGCAAAAAAACCAGGCACATATGACTTAAGCTCCTTAAGTACGGTGTTTAGTGCTTTGTCATTAGCTGGTGGTCCTTCCCCAATTGGCAGTTACCGTAATATTGAATTGGTGCGTAATAACAAAGTGATTCGTAAAGTGGATTTGTATCATTTCATACTCAACGGTGATCAAACAGATAATATCGGCTTAAAGGACAATGATGTAATTCGTATCCCTGCTTATGAAAACCGCGTTGAATTGAACGGGCAAGTAAAACGTCCAGGCATATTTGAATTAACAGGTAAGGAAAATTTTCAAAACATTTTGGCATTTGCAGGTGGCTTTGATGAAGCAGCATATACCAGCAATGTAAAAGTGATTCAAAAAAATGGCCGTGAATTATTAGTAAAGGATTTAGGGAAAGAAGAATTTGCCAGCTATGCTCCGCAAGGAGGTGATGTATATGTGGTGAGTAAAATATTAAATCGTTATCAAAACAGGGTCAAGTTAACAGGCGCAGTATACAGACCAGATACTTATCAATTGGTGGAAGGCATGCGCGTATCTGATTTAATAAAAAAAGCCGATGGATTAAAGGAAGATGCTTACACTGGAGGTGCACAATTATTTCGATTAAAGCCCAACTTAATTAAGGAAATGGTGAATATTGATTTAAACAAAGCATTGGCTGGAGACAAAACTGAAAATATATATTTACAAAGAGAGGATGAGTTGTATGTAAGTTCGGTATTGGATTTACGTGATAGTTTTAGTGTAAAAATATTTGGGGAAGTGCATAATCCGGGTAAGTTTGTATATGCTGATAGCATGACAGTTAAGGATTTAATTACACTTGCAGGTGGTAGCACATTTGCTGCCAATAAAAAAGTGGAAGTTGCAAGGTTATACAAACAACAAGACGGTAAAGTAAACAACACTGAAATTGCTACTTTGCTTACTACCGAATTAGATGCCAATTTAAATTTCACCCTAGGCAATAGCGATATTATCTTACAACCATATGATGTAGTAAGTATTACAAAAAAAGTAGGCTTTGCCGAAAATCAAATTGTATCTATTACTGGTCAAGTGCAATTTGCAGGAAAATATAGTTTAATATCTAGGGTGGAAAGAGTGAGTGATGTATTAAAACGCGCAGGCGGTTTGATTGGTGACGCCTATGCTAAAGGAGCATTTATCAAAAGAGAAAGTATAAAAGCAGATACGGTATCACAAGTGATGAAGGATAGCTTAAAGAAATTGGGCATTACCTATGAGCTACCATCTAATGTTCAAAACATTGCCTTAGATATTGATCAAATTTTAAAAAATCCCGGCAGTTACTATGATTTGGTATTGGCCGATAAGGATGAAATAGTAATACCAAAGTTAGATAATAAAGTTACCATTCGTGGTGGTGTATTGCGACCAACTACAATTACTTATCACGAGGGGATTACCATGAGTGAATGTATTAGTGCGGCGGGTGGTATTAACGAAAACGCAAGGCGCAATAAAGCGTATGTAGTGTATTATAATGGAAGATCAAAACGAACCAAAACATTTGGATTTTTTAGATTTAATCCGCGCATTGAACCCGGATCGGAAGTGGTGCTACCTGAAGGTGCAGTTAGGAAAGATGCAATGACAACGATATTGCAATATGTAACCATTATTGCACAAATAGGTACTTCACTTGCAACACTACAATTGTTAAGCAAATAATTATCCCCCCAATAGTTTAATACAAAAAATTATGGTTGATCAAAATAATACATCCCAAATTGATAACGACGAAATATCGTTGAAGGAATTGGTGTTAAAAATAAAAGAGTGGTATCAGTTTTTATTAACTAAGTGGAAGTTAATAGTACTTGCTGGTATCATCGGCGGATTGATTGGATTTACCTATGCTTATTTTCAAAAACCAACTTATAAGGCAACGCTTACTTTTGCCATGGAGGAAGAAAAAAGTGGTGGCGGAGGTTTGAGTGGCGCATTGGGTTTAGCTAGTACGCTTGGTATTGACTTAGGTTCAAGTGCGGGTGGCGCATTTGCAGGTTCCAATTTAATAGAGTTAATGAAAAGCCGCAAGCTGGTTGAAAAAACATTGTTATCTCCTATAACCGTAAATGGCAAAACACAAAGTTTGGCCGACTATTATTTGGAATTTAATGAAGTGAAAAAGAGTTGGGAGGAAAAACCGGCATTAAAGGGTATTAATTTTCCTATTGATGCAGATCGCGAAAAATTTACACTACAACAGGATTCAATATTAAAAAATATTTCAACGGGTTTGGTAAAAACAGATGTTGTAGTAAGTCAAAAAGATAAAAAAATTAGCATATTAAGTATCGAAGTGAATTCAATCAATGAAAAATTTGCTAAAGCATTTTGTGAAACATTGGCTTTTGAAACTTCCGAATACTATGTTGAAATTAAAAGCAAAAAAGCGCGCTTGAATGTTGAAATTTTGCAAAAGCAAACCGATAGTATTCGTGCCGAACTAAATAGTGCAATCACAGGTGTAGCTAGCGCAGCTGATAATGTATTTAATTTAAACATGGCTATGAATGTAAAGCGAAGCCCAGGTGCACGCAGGCAGGTAGATGTGCAAGCCAATACTGCCATGTTAACTAGCCTAGTAACAAATTTAGAAATGTCAAAAATGGCACTTCGCAAGGAAACTCCATTGATACAGGTGATTGATAAACCTATCTTTCCTTTGGAAAAAGAAAAAGTAGGCAAATTAAAATCATTGGTATTAGGTGGATTTTTAGCCGGCTTTTTAACTGTATTATTTTTAGTGTTTTCGAGTTTATATAAAAAATTGATCGCGTAATTAATTAGCTTTTTTTAGGCTTTAAAAATAATTAATACAATCCCCCCGTTGTATGATTCAACCAAAAACAAACGGTATGTTTAAAAATTTTAATATTGTCCCTAGGTGGATTATATTTTTATTAGACATTGGTGGGACTTTGTTCTCGCTTTTCTTAGCCATTGCTATTAAGCAAAATTTAACCTTAATTGGATTAAGCTGGGAAGCAGTATTTAATACATTTGTATTGGTTGCCATAATTAATACATTGGTGTTTACTTCCATTAAAACCTATTCTGGTATTGTAAGGTATACTGGTATACAGGATGCCTTTAGAATAAGCATATCTATTATTGCTTCAGCCGGATTTTTATTTGTTGTGAATGGTATTTCAAATAGATATAGTCAGGAATTTACTTTAGGCTCGGTGGTTGTCATAGTTTATGCAGGATTTAGTTTTTTAATTTTAGTAAGCTACCGCGTACTAGTTAAGTTTTTGTTTGCTTATGCAAAAAACTACAAAATGAAAAAAAAGAGCGTCGTTATTTTTGGCGCTGCAGATACAGGTGTTGCTACACAAAGAGTACTCGAAAATCACGGAGGCAATAACATACATATTGTAGCATTTATTGATGACGATAAAAAGAAGAGCAATAAAAATTTAAATGGCATCCCTGTTATACGTTTTGAGGAATTTGTAAAAATTGCTGCATTGCAACCAATTGATGAATTAGTTATTGCCAGCTTTACCATACCCACAAAACGAAAAAATGAATTAGTTGATTTCTGTTTAGACCATGATATTAAAGTGTTAAGCGTGCCTCCTTATAGCAAATGGGCAGAAGGTAAATTTAACAGCAACCAATTACAGACTATTAAAATTGAAGATTTATTGGAGCGTGATCCTATTGTGATAAATAATAATCAAATACGTTCACAAATAAAAGGCAAGCGTGTATTGGTTACTGGAGCAGCAGGTTCCATAGGAAGTGAAATTGTTAGACAATTAATACCTTATGCACCTGAAATGATTATTATGTGTGATCAGGCCGAAACCCCATTACATAATATAGAATTAGAATTACAAGAACGCGGTACACGCGTCAACTGCGTTTCGTTTTTAGCCGATATCACCAATGAAAAAAGAATAGAGGGTTTGTTTGAAAGCTTTAAACCGCATTATGTATACCACGCAGCAGCCTATAAGCATGTTCCTATGATGGAGCTTTGCCCAACCGAAGCAGTTCGAAATAATGTGATAGGTACTAAAATAGTTTCTGACCTTGCAGTAAAATACCAAGCTGAAAGGTTTGTCATGATTAGTACGGATAAAGCGGTGAACCCTACCAATGTAATGGGTGCGAGTAAACGCATGGCTGAAATGTATGTGCAAGGGTTATCGAGCCAAAAAAATATTGCGACTAAGTTTATTACTACTCGTTTTGGTAATGTACTTGGAAGTAACGGTTCTGTTATTAATCGATTTAAGGAACAAATTGAAAAAGGCGGACCCTTAACAGTTACGCATCCAAATATTACACGCTACTTCATGACCATCCCTGAAGCCTGCCAATTGGTATTGGAAGCGGGTAGTATGGGTAATGGTGGTGAGATATTTGTTTTTGATATGGGACAACCGGTGGCTATTGCCGACTTAGCTAAAAAAATGATTCGTTTGTATGGTATGATTCCAAATATTGATATTAATATCACATACAGTGGTTTACGCCCTGGTGAAAAATTATATGAGGAATTATTGAATGATGCTGAAAACACCCTAGCTACTTACCACGATAAAATATTGATTGCTAAAGTAAGAGAAGTGGAGCTTACCAGTATTAATGAAAGCTTTAATGACCTTATGTTATTAGTGACTTCGGCTTCCAAGGTATCCAATGAAATGGAACTGGTGGGTAAAATGAAGGAATTGGTTCCTGAGTTTATTAGCAATAATAGCATTTTTGAACGCCTGGACCCTAGCCTTCAAACCAAGATATTGGATATGACGGGGGGGGGGGGAAGGAACTTCTAAAC
>Ga0214919_10007041_pt1 | contig 15286 bp, 10 predicted proteins | sample LL1503_MetaG_FD_177994 | JGI IMG/M metagenome (GOLD analysis project Ga0214919, IMG submission 177994) | Freshwater microbial communities from Lake Lanier, Atlanta, Georgia, United States - LL-1503 | ecosystem: Environmental > Aquatic > Freshwater > Lake | place: USA: Georgia | collected... | reverse complement strand
TCTGCCTTGGAGGCTTTCGCCAAGATATCCCGCAACTCCTCAGCTCGGTTCTGCTGCATCAGAAGGTCGCTAAAGTTATTCAGGGTCTCGGAGTTACCGGGCCAAAGCTCTAATGCCTGACGATAGGCCTGTTCTGCTGCTGCCGGCATCTTTCTCCACTTATAGATGTTACCGCCGGTATTCCGGAGTTTCGAAAACGAGCGCTGGGCATCAATATCATCCGCAAATCGAGGATTTCTTTTTAAGTGATCGATATAATCCCTCCAGTACTGCATATCCCCCTGAACGATTTCAGCGGATAAAACCGGCACGGGATTTTTTTTGATTTCATAGCAAAGACCATGGGGCACGGCATTCGGATATGACCATTCCATGGGGAAACTTTCTTCCACAAAGAAATGCCGTTGATCCTTGTTTCGTTGCCAGATCCATTCCCCAACCATCGAATTTAGGACGGTGGGATCAGCATTTGGATCCGGTGCTGCTGAGTTCTTCTGCCGAGCTTCAATGGCCGACTGGTAAATCGCCATAATATCTTCTTGGCGGGGCAGAACCAAGGGAGCCTTTGGATACTGTTTATCACGCCCAAGCCATCGCTCAATCAAGCTCTTCGGTTCCGGTCGGTCCGTTGAGTAATGATTGCGAATATATTGATTGTAAAAGGCGTCCGCCAATGCGTTTTGCGTAATGACATAAAGGTCTCTTCGATCAAAGTTAGGGTCCCGCTTGAATTTCTTGGGTTCAAAACTTTCCGATAAGATCATGTAGGTTGGGACAAATCTCCCGGGATCGGTTCCGCCGTATACAAAACTGTCTTTGGGGAGGTCCGCAAGCATGTCCCGACCATACATCCATCCAAACCAATGCTCCCTTTGGCTGCAAAAGTTTAGATTCTTTCGAAAGGAAAAACCAGCTATCCCAACACCAAGGAGAATTGCCACACCCCATCCAACCTTTTCCATTTTAGCCCAACGTTGAATTGCCCACCCCGACCCAAATCCAGCCAGTAACACAAAAAATGCATGGGAGTAACCCAGGTAAGGCATCTGAAGCAGCCAAGTCGCCTCGTCTGCTCCAACCTCGGCAAAGGCTGGTTGAAGGAACCCGGAGAGTAGCAATCCAAAGCCACAAATCCCAAGCCAATCCCGTACCGCTCTTGGAACTGAACCCAATGCAGCTACAGTAGCAACCAAGGCCAAGATTCCTAAGGGAGAGAAATTGGCAACGATCTTTCGCCAGTAAAGTTGTGCAAACTTTAAAAAGTTTTCTCTAAAAGAGTTTGTTGCTGGAGCATTAGATGGAGGAGTTGGGGGATTCACCATTTCAACCGGGGCCGATCCCATGGCACGTCCGATTGTCTTAAGAAGCTGATCAGATAACTTCCCGTCATACTGGCTCCTATTAAAAGAATAAAAGAACCCCTCTTTTGTGCTAGCAAATCCCCAATTCATCGGAGGATTCGTCGCGGAGGCTAATGGCATGTAGATATATGGGGAGAGTCCTAAGATGACTGCACCTAGGATTGCCACCCCTACTCTCCAGTTCTGGAAACGGCGTTTCCACAGAAACCAGAAAGCGAATCCAAGAACCACACAAAACAGAAAACGGACAGAAGCGTGCCAAGAAGCGGGCTCTTGCGAAAGATATCCAAAACCGAGATATACTAAAGCAGCCGTTCCGCTCAAATAAAGAAGTCCCTCTGCCAGAAAATCGCGACGCCTGAGGAGCATGACCAGAACAGGAAGAGAACTGAGAGCGATGGTCAGGTGGTGGTTTGTCATACCTAATGCAAAAAAGAACACAGCCCATGCCAATCCCATCGTCCACGCAGGATCCCGGACCCATCGATAAATAACCCAAAGAAGCAACATCACACACAGCACATGGGTTCCATATACCTCAGCAATGACAGCCTGAGACCACATCGAAACACTAAATGCTAAAGCTAGGGACCAACCCGCCGCCAAGATTTGGGACAATCGGTCTCCTACTCCAGACCAGCGCATGGAGTTGCAAAGAATCATAGCGACCAACCCTGATGCAATTGCCGTGCAAAACCCGGAGAAAAGATTCACCTCCCAAGCCCCGTTACCGATCGGGAAAAGGGTAAAGAGATGAGAGAAAATCGTCCAGAGCGGGTACCCTGTCGGATGAGGTACTCCGACATGAACGGATGCCGTTAAAAACTCCCCAGAATCGAGCAAGCCAACATTCGGTTGCGTGGTAAGAAAATAGACCATTTGAGAAATGGTCCAAACCAATCCAGCCGTCATCCAATCTTTTTGATCAAACGGCCATATCCAAGAACCTGACCCCCTGCCTATCTCTCGTATCACGGGTTTTCAATCTCCTTCCCTACCCACCAAGAATTCCATATCGCGGGCCCCCACCCGATGCAGACACACGCAACTCCGGACAAAACAAGAATCCAACTAGCGATTCCTAGGCCTAAAAAGATGGAAGTCCAAATAGGAGGGGCAAACCAAAAGAATACTTCCCTGGCTCCAGGGGGAATGCGAACAGAAGAAAGAGCCAGTGCTGCCGGATGTATTTCAACTTGATGTTCGTCAATGGAACAATGCCAATCCGGGTGCCATGCTTGGGTCAAGGTTAGCCACCCAGAATTGCCTTCGACCAGAATGCGCCATTGATCAGGACCATCCATTCGATAACTATTCGGGTTGGGAATTCTAAAAGGATTCCCTAGGCGATCCCGAAAAGCTGCCGTCAATTCCACCTCCCCATTCGTTGGGTTCATAATTCCAGCCAAGGATGGATCCTGCATCTCAACGCCCGCCATCTCAACCGGAAGAAAATAAAGCCGAACGAGGCCCAACTCAGCGCCGGCAAACTCAAATTTTCGTGGGGGCACTGATACATAATCTTGAGAATAAAAGAAAGGGGCCAAACAGTTTGGATTTTCGAGAACCGAAAAGAATTCGTTCTCATAAATCACGGGAAAGATTTGCCGGAAAGAGTTTTGCAGCGCTTCCGGCGTGTCCACATCTTTTCTGTCGATAAAAATGTACCTGACCCCCTGAAGGCTGAGGGATGTTTTCATCAACTCCACATTTCCGCCACCCGCATCCTGAATCGATCGAACCCCCTTAGACATAAAATAAGCCTGGAAAGCCTCGGTCGAGATCGGGCGACGGGACAACTGGGGAAGTTGCATATAAAAATACCTTCCTGATAAAGGAAAAATAGATCCCTCCTTTGTTTGGGTCTGTAAAAACCGAGCAGTCTCTTGGTAGCCTTGATAGGTTCCCACTTCCAATTTGGATTGAAAAAAACGGGTGTAGTAGGGCGTGAAATCCGCAACGGCCAAGAGCATCGCTACACAGGCAAGCCAGGGCCACCTTCGCTCCTTGACTAGGATCGTAACGGAAATTCCAGCCAAGGCCGCAAGACAGAAGATCCCTCCTACCTGCCAAAAGGACCAAGGGCCCCGGATTGTCCCTAGGACCGGAAGCATGGCGACAATTTGGAATCCTGGAACCAAAAGTAAGACTGCCAATGCAATCGCTAAGGTGGGCCACTTCCACCGACCTTCAGGCCAAATCATGACAAGCAGCGTGATAGGCAGGGCTGTACTAACCCAAAATATAGGCAAGACCCAGTCTGGAACGCCTTGGGCAGATTTTAGAAATTCATTTACGCCCCCGCACATGCTTCGTGGACCGAGTGAAAACCAATGTACCATAAGCAACAAGCCTGCAAAGATTCGGAAAACACCATGGAGATTGGATTCATCATCCCGACGAAGTCGCAAACCCACCAATATCCCGAACACAACAAGAACTGCACCGACGTAGAAACCCCCTTCCTCCACTGTGAAATTTGGCGGCATTCCCATAAAGAGGAATCCATCCCGATTGAACCAGGAAAGTGCCGCTTTAATGGAAAAACTGGACTGCCACCCAACGAGTGGATCGCTTGCAAAAAGGGTCATCCATGTGGCATCGCGAAGCCCCGGCAACTGCGGAAGAATCCCCAGCATCGCCCAGACTCCCACAGCCACTCCGACGATTGGCGCAAATAACGCACGGGAATGCGGATTTTTGAAATAGAGCCACCCCCCAAAACCCAGTGCCAAAGGCAAAAAAACAAAGGTCAGCTTGTTGAAAGTCAGGCTCATGCCCGCGAGGGCCAACCCGAGGATAACCCCTCCCCTCCCGGATCCCCTCTTCGCAATTTCAATCAGGGCCCATCCTATTAATGGAGGATAGGGCATACAGAAGATGGCAGGCATATGCTCATTCCCTGCAAGACGAAGGGCTGCTTGCGGGCCCAAGGCGTAAAATAAGGCACCGACCCAAGCCGCCCGCCGATCCCCAATAAGTTTACTCAAAAAGCCGGCCATCAATAGACCTGAGAGGGCCAAGGAAAGAATTCCCATGATCTTCCCGCCCACGATTGGACCAAATACTGATGCACCGATTAGTAGCCAGATATAGACAAGGGCATTCCCCGCTTGGACCGCTGTGGGGGATCCACCCAAATAATTGGGCGTCCACCAAGCAAAACCTTTCTTCATCCAAATCAAGTCTGCCAAATCTTTTGCTTTTGCGTAATTGGCCAAGAGCTCCTGATTTGAGGGACCAATGCCCAGCCAAGCCATGAATAGGACCCCTAAAAGAACAAAAAAAATACCAGCCTCTATGGAGAAACGCGAGTTCTTGGAATCCTTGGGCATAAACTCTTCATGATAATCTCGTTAAATCTCCCGGACAAGACTTTCAATCAAGATGGAGACACAAAAAAAGAAATTTAATTATAATTCCCTCTTATAGATATAAATAGCTTCAGTATTTGGATCGTATTTCTCAATGGGCTCAAAAGTCCTCCAGAAGATTTCCGGTCTATATAAATCCTTCCAGAATGTCATTAAGCGAGCTTCCTCGCGATATCGCACACCCTGAGCAGCCCATTGCTCGAGTAAATCACGGATTTGAGAAACTACAGGTCCGAATGCAATCACATAATCTGGCATCGCCAAACCCTTGAAATGGATATCAGGCAACCGACTGAATTGAGGATCGAACTTTTGCTTTGGATCTAGCTGCCAAGCATAGATGGCATGTGGAGCATCAAACATCATCGGATAGGCCATGTAATCTGGCATGATCCATACCGAGGAATTACGTGACACATGCTTGCGAATCCATTCTGCGGAAGGCGTGAATGGATCTGGGACGGGATAAATAAGCTCTCTAGCAAAAGAAAATGGGTAGCTTTGCCAGATTCCATGAACGAGAAATGAAGCGGTCGGTAAGCTACTCAGAATCAGAACCGCGAAAACACCCTTTGCAGGCCAAAACCAACGGCTGGCTATTTTTCCGAAAAAACGGGTATGAAGCCCAATGCTCAAAGGAAGGATAGCAACAAGGTAGCGAATATCCGCAACTTGAGTAAGTGAAACCACTTGAGGTGAAACCATTGAAACAAAGAACACATACACCAAAAGCGCAATAAAACCGCGAATTAACCAAAGGTCTTTCATGAAACACCCCATGAGTGGAATCAAAATCATAAAGAAAGCGGGCATAAATCCCCCAGCATCAAGGTCACGTAAGTTCCAAAATAATAACTCAACTCGATCCCGCCATCCGTTTGAGTCCCCATAGTTGCCAAAAGGAGTTGCTAACGGATTCCAGATGGAAGCTAGCAAAAGATTCAGAATGGCTTGTGGAATAAGGAAGTAAGCCACATCTCTTAACGAGGGTGTCTTGTGATATTTCCTAAAGCCTACAAAGTCGACAAGCAGAACAGTCATCAGCACGGCCCAATTCATGCAATTTGAAGCAAAAAGCAGGAAGCAGGCAATGGATGCCCCAAAGATATGGGTGGTCCCTCTTTGTCTGGCAAGAAGAAGGTAAACAATAATCAAAGAAAGAAACATGACCAATGCGTAGTATCGACATTGCCTTCCAAAAAGAAAAAGCGGAGTACAGCCCAAGAGTGAAAGAAAGAAAAAGAACCCATACTGACGCATTTGACCCTGCAACTTGACATGCCAAACCGACAAAAATATTCCGCAAAGAGTAATCAGGGCAAAAGGAAGACGAGCCGTTAAAGCACTAACACCAAAGAGCGCGAAAGAACCGGCGGCTAGATAAGATGACAAAGGTGGTAATGCACGATCAGAACCATTCTGGATAAGAATCCCCTCACGGTAGGCGATAATATTCTCGCCATAGTAAACTGAAGTATCGCCAACCTTGAGTATGTTCTGGCCATACAGGCCAATCAAGGCCTCATCATCCCACAATGGATAAACTCCCAAATTATAAAAAAGAAAGAAACAAGATAGGAATACAATCCCAATGATAAGCGCCTTAGAATTCAGCCATCCCATACAAGCGGATAAAGAGAAGGCCTTCATTTTTTGCAAGATGAAGTTACCGAATCAAGAATTTCCCCCCATTTAGGTGAAGTTCGAATGCCATTCTTATGCATAAAATAAGAGCTCGTAGAGCGTAGGATAGATACACCATATCCCCAGATGTTTACATAGTTCTTCTCATTCGCGTATCTTGTTGGGATCGGGACTTCACCGATGCTCATTCGTTTATCAATCATACAAATTATAATCTCGGTATCAAAGTGGTAATCAGATGATAAACGCTCCAAAGGGATTCCCCTCAAAGCACTGGTCTTGTACACTCTGTAACCTGAATGAAATTCACTTATCCTTGTTTGTAGAAGCATGTTCTGAATACATGTGAGAGAACGGTTACCAAAATACCGATGCCAAGGCATTCCCCCTGCAAGCGCGTTGCCACTGATTCTTGACCCAAACAAAAGATCATAGTCAAACGTTTCTGACTCTTTCAAAAGATGTAACGCATGGCTTGGAGAATATTGCGCATCCCCGTGCAACATAATAACCCGAGAGAATCCTCTTTTTATTACTTCCTGATATCCGGTCTTCTGACTTCCTCCATACCCTTGATTAGTCGAATTACGAATAAGGACAAAGTTAGCAACTCGGTTCTTGATAGCCTCCCGTTGAGCTATTTCACTTGTATTATCATGGCTCGCGTTATCAACCACCAAAACCATGCCAGCCTCATCTCTCAAAACCTTCGGCAAAAGCGAAAAGACTCTAGGCAAAGTATTCTCTGCGTTGAATGCAGGAATATAAACGGCAACATCAGATAGATTCATCTAGACCAAACCTGCTCTAAGGGTCGCATTTTAAGCCCCTTCGCCATTATCTTGGAAATATCTAATCCACCGTACTTGGGCCTTTTAGCCTTCTGGTTCAGCGATTCTGACGACAAGGGTTCGATTAAACCAGAGTCCCACCCGCCCAACTGACATATCAGCTTTGCGATGTCCAACCGGCAGAGGGAAGGCTCAGGTCCGGCGATATTCCATACCCCCTTAGCATTTTGTTGAAACAAATAAAGCAAGTTGTCCGAGAGGTCACCAGCATATGTAAAATTTCCGTATTGATCGCTTGCAACCCTAATCCTTTGTCCAGCTGATACAGCCCGAACAACCTGCTGAAGGAAGTCCTTGCCTTCGGGCCTCATCCCATAAACACCCATCGTGCGAACCACCAGTGCTTGTTCTTGAGTATGAAACAAGACTAACTTCTCAGCTAGGCGCTTAGATTCTCCGTACCAGTTCAAGGGAGTGGGAGCATCTATTTCTGTATGAGCATTCTTATTTCCACAAAATATATAACTAGAAGATAGCAGCATAAATCGAATTCCCCTTTGAAAAGCACCTTTGGCAGCAAAGGCGGGAAGTAACGCATTTTCGTGTAAGCATGTTTCTGGGTCCTTCTCACATTCATCAACATTAGTCCATGCAGAACAGTAGGCTAAGATATCCGGCCGGAAATCATCCATGGCACGATCCATATCTTGGGCATTTTGTGCGATAAAACAGTTTGAAGCTGAAATATCTCTTCGTGATGTTCCAGCGACGATCCATCCCATATTACGGGCAGCAACAGAAAGATGGGAACCCACCAATCCGGAAATTCCAGTAATCAGAATTCTCATTAAATGAAAGGAGATTTAAAGGAATGAAAATCAGGATGCGCACAGTCACGATCGCTTAGGATCGGATTTTTCTCGGGCCATAAAAATCCAAAGCTATCCCAACGAATACCCTTATCATGCTGAGGGACATGAATAGAGGTTGTATGATAAAGAACTATTGCATGACTGCTTTTCACGAAGAACCCATGGGCCAGACCTTTTGGGAGCACAATAGTAACCGGCTCTTCCCCGCTAACCTCGACAGAATAATAGCCCCCATACGTCTTTTCCCCAACACGAATATCGAGTGCGACGTCAAGAACAACACCTTCAAGTACCGTCACAAGTTTAACATGATCGACAGGGGGTTCCTGATAATGCATCCCCCGAAGAACACCTTTTTTTGAATTCGTTACATACACTTCGTCCCATTTCGTTGGAAGATTTGCTTCTTTCCATTTTTGGCTTTCAAATAGCTTTGCAAAATAACCTCTGGAATCGTGCGTTAATGGATGCGGGATTTTCAGCAATCCAGGAATCGATGTTGACTCAATAATCAAAGTTTATGCCCCTCGCAAAACTTTTTGATCATCAATACTGTGTGTTCAAGTTGAGGGTCACTAAGACCGGGGTACACCCCAATGAAAATCGACCGACTCATGATTTCGTCGGCCCCATTCATTTCTCCAATCGATCTAAAGGATAGGGGGTTGTCCCTTTTTAATTGAACAAATGCTGGTTGTCGGGTTAAATTTCCCCCGAATAACATCCTGTTCCCAATCTTTTTCTGATCCAGATACTTTGCAAGATCCCGAACCTTAAATCGGGCAATTGGTCGAACTCGGATCATGAAGCCAAACCATGAGCAGTCGGACATGCTTCCTTTACCATCCCAGGAAAAGCCCTCGCCCGAGGTCCAATTTGTCGCGTGAGTTGGCAGGGAGAAATCAAACATATCTCCGAAGCCATCAAGCCCTCGCCTTAAGATCTCCCAGTTATCTTTTCGTGACTGGATGAAACTAGGAAGCTTTCTCAACTGAACACGCCCAATGGCGGCCTGAAGATCGAGGGGTTTAAGATTATACCCTAGATGACTGTAAATGTATTTATGATCATACCCCTCCGGAAGTTCACCCAACTTCCAGTCGAACCGCTTGCCGCAGGTGTTGTCTTTTCCCGAGGCACACCAGCAGTCTCTTCCCCAGTCCCGAAAACTTTCCACCAGCTTTTTCAGCGGCGGATGCGAAACGATATTCACCGCACCGCCCTCCCCCATCGTCATATGGTGGGGGGGATAGAAGGACTGTGTGGATAGATCCCCCCAAGTCCCGGTATAACGAGTAATGTGGTTTCCATCTGAAAGAATTCCGGGTGAGTTTTCCGTAAACCCGAGCTCCTTGGCTTTTGCCACGGGCATGGAGTAGGTGCTTCCCAAGGAATCGCAATTATCTTCGATCAGCCAAAGATCATGCTTTCGACAGAAGGATAGAACCACACCAAGGTCAAAAGGGTTCCCAAGGGTGTGAGCCATCATCACCGCTTTTGTCTTCCCATCATGGAATGCCATTTCCAGTTGTTCCACCCGGGCATTCCCGGTGACAGGGTCATTATCAATGAAGACGGGGACGAGCCCGTTTTGAAGAATCGGCGCCACGGTAGTGGGAAAGCCGGCAGCACAGGTAATCACTTCGTCCCCCGCTCGTAGACGACGTTTCTCAGGAATCTTCGGACTGGTCAGTGCGGTGAGGGCCAAGAGATTTGCCGAAGAGCCCGAATTAACCAAAAGGGTGTGTTTTACGCCTAAGAAAGAGGCCAGCTCATGCTCGAATGATACCCCCTCCGACCCCAAGGTCAGCCAAAAATCCAATGCAGATGAAACAGCTGCCTCAACCTCATCCTCTGTGAACACACGACCTGCATAAGGAACAACGCTTTCATAAGGGGTGAAGGGAGGGCGGGCGGAATCATCCCCGGGCCACTGCGCGGCATGGGTGATTCTTGCATAGTCGCGTGTGAGGCGAAGTATTTCCTGCCTGATTTTTTTCGGATCGCTACCTAGTCTCATCAAAGATCCAGCCTTGAATATTCTTCAATCTGATGTCTGCAGGTCTGAAAGGCATCAAATTTCGGTTGGATGGATGCCCGATACCATTCCATCGTCATGGCGACAGACTGGGCGAAGTTCAATCGCGGTCTCCATCGAAGATCGCGCCAAGCTTGCTGGTTATCAAGCTGCAGTCGACCCGCCTCGTGGGGAGGATTTTTTTCTCGGATGCGCTGCCAACGTCCCGGCCAGCTTTTAAAAATCTGACTGACAAGAGCAGAGACCGTTTTCTGGTCCCTTGGAGATGGCCCAAAGTTGTACGCCCAAGCCGTTTTACGGTTCCTCGAGAGATGAAGCGCCAGAGCCAGGTAGCCGGCCGTGGGCTCAAGTACATGTTGCCAAGGACGAATGGAAGTAGGATTCCGGACTGGAATCGCTCGTCCCGAACGCAGCGCACGAAAGGCATCCGGCACGATACGGTTTTCCGCATAATCGCCCCCTCCAATAACATTCCCAGAACGAGCAGAGGCAATGCGTACGGGATGATTCTGAAAAAACGAGTTGTGGTAGGATTCGATTAGGATCTCAGCGGCGGCCTTGCTGGCACTGTAGGGATCTTTTCCACCTAAGGCGTCACTTTCCCGGAAGGCGCGATGTTGTTCGTCGTTTCGGTATACCTTGTCAGTGGTCACCAAGACTGCGGCGCAAGGGTTGCGAAGTTCTCGTAGAGCTTCCAAAATATGCCCCGTTCCTAGGGCGTTCACCTCATAAGTTTCCAAAGGATTTCGGTAGGACTCTCGGACCAAAGGTTGGGCAGCTAAATGAAAAACAAAATGTGGCCGACAACGTAGGATGGATTGGCGAACCTTTTTAAAAACCCGGAGATCGCCAGTCTCATGTCGGAGACGCTTCCCTATTCGCAGTTGAGTGAAAAATGGCGTAACGGGAGGCAGCGCAAAACCTGTCACTCCCGCCCCGGCCTCCAACAACCATGTCGCCAGCCATCCCCCCTTAAACCCGGTATGCCCACTGAGCCAGACGCGCTTACCCCGGAAAGCGCTTCGCAGGATCACCAGATTTTCCAAGGGGCTTTTCCTGCGGCCCAGAGCTCCTCAAGGTGTTGTCGATCGCGCATCGTGTCCATCGGTTGCCAAAAACCCTTATGGAGATGGGCGTGGAGTTCGCCACTTTCAGCCAGTTGCCTTAAAGGTTCTTGCTCCCAAATCATTTCATCTCCCTTGATGATCTCCAGAACAGAGGGCTCCAGAACGAAGAATCCACCATTGATCCAGCCGCCGTCACCTTCGGGTTTTTCAATAAATCCGGTGACGCAGGACCCCTCCACCTGAAGAGCCCCGAAACGTCCAGGAGGTTGAACAGCCGTGACTGTCGCTTTTTTTCGTGCTTCTTTGTGGGCTGCGATCGTCGCCGTGATATCCACATCCCCCACACCATCCCCGTAGGTCATGCAAAAGGTCTGATTCCCGATATAATTGGCGACCCGCTTCAGACGACCACCCGTCATGGTTCCCTCCCCAGTATCCACTAGGGTCACCCGCCATGGTTCGGCATGTTTTTCATGCACCTCCATGCTGTTTTTCTGCATGTCGAAAGACACATCCGACATATGAAGAAAGTAGTTCGCAAAATACTCCTTAATCACATACCCCTTGAAACCCGTACAGATAATAAAATCCCGAATGCCGTGTTGAGAGTAGATTTTCAAGACATGCCATAGAATAGGCCGACCTCCGATTTCAACCATGGGCTTAGGGCGTGATTGAGACTCCTCAGCAATCCGGCTCCCCAAACCACCAGCAAGAAGCACACACTTCATAGGGGGAAAACTTTAACCCTCCGAAGGGCGCGTGCAAGAAACCCTTTACTGAGGAACGACTTAGGGGACCAAGGAAAGGGGCAATGCCAACGTTTCCTGCGAAAGCATAGTAGCTATGGGAAATATATTTTTCTTGGATGAAAAACACTCCTGCTCATGCATGGCTCGGGGATAATATACTTCCGTTTGGATTCCTTCAGCAGCCAGTTTAAATCGAAGGGCATCTCTTTTTCCTTTTCCAGTCACCCGAATCACAAATTGGTTCCACGTTTGTCCCCCTTCACCTGACTGACAAGAAAAAGGTAGAAGAACAGTTTCCGGTTTAAAATTCCTGACCTGTCCCTGCCCTTGGCAGACACAGGAATCAAGAGGCATGATTGCACCCCACTTCTCCTGCAATGCCTTAAGCAGCTGTCCTGCATTTTCCCGTCTTCTTGCTAGGGCCGAGTCCAAGTGCCTCAACTTTACTCGCAAAAAAGCGGCCTGAAGCTCGTGAAGGCGGAAATTCCCGCCGATCATTTCATGGAAATATTTCTCTTTGGCTCCGTGGACACGCAGTTTTCGTATCTTTTCGGCCAGTGAGGCATCCTGCGTGGTGATCAACCCACCCTCCCCAAGTGCGCCGAGGTTCTTGGTCGGAAAAAAGGAGAACGTTCCCAAGGTTCCCATGGTTCCAGCCTGTCGCCCCTTGTCCTTGGCACCCAACGCCTGCGCAGCATCCTCAATTAACGGAAGACCGTGTTTTTTAGCTACGGCCAAAATTGGATTCATATCGGCACACTGACCAAACAGATGAACGACAATAATGGCCTTTGTTCTTGGACCAATATTGTCCGCTACTTGATCGGCCCGCATGTTGTAACAGCACTCAGCACTATCCACAAAAACTGGCTTCCCACCCAAACGGGCTACAGCCCCCGCAGTCGCGAAAAAAGTGTAGGTCGGACAAATCACCTCATCCCCAGGTCCGACCCCCACCGCTTGAAGGGCCAAGAGGAGGGCATCGGAGCCGTTGGAAACCCCAATGGCATGGGGAACCCCAATCCAAGCAGCAATCTCCCGCTCAAAAGATTCCACTTCTGGACCCAAAACAAAACGTCCGCTGTTCAAGACTCGTTGAAAAGCAGCCTCCAACTCCTTCCGGTACGGAGAATGCTCTGCAGCCAAATCGAGCATAGGAACCTTCATAAGTCTATACAGTAGCGAATAAACCTCTGGACTAAATCCAAAAAGAAACCCCTTCAGAGGATTGCCCTTAGCCATAGTTCTAGGCAGTTTCTGCATATGGCTACTTCCAACGGCGCAAAGTTCATCGTTCAAGGTGGAAAACCGATCCAAGGCGAGATCGAACCTCAGGGGAATAAGAACGAAGCCATGCCCCTCATGGCTGCTGCCTGCATGACTGATCAACCCGTCATCCTACAGAATATTCCACAAATTGATGACGTCAGACTGATGGAAAAGATCCTTAACGATCTCGGCTTATCCACATCAGAATCCGACGCATGCTCCACTCGGCGTACGCTAACTCTTCAAGCCAAGGTCAATCTTAAGTCCACGATTCATCCGGAACTAGGCTCCCGCCTGCGAGGATCTGTTACTTTAGCTGGCCCGCTCCTCGCCCGCACAGGCGAAGTCACCCTCCCCCGACCTGGTGGCGATCGAATCGGCCGGCGTCGCCTCGATACCCATCTTCAAATCTTTACCGCCTTAGGCGCTAAAATTAGTGAATCAAAAAATGGATTACAAATTCAGGCAAAAAAACTACACGGGGCCGATATCCTTCTTGATGAAGCCTCTGTTACCGCCACCGAAAATGGCCTCTGTGCCGCATCTCTAGCAGAAGGAACCACGGTCATCCATAACGCAGCTAGCGAGCCTCATGTTCAGGCACTCGCAAATCTACTCAATGCCATGGGTGCACAGATTAACGGAATCGGCACGAACACCCTTACCATTCAAGGAGTCAAATCACTCAGAGGCGCTACCCACAGAATCGGACCTGACTATCTTGAAGCTGGATCTTTCCTCGCTTTAGCAGCTGTGACGGGTGGAGCGCTTAAAGTTCGCAATACCGCCCCCCAACATATGCGAATGATTCTACAGACTTTTGCGCGATTAGGGATTCGAACTGAAATCAAGGGCGAAGATATCCATGTAGGAAAGAATCAATCCCTCGAAGTCGAAAAAGAGTTCGGGGGTGCTGTCCCACACATTGCGGACGCTCCTTGGCCTGGATTTCCTGCCGATATGACCTCCGTAGCACTTGTGACTGCGACTCAGTGTAAAGGCACAGTTCTGATTCACGAAAAGTTATTCGAATCGCGTCTCTTCTTTGTGGACGGGCTTCTCGAAATGGGCGCCCGGATCATTTTGTGTGATCCCCATCGGGCCGTCATTCTCGGATCCGATAAGCTTCGAGGAGCTAAACTCGCCAGTCCCGACATCCGAGCTGGGATGGCGCTTCTTATCGCAGCGCTCTGCGCTGAGGGTGAATCAGAAATCCGTAATATCACCCAGATCGACCGTGGCTTTAGCCATATCGAGGAGCGTCTTCAGTCCCTCGGCGCAAAGATTCAGAGACACTAGGCCCACTAACCGCCCTTTTTTGGGTCGGATGAAAGTTTTTTCTCAAGCTCCATAAAGGATCTTCCGACTAAACTATCTTTAGTAGGCCGCAGAATACGCTTAGCTTCTGCAAGGGCGCTTTTTGCCGTGGAGACCTGCCCTTCGGCAAGGGCCGATTCAACAAATGGCGCAACTAGACCATAGTATAAACTTCCCCCCGCCTGCCCTTTAAAATCACGTAGGGCTTTTCGAAAGGCTATTTCTGCTTCGCCCCACTTACCCGCCTCGATTCTTTCGCCTACTTCTGCAGCCGCAGAGCCGATCCCCAGATCGAATCTACGAGTTCGATTTTGAACAAGTATCTGCCTCGATAGACTTTTTACCTCCTGATCATCTCCCCTTGCCTTAGCTAACTCCAAAAGCTTTTCTTGGCCTACAACACGAAGATCCGCGAAGGCAGTAAAGCGCTTTGTAAAACGTGACCAGAAATCCTTCATCTCGTCTGGAGAGGCTTTTCTCTCCTCCAGTAGTTCTCCCTGAAGGTACCAAGCAGGAAGAAACTCAGGTTGTACTGCTAAAGCAGCATCCAGCCAGCGACTCGCATCTTCACGAAGGACGGTTCGAGCAAGGTCAGTACAAAGTTTCGCTTGCTGAAAGCCAGCAGATCTCTCACGGCTTTTCGCGAGAAAGATTAGCTCGGTGTCCGAGATAGGTTTCCATATTTGAGGATCGACCGCATTCCCCACAGGATAGTTTTGCGACTCATATCTTCCGCAATCCGTCTCCCAATGCCCTGGAGAATCCATATATCCAAACCATGCATGCCCACCATCATCCCCT
>Ga0214919_10007040_pt1 | contig 15286 bp, 15 predicted proteins | sample LL1503_MetaG_FD_177994 | JGI IMG/M metagenome (GOLD analysis project Ga0214919, IMG submission 177994) | Freshwater microbial communities from Lake Lanier, Atlanta, Georgia, United States - LL-1503 | ecosystem: Environmental > Aquatic > Freshwater > Lake | place: USA: Georgia | collected... | reverse complement strand
CACTTCCTTGTGTGCTGAAGCCGTGGGTTTGATGGAAAAAACATTGGCCATCACCGTGGAGTATCTGAACACCCGCAAACAGTTTGGTGTTGCCATTGCCAGCTTTCAAGCGCTGCGCCACCGTGTGGCCGACATGAAAATGCAACTGGAGTTGGGTCGCTCCATGAGCTATTACGCGACGCTCAAACTCAACGCGCCTGCCGCTGAGCGCAGCTTGGCGGTGTCACGTGCCAAATTTCAAATGGGGCGCTCCACCCGTCACGTGGGCCAAGAGGCGGTGCAACTGCACGGCGGCATTGGCGTGACCGACGAGTACATCGTCAGCCATTGCTTCAAACGCTTGACGCAAATCGAACTCAGCTTGGGCGACAGCTTGCACCACTTGGGGCAGGTGTCGGCGCAGATGCAAGAGACGGCGGGGGTGTTTGCTTAAGATGTAAGCGGCGTGAAACGCGGTTGCTTCACACCCTCAATCACCACTTCTTCGGTGAACATCGCAAACGGCCGTACCCACAGACCCCGTTCACCGTATTCGGCTCGGTACAGCACCAAAGGCTCTAAGGTTTCGCTGTGGCGCACCACGCCCAGCACCTCGTAGGGCAGGCCTTTGTAGTGGGTATAGGGGCCCAGGGGCAGGGCAGGCAAGGGGGATAGGTCGGTGTCGGACATGGCCTTGAGCATAAGGCTTTACCCAGAGTCGAGATAGAGTGACCCCATTTCCCCCAGGCTTGATAATGCGCCATGCACCCCAAAGCCCTGATGGATGCCTGCACCGATTTGGTTCGCCAGGTTTTGAAGTTCGACCACTCCGCTGACGCGGTGGTGTCCCAGTTTTTTAAGCAGCATCGCAAGTCTTTGGGGCTGGGTCCGCGCGAGCGCACAGCCCTCTCGGGGGCGGTTTACAGCGTTTTGCGCCAAAAATTGCTGTTTGATCATTTGTCGCCATCGGGCAGTGGCCCCAAAGAGCGGCGCATGGCCATCTTGGGGTTTGCCCATCACCAAGACCAGCTGGCCCACAGCACGCAGCCAGGCCAAGGCGCCAGGGATTTTTTGCACAGTGCCCTCAGCGAGCCCGAAAAAAAGTGGCTCGAGCAGTGCGATGCGGTGGACCGCCAGGCCTTGCTCGATCGGCATCGGCACAATTTGCCCGAATGGCTGGTGGCGTCCCTCAAGGCCCAATTGGGTGAGCGCTTTTGGGACTACGTGGCCGCTTTGAACCGGCCCCAAGGCCTGGACTTGCGCATCAATGCCTTGGCGCACAAACGCCCAGATGTCCAAGCCCTGCTGAAAAAAGAGCGCATCGCCAGTGAGCCCACGCCGTTTTCACCCTGGGGCCTGCGTTTGCTGGACAAACCCAATGTGACCGACAGCGACGCGTTCAAAAAAGGTGCTGTGGAAGTGCAAGACGAGGGCTCGCAATTGCTGGCCTTGTTGGTGGACGCCAAACGCGGCGAGATGGTGGTGGACTTTTGTGCGGGCGGCGGCGGCAAAACCCTGGCTTTGGGCGCGGCCATGCGCAACACTGGCCGCTTGTATGCGATGGATACATCGGCCCACCGTTTGGACGGCCTCAAGCCCCGCTTGGCGCGCAGTGGTTTGTCCAATGTGCACCCGTTGGCGATTGCCCACGAGCGCGATGACCGCATCAAGCGCCTGAGTGGCAAGATCGATCGGGTGCTGGTGGATGCGCCTTGCTCAGGCCTTGGCACCTTGCGGCGCAGCCCCGATTTGAAATGGCGCCAATCTCCAGAGGGGGTGCAACAAGGGGTGCAGTTGCAAAACGCCATATTGGACAGTGCGGCCCGTTTGCTCAAACCTGGTGGGCGTTTGGTCTACGCCACTTGCAGCACCATGCTGGAAGAAAACGAGGCGGTGGCCCAGGCTTTCAGCCAACGCCACCCGCAATGGGTGCCCCTGTCTGTCAAGGACGTCCTGACCGAACTCAAGGTGGACCAAGCCGCAGGGGTTTGTGGCGAGGATGGCTTGTATTTACGCATGTGGCCCCATCTGCATGGGACCGATGGCTTTTTCGCGGCCATGTGGTGCGCGCCTTAAAATCGGTGTCTACACCCTGAACGGGGTTTGAAAGGAAGTGCGATGTGGATCACAGACTCTCCCACCATCACCGCCATGCTGCATTGGCTGGCCTACGGTGTGTGGGATTTGACGGCTTGGCAACTGCTCTGGGTGACCTTGGGCCTGACCCACATCACCATTGCTGCGGTCACCATCTATTTGCACCGCCACCAAGCGCACCGCTCGATGGACTTGCACCCCCTACCGGCACACTTTTTTCGACTCTGGCTGTGGCTCACCACGGGTATGCAAACCAAGGCTTGGGCGGCCATCCACCGCAAGCACCACGCCAAATGCGAAACCCCAGAAGACCCGCACAGCCCGCAAACCCGGGGCATCCGCACGGTGTTTTGGCAAGGCGCTGAGCTGTACCGTGCCGAGGCCAACAATGCCGAAACCCTGAGCAAATACGGCCACGGCACACCCAACGACTGGGTGGAAAACTGGGTTTATTCGCGCTTTCCTTGGCAAGGCTTGGGGGTGATGTTGGTTATCAATGTGGCTTTGTTTGGGGTGGTGGGCTTGAGCATTTGGGCGATTCAAATGATGTGGATTCCCGTCACGGCCGCTGGCATCATCAACGGCATTGGCCACTATTGGGGATACCGCAACTTCGAGGCCCCCGACGCCAGCACCAATATTTCGCCTTGGGGCATCTTGATCGGTGGCGAGGAGTTGCACAACAACCACCACACTTACCCCACCTCGGCCAAGTTGTCGGTCAAGCCCTACGAGTTCGACATTGGTTGGTTGTACATCCGTGTGCTCGAAACGCTGGGTTTGGCCCATGTCAAGAAAACGCCGCCCAAGCTGCAATTTGGTGCCATCCAACCGGTGGCCGATGAAAAAACCTTGGAGGCGGTGATCGTCAACCGCTACGAGGTCATGGCCGGTTATGCCCGCGAACTCCAACGCGCTGTGGCCCAAGAGATTGCCCGTTTGCCACAGCAACCCGCCGAATCGGTGTTGAATGTGGCGCGCCGCTGGATGCACCGCGACGCCGACAAGGTGCCCAGTTGGGCCAGCCAAAGCTTGGAGCAAGCCCGGGCGGTGTTGCCCGATGCCGACACCATGGTGCGCATGCGCGAAGAGTTGCGCCAACTGTGGCTGAGCACCCACCGCTCGCGCGACCAGTTGGCCAGCGACTTGCAAGCTTGGTGCCGCAAAGCCGAGGGCAGTGGCGTGGCGGCTTTGCAAGAGTTTTCCTTTCGCCTGCGCATGGCCCGTCCCTGAAGCAGGGGTTGCCCAAGGCCGAATAACGGGCCCATCAAAAAAGCCTACGGGCTTTCAGACGGGCACCTGATACCCACCGACCATGAAAAAACCGCTCTCAAGGAGCGGTTTTTTCATTCAGGACCCGGCTGAATTACTTCAGCTTGGTTTCCTTGTACTCGACATGCTTGCGGGCTTTGGGATCAAATTTCATGATCGTCATTTTCTCGGGCATGGTTTTCTTGTTCTTGCTGGTGGTGTAGAAGTGACCGGTACCCGCTGAAGATTCAAGCTTGATTTTTTCGCGTCCGCCTTTGGAAGCCATGGTGAAATCCTTTCAGTCTGTGTGTTCGGCGTTCGAGCCAATGGGCCGAACGCCAGGGATGGGGGTGTGAATCAGGCTTGACCGCGGGCGCGCAAATCAGCGAGCACCACTTCAATGCCTTTTTTGTCGATCAAGCGCAATGCTGCGTTGGACACGCGCAAACGCACCCAGCGGTTTTCGGTTTCGACCCAAAAACGGCGGTACTGCAGATTGGGCAGAAAACGGCGTTTGGTTTTGTTGTTGGCGTGGGAGACATTGTTTCCCACCATCGGGCCCTTGCCCGTGACTTCACATACGCGTGCCATGTGGACACTCCATTCAAACGGCCTGCAACTCGGTTGCGGGCCTGACCTCGCCGGTAAGGGGGCGGTATCCCTGGGCCGCGCTGGTTGCCGTGGCCTCTATCTCCCTGTGCGGAGATAAGCCAAAGATTATAGCCCGGAATCACCCACCCAGCACCTGCCGTCAATAGACGGTAACCAAAGCCGCGCCACCCTGGGGCAAAGCGGGTGCTAACTTGGGTCTGGGGCACAGGCAGGGCGTCAATGTGGCAGCAGGTTGCTGCGGCACACCACAAAGGCTGGGTCAGCGGCTTTGCTCCAAAAACCGCTGCGCGTCCAAGGCGGCCATGCAACCCGTGCCCGCGCTGGTGATGGCTTGCCGGTACACATGGTCTTGCACGTCACCGGCGGCAAATACGCCAGGCACGCTGGTCATGGTGGCCATGCCTTGCAAGCCACTTTGGGTGACGATGTAGCCATCCTTCATGTCCAACTGGCCTTTGAAAATATCGGTGTTGGGTTGGTGGCCGATGGCAATGAAGCAGCCCTGCAAAGCCAGATCGCGGGTGCTGTGGTCGGTGGTGCTTTTGAGCCGCACACCGGTCACACCGCTGGCGTCGCCCAACACTTCGTCCAACACGCTGTGCGTTTGCAGCACGATCTTGCCGCTGCTGACCTTGTCCATCAGCTTATCGATCATGATCGCTTCAGCTTTGAACTTGTCGCGGCGGTGCACCAAATGCACTTGGCTGGCGATGTTGGACAGGTACAAGGCCTCTTCCACCGCCGTGTTGCCGCCGCCCACCACGCACACGGCTTGTTCACGGTAAAAGAAACCGTCACAGGTGGCGCAGCCCGAAACGCCGCGGCCCATGAAGGCTTGCTCCGAGGGCAGGCCCAGGTATTTGGCCGATGCACCGGTGGCAATGATCAATGTGTCGCAGGTGTAGGTACCGCTGTCGCCTTTGAGGGTGAAGGGTCGTTTGGAGAAATCAACTTGGTTGATGTGGTCAAAAACGATCTCGGTGTTAAAGCGCTGTGCATGCTCTAAAAACCGCTGCATCAGGTCGGGGCCTTGTACCCCATGCACGTCTGCCGGCCAGTTGTCGACATCGGTGGTGGTCATCAGTTGGCCGCCTTGGGCCATGCCGGTGATCAGCAAAGGTTTGAGGTTGGCGCGGGCGGCATAAACGGCAGCGGAGTAACCGGCCGGTCCAGAGCCGAGGATGAGGACTTGTGCGTGGGTGGTCATGGGGGCCTTGGAGAAGTGGGTCGCCGGTCAGGGCGGCAGACGCCATTGTAAGAAGGGTGGGTTTTCCCGAGTTTTGGCGGGCTTTCCACCCCTTGGCTGGGGTAAGCTTGCGGTTTTCGCCATGACGTACTCCCTCAATACCTTGAACGCAGACCGCGACGCCGGGCCCGAGCCCACGGGCTGGCGCCGCTTTGCCCAAGAAATGGCCTTGACCGCGGGGTTTTTGTTTCTGTCTTTTTGGCTCTTGGCCTTGATTTCTCACCACCCCGGCGATACGGCATGGACCACTTCGGGGGCTGGCGCTGTGACGCGCAATGCCGCAGGTCGTTTGGGCGCCCTGATCAGCGACATCGGCTTTTTCTTGCTCGGCTACTCCATTTGGTGGACCTACGGCGCGGCCTTGTCGGTCTGGGTCAGGGCTTTGCTGCAAAGGCTGCGAAGTGATGACGCGCCCGTGGCCGACGTGCCCTGGCGCCACACCAAATGGGCGTTTTGGAGCGGCTTGGCCATGTTGCTGCTGTCGAGTGCGGCGCTGGAGTGGAGCCGTTTGTACCGCTTTGAAGACCAACTCGCGGGCAGCATCAGTGGTGGCGTGGTGGGTTATTTCATTGGCCCGGTGAGCGAGCATTGGCTGGGCTTCAATGGGGCTGGTTTGGTGTTCATTGCCTTGATGCTGGTGGGTGCTTCCTGGGTGTTTCGTTTCTCTTGGGTGCAAGTGGCGCAAGATATTGGTGCGGCCATCGATGGTTTTGTGGCTTCTTGGCGCGAAAAGCGCGAGCTGGCCCAAGACTTGGCGATGGGCCAAGCGGCGGCCCGTGAGCGCGATGAAATCACCACCGAATCACGCCCCGATGCCGATGAGCCCCCTGCACATGCCGTCAACATCGAATCGGTGGTGCTGGATGTGCCCAAAAGCACCCGCGTCGCCAAGGAGCGTCAGCGCCCCTTGTTCAATGAGATGCCCGACAGCCATTTACCCCAGGTGGACTTGCTCGATGGAGCGCTGACCCGACAGGACACGGTATCGAGCGAAACCATGGAAATGACCAGCCGCATGATTGAAAAGCGGCTGAAAGACTTTGGGGTCGAGGTGCGCGTGGTGGCCGCTGCGCCGGGCCCGGTGATCACTCGCTACGAAATTGAACCGGCCACCGGTGTCAAAGGCTCGCAAGTGGTGGGTTTGGCCAAAGATTTGGCCCGCTCACTGAGCTTGGTGTCGATCCGCGTGGTGGAGACCATTCCGGGGAAAAACTTCATGGCTTTGGAGTTGCCCAATGCGCGGCGGCAAACCATCAAGCTGAGCGAAATTTTGGGCTCGCAGGTCTATAACGAAGCCAAGTCCATGCTCACCATCGGCCTGGGCAAAGACATTGTGGGCAATCCCATCGTGGCCGATTTGGCCAAGATGCCCCACGTGTTGGTCGCGGGCACCACGGGCTCGGGCAAATCGGTGGGCATCAACGCCATGATTTTGTCGCTGCTGTACAAGGCCGAGGCCCGCGATGTGCGCTTGTTGATGATCGACCCCAAGATGCTGGAGATGTCGGTTTACGAAGGCATCCCCCACTTGTTGGCGCCGGTGGTCACCGACATGCGGCAAGCCGCCCATGGCCTCACCTGGTGTGTGGCCGAGATGGAGCGCCGCTACAAGTTGATGAGCAAATTGGGCGTTCGCAATTTGGCCGGCTACAACACCAAGATCGACGAGGCGGCGGCCCGCGAAGAGCACATTGGCAATCCATTTAGCTTGACGCCGGAGTCGCCCGAGCCCCTGGAGCGTTTGCCCCACATCGTGGTGGTGATTGACGAATTGGCCGACCTGATGATGGTGGTGGGCAAAAAGATCGAGGAGCTGATTGCCCGTTTGGCCCAAAAGGCGCGGGCCGCAGGCATTCACCTGATTTTGGCCACCCAGCGCCCCAGCGTGGACGTGATCACCGGTTTGATCAAGGCCAACATCCCCACCCGCATCGCGTTTCAGGTGAGCAGCAAAATTGACAGCCGCACCATCTTGGACCAAATGGGCGCCGAGGCCTTGTTGGGCATGGGCGACATGCTCTACATGCCCAGCGGCACGGGTTTGCCGATTCGGGTGCATGGGGCTTTTGTCAGCGATGAAGAGGTGCACCGCGTGGTCAGCTACCTCAAGACGCAAGGCCAACCCGACTACATCGAAGGCTTGCTCGAAGGCGGGACGGTCGAGAGTGGCGATCTGGACCTGGACGGCCTGGGTGCCGCCGGTGGCGAAAAAGACCCCTTGTACGACCAAGCGGTGGAGATCGTTTTAAAGAACCGCAAAGCCAGCATCTCTTTGGTGCAACGCCACTTGAAAATTGGCTACAACCGCGCGGCCCGCTTGGTGGAAGACATGGAAAAGGCGGGCCTGGTCAGCGCCATGAGCACCAGCGGCCAACGCGAAATTTTGGTGCCCAGCCGGGCCGAATGACATGCGCCACGTTTTTTGGTTGATGGCGTGGTGGGCCGCTTGCGCGGCCGCCCAAGCCGATGCCTTGGACAGCCTGGGCTTGTTTTTAAAAAATACCCGCAGTGGGCGGGCTGATTTTGTACAAACCGTGACCTTGCCGGCCAAGTCAGGCCAAGCGCCCCGCACCAAACAGTCCACGGGCTCTTTTGCTTTCATGCGGCCCCAGCACTTCAGGCTGGACTATCAAAAGCCTTTTGCCCAATCCATCGTGGCCGATGGCAAAACACTTTGGCTCTACGACGCTGAGCTCAAGCAGGCCACCGCCCGTGGCCAGGCCCAAGCCTTGGGTGCCACGCCAATGGCGGTGATTGCCCTGGCCAGCGATGTGGCCGCTTTGCAAAAAGAATTTCAACTTGCGGCCCAACCCGACCAAGACGGGTTGCAATGGATACAGGCCATACCCGTGTCCAAGGATGCCACCATGCAATCCATGCGCTTGGGCCTGAGAGCGCAATCGGCCGGTGTGCAGTTGGCGCGTTTGGAAATGGCTGACGCCATGGGTCAGCGCTCGGTCTTGGTGTTCGATCACATTGAAACCAATCCGGCAGGCTTGGGGCCATCAGGCTTTCAGTTCAGCCCACCCGCAGGGGTAGAAGTGCTCAGGCCCTGAACGCCTTGGTGCCCACGGCCCCATGAGCGCCCTTCCAACCCACACCCCCCTGGCCGAGCGCCTGCGCCCGCGAAACTTGGGCGAGGTGATTGGTCAGCAGCAGGTGCTGGGTGAGGGCATGGCGCTGCGGGTAGCGTTTGAGTCGGGTCAACCCCACAGCTGCATTTTGTGGGGACCGCCAGGGGTGGGCAAAACCACCATCGCTCGTTTGATGGCTGACGCCTTTGATGCGCAGTTTTTGGCCATCAGCGCGGTGCTCGGTGGGGTGAAAGAAATCCGTGAAGCGGTGGACAAGGCGCTGGCCGAGCGCGATTCGCTGGCCCCCAAGCGCACCATTGTGTTTGTCGACGAGGTGCACCGCTTCAACAAAAGCCAGCAAGACGCGTTTTTGCCGCATGTCGAGTCGGGGCTGTTCACCTTCATTGGCGCGACCACCGAGAACCCTTCTTTTGAAGTGAACTCGGCGCTGTTGTCGCGCGCAGCGGTGTATGTGTTGCAGCCTTTGTCGGAAGTCGATTTGGCGCACATCATCGACAAAGCGCGCAGCATCAACGCTGTGCCTGCCTTGGACGACGATGCCCAAGCGCGCTTGATCGCTTACGCCGATGGCGACGCGCGTCGTTTGCTCAATACCTTGGAAACTTTGGCGGTGGCGGCGCAGCACGAAAAGCTGTCGCAGGTCAACGATGCTTGGCTGATGAAGGTGCTGGGCGAGCGCATGCGCCGCTACGACAAAGGGGGCGAGCAGTTCTACGACTCCATCAGCGCCTTGCACAAATCGGTGCGCGGCTCCGACCCTGATGCCGCCCTGTACTGGTTGGTGCGCATGCTCGACGGCGGGGCCGAGCCCAAGTACATGGCGCGGCGCATGATCCGCATGGCCGCCGAAGACATCGGTCTGGCCGACCCGCGTGCCTTGCGCTTGGCCTTGGATGCGGCAGAGGTGTACGAGCGCTTGGGCTCACCGGAGGGCGAATTGGCCTTGGCTGAATGCGTGGTGTATTTGGCCATTGCGCCCAAGTCCAACGCTGTCTATAAGGCCTACAACAGCGTGCGCAAACTCATCAAGGCCGATGGCACCCGCCCTGTGCCCCTGCACCTGCGTAACGCCCCCACCGCTTTGATGAAAGACTTGGACTACGGCAAAGCCTACCGCTACGCCCATGATGAACCCGACGCCTTTGCCGCCGGTGAAAGCTATTGGCCCGAGGGCATGACGCCGCCCACCCTTTACGAACCGGTGGAGCGGGGGTTGGAGATCAAGATCGCTGAAAAAATGCGGGCTTTGCGCGAAACGAATCGCCAAGCCAGGGGCGCAAAAAAATAGCCACCCCAAAGCCAGGACATTGACCCCGGCGTGGCACAGCGTGTCTAGAATGGTTTGCAACCGGGGAGCCACCCAGCGCTCACCCGCTCACTGGCAGGTGAACTCATAGAACCGGTCTCACACCGATAGCCCCCATTTCAAATAAGACCGAATGGATATCTTCCTGCAGCAAATCATCAATGGCTTGGTCATTGGCAGCATGTATGCCCTGGTGGCGCTGGGCTACACCATGGTGTACGGCATCATCAACCTCATCAACTTTGCCCACGGCGAGGTGCTGATGGTGGGGGCCATCACCAGTTGGACCGCGATCGGTTGGATGCGCGAGGCCTCGCCCGACATGCCAGCCCCCTTGGTGTTGTTGTTGGCCGTCATCATCGCCTGCGTGGTGTCTGCAGCCTTGAACTTTGCCATTGAAAAAATCGCCTACCGCCCCCTGCGCGATGCCCCCAAACTGGCGCCCTTGATCACCGCCATTGGTGTCTCCATCTTGTTGCAGACCTTGGCCATGATCATTTGGAAACCCAATTACAAGCCCTATCCCACCTTGTTGCCCTCTGAACCCATGGCCGTGGCCGGGGCCGTCATCACGCCCACCCAAGTGATGATTTTGGGTGTCACAGCCGTGTCTTTGGCGGTGTTGATGTGGGTGGTCAATGCCACCCGTTTGGGACGGGCCATGCGCGCCACGGCCGAAAACCCCCGCGTGGCCGCACTGATGGGGGTCAAACCCGATACGGTGATTTCAGCCACGTTTGTGATGGGTGCAGTGCTGGCGGCCATTGCCGGTGTGATGTGGGCATCCAACTACGGCACGGTGCACCACCACATGGGTTTTTTGCCCGGCCTCAAGGCATTCACTGCGGCCGTTTTTGGCGGCATCGGCAATTTGCCCGGAGCGGTGGTGGGTGGCCTGCTGCTGGGCTTGATCGAGTCCATTGGGTCCGGCTATATCGGTGCCCTGACCGGTGGCGTGTTAGGCAGTCAGTACACCGACATCTTTGCATTTTTGGTGCTCATCGCCATCCTGACCCTGCGCCCCTCGGGCTTGCTCGGTGAGCGTGTGGCCGATCGGGCCTGAGGTCAGCAGGCATGGGAATCCGATTCACCTCCAAATCCCAGGCCTGGTTATGGGCCGTGGTGTTGTTGGCGTTTCCCTTGGTGCTGCAAAGTTTTGGCAATGCCTGGGTGCGCATTGCCGACATGTCGCTGCTGTATGTGATGCTGGCGCTGGGCCTGAATGTGGTGGTGGGTTATGCCGGCCTGCTCGACCTGGGGTACGTGGCCTTTTTTGCTTTGGGCGCCTATTTGTATGGCTTGCTGGCTTCGCCCCATTTGCTGGAGACCTTCCCTGCTTTGATGGCTTGGTTTCCCAATGGCTTGCACCTGAGCCTGTGGGCGGTTTTGCCCTTGGCGGCCGTGTTGGCGGCTTTTTTTGGCGCTTTGTTGGGCGCGCCCACCCTCAAACTGCGGGGCGATTATTTGGCCATCGTGACCTTGGGCTTTGGTGAAATCATTCGGGTGTTCATGAATAACTTGGACCAACCCGTCAATATCACCAATGGGCCCAAGGGCTTGGGTTCCATCGATGCGGTGTCGGTGCTCGGCCACCCCTTGTCCAAGCGCTTGAACCTGGGCTTCATCGAATTGCCTTCGGTGACTTTGTATTACTACTTGTTTTTGGCCTTGGTCTTGGTCAGCATTTTTGTGTGCCATCGCATGGAGCGTTCGCGCATCGGACGCGCTTGGATGGCCATCCGCGAAGACGAGGTCGCGGCCCGGGCCATGGGCATCCACACCCGCGACTTGAAACTGCTGGCCTTTGCCATGGGGGCGAGTTTTGGGGGCGTCGCCGGGGCCATGTTTGCGGCGTTTCAAGGCTTTATTTCGCCCGAATCATTCAGCCTGATGGAGTCGGTGATGATCGTGGCCATGGTGGTGCTGGGCGGCATGGGCCATTTACCGGGGGTGATTTTGGGCGCCGTGTTGTTGGCCGCCTTGCCCGAAGTGCTGCGCTTGATCGCGGCCCCGCTGCAACAAATCACCGGTGGGCGCTTTGACCCGGCGATATTGCGCCAATTGCTGATCGCCTTGGCCATGATCGGCATCATGCTGTGGCGCCCGCGTGGCCTGTGGCCAACCCCCGAACATGGCCAGCCAACCCCAGGGCAGAGGGCTCCATGAGCGAGGCGGTGCTGAACGTGCAGGGGGTGGGCAAGCGCTTTGGCGGCTTGCAGGCTTTGAGTGGCGTGGATTTGCGCATTGAGCGTGGCCAGGTCTATGGTTTGATCGGGCCCAATGGTGCGGGCAAGACCACCTTTTTCAATGTCATCACCGGCTTGTACACGCCCGACAGCGGGCAATTCGAATTGGGTGGCCAAGCCTATGAGCCCAGTGCGGTGCACAAAGTGGCGCAAGCCGGGATTGCCCGCACCTTTCAAAACATCCGCTTGTTTGCCGAGATGACCGCTTTGGAAAACGTCATGGTCGCGCGCCATTGCCGCACCAGCGCGGGGGTGTGGGGTGCCATTTGGCGCACCGCCGGTTTTCGTGCCGAAGAGGCCGATACCGCCGCGCGTGCCCAAGCCTTGCTGGAGTACGTGGGCATTGGCAACTATGCACCGTTCAAAGCCCGCACCTTGAGTTACGGCGACCAACGTCGTCTTGAAATCGCCCGCGCCCTGGCCACCGACCCATTGCTGATCGCCTTGGACGAGCCCGCTGCGGGCATGAATGCCACAGAAAAGCTGCAATTGCGCGCCTTGATCGACAAAATTCGCAACGACCAGCGGACGGTGTTGTTGATTGAGCACGATGTGAAGTTGGTCATGGGGCTGTGCGACCGGGTCACGGTGCTCGACCACGGCCAGCGCATTGCCGAAGGCACACCGGCGCAGGTGCAGCGCGACCCCCAGGTGATTGAAGCCTATTTGGGCACCGGGGCCCATTGACATGACACAGCCCGCCCGAACCGCATCAGCACCTGCCAAGGCCTTGCTTCAAGTGGAGCAACTGGCCCTGGCCTATGGCGGCATTGAGGCGGTCAAAGGCGTGGATTTGCAAGTCTTCCCTGGCGAATTGGTGAGCCTGATTGGCTCCAACGGCGCAGGCAAAACCACCACCTTGAAAGCCATCACCGGTGGGATGCGGGCCCAAGCAGGCCGCATTCTTTACCAAGGCGGCGACATTGCCGGTTTGGGCGCGTGGGATTTGGTGCGCCAGGGCTTGTGCATGGTGCCCGAAGGGCGCGGCATCTTTGGCCGCATGACCATCATGGAAAACCTGCAAATGGGTGCTTACATCCGCGATGGTGCGGCCCAAATTCAGGCTGACATCGACCGCATTTTCACCACCTTCCCCCGACTCAAAGAGCGGCGCAACCAGTTGGCGGGCACCTTGTCGGGGGGCGAGCAACAAATGCTGGCCATGGGGCGGGCCTTGATGGCGCAACCACAACTGCTTTTGCTCGACGAACCTTCCATGGGTTTGTCGCCTTTGATGGTGGACAAAATTTTCGAGGTGATCCAGGGTGTGGCCGCCCAGGGCATGACCGTGCTGTTGGTGGAGCAAAATGCACGCCGGGCCCTGCAAATTGCCGACCGTGCCTATGTGATGGAGTCTGGCCTGATCACCTTGAGCGGCGCGGCTAAAAATTTATTAGACGACCCCAAAGTCCGGGCAGCATATCTGGGTGAATGAGGTCCAAGGAGACAATCATGAGTGCTTTTTTGAGTCCACAAGATATCAGCGATTTCCAGACCCAAGGTTGTCTGGTGCCCAGCTATCGGCTGGAACCTGAGGTGCTGTCCAAGGTGCAAAACGCCTTGGAAACCCTGCTGCGAGACAACCCGGGTGTGCGGCCTGAAAAACTGGTCAGCGCGCACATTGAAGGCAAAAACGATGAGGGCGTGCGCGGCAGCCAAGCCTTTTTGGACCTGGCCATGCACCCGCCCATCATCGATTTGGTCGAGCAACTGATCGGCCCCAACATCGTGCTGTGGGGGTGTCATGTGTTTTGCAAACCGGCCAGCGAAGGGTATGAAACTCCTTGGCACCAAGACGGTCACTACTGGCCCATCCGGCCCTTGGCCACCTGCACAGTGTGGGTGGCGTTGGACCCCAGCACCCGGGCCAATGGTTGTTTGCGGGTGATCCCCGGCTCGCACAAGGGCAAGCATCTGCACCCCCATTTGCATGAAGACCGCACCGACTTGACCTTGAACCAACGCATGGCCGATGGGGCGTTTGAAGAATCCCAAGCCATGGATTTGGAACTCGAGCCCGGGCAAATGTCGATGCACGATGTCTACATGATCCATGGCGCCAAGGCCAATACATCGGGTCAACGCCGCACCGGTGTGGCCTTGCGCTACATGCCCGCGAGTTCCCACTTTGACCGCAGCCTCAAACCCGTGGACGGGCAGTCGGGTGTGCCAGTGAGTTTTGCCACCCGCCCGCTGTGGTTGCTGCGCGGCAAGGACGTGTCTGGGCGCAACGACTTTGAGGTGGGGCACCGGCGCTGAAGGGGGCCGCCCCAAGCGCTGGTCTTGTCAGTCAGCAAGTGCTTTGCGGTTCAACGACCGCGCAGAGCGACCAATCGTTGGTGGATTCAGTCGACCTTGGCCCCGCTGGCTTTGACCACGGGCTCGTATTTGGCCAATTCGCTGGCCATGAAGCGGCCAAAGCTTTCGCTGTCGGTGGGCACGGACTCGGCCATCATGCCGGCCCAGCGCTCGCGCACCTCATTGGAGCGCAAGGCACCCACAAACGCTTGGTTGAGTTTGGCCAGGGTGTCTTTGGGGGTGGCCGCGGGGGCCACCAGGCCCCACCAGGTATCGACCGAAAACCCAGGCAACACCTCGGCCAAGGCCATCACGTCTGGCAGCATGGGGCTGCGTTGCGGGGTGGTCACGGCCAAGGCCAATAACTTGCCCGCTTTGATATTGGCCGAAGCGGTGGCCAGGTTGTCAAAGTTAAAGTCCACCTGGCCGCTGAGCAAGGCCAGTTGCGCCGGGTTGCCACCGTTGTAGGGAATGTGCACCGCAAAAATGCCTGCCCGGGCTTTGAACAATTCAGCCGCCAAATGCCCGGCGCTGCCATTGCCCCCCGAGCCGACATTGAGTTGACCGGGGTGGGCTTTGGCATAGGCCAAAAAGCTTTTCAGCGAATCGATGTTCAGGCGCTTGGCGGTGTCGACGTTCATCACCAGCACATTGGGCACCCGCACCATTTGGGTGATGGGCGCAAAGTCGCTGCTGGCCTTGTAAGGCATGCGTGCATACAACCAGGGGTTGACGGCATGGGTGGCTGTGGCGGCAATGCCGATGGTGAGCCCATCGGGGGCGGCTTTGGCCACCGCATCGGCGCCAATATTGCCACCCGCACCGGGGCGGTTTTCCACGATCACCGGGCCCAGGCTGTCCTTGACCCGCTCGGCCAAAAACCGCGCGGTCACATCGATGGGGCCACCTGCGGCATAGGGCACGATCAGCCGGATTGGCTTGCCCACTGGGGCGGTCTGCGCGCAAACCATGCCCGCACCCAGCCAGCCATGGGCCATCAGCACGGCCAAGCTCCATTGGATCAAGCGCAAAGGTAGGGTCATGGGCATGGAGCGGCTCCTGTCGTGTTTTTTAGCTGTTTGCTTTGTCGGCTTCGGTGATGAAGGAGTCGGCAAAAAACGAATCGCTGGACAAACCTGCTTGGCCACAAAAATCG
>Ga0214919_10007039_pt1 | contig 15287 bp, 16 predicted proteins | sample LL1503_MetaG_FD_177994 | JGI IMG/M metagenome (GOLD analysis project Ga0214919, IMG submission 177994) | Freshwater microbial communities from Lake Lanier, Atlanta, Georgia, United States - LL-1503 | ecosystem: Environmental > Aquatic > Freshwater > Lake | place: USA: Georgia | collected... | reverse complement strand
GCATTCTTCCATCACCACACCCAGGATCCAGAATTCGGATATAGTGCTTGTCTTTTTACGTCGAGTATGAATATTTAAATGCATCCTTAATTGCTGATGCTTCTCATCTACCTGACTTTACCAAATCTTTGATTAGAGAGGGAGTTGCTTCCGCTAAAAAGTTGTTGATTCCTCAGCAATATTATTTGCCGTTGCTGTGGCTATGCTTTGCTAACAGAAAAACATGCAAATAATTACAAACAATAATGAAAAATGAAACTGATCCAAATACGTGCTTTTGGATTTAAAAATTTGAAAGTTACAGATTGCGCATAAAGGTCTTATGTGAGCGAATTTTAATCATTAACTTGCTATGCTTCTTGTCACAGAGTCAGATTTACGATTAACTTAAGACTGTAGAAAATACGTAGATAATGATCAGTTTGCTAAGTGAGGTGTTTTCTTGAAACTGTTGCTGAGTATGGTGCGCCCTAGAGGACTCGAACCTCTGACCCACAGATTAGAAATCTGTTGCTCTATCCTGCTGAGCTAAGGGCGCTCATCTGCTTTGCTATAGCTTCACCCTTAGGCTTGCAAACTTACAGCTAACAACCTATTTTGTAATATACTTCTTTTAAAATTTCAAGCATTAATTCCCTAATTATTTTATATTTATTGATCAAAGCTGCGCAAAATGAAGAGGAGCAGCGGGTTATGCCTGAGCCTATTTGAGCAAGCCCTCCACATTTCAACATAAAAAACACCTTTAGAAATTAGTTTCTAAAGTAGTCTATTAAAATTCAGTTCACACATTACTAACATCATCAAGTGCAAATGCTGCATGTAGTGCGTTGGCAACTTTAGAGCATTCCTCTTCGTCGATTAGTACACTAATTTTTATTTCAGAAGTTGTCACTGCATATATTTTTACGCCAAGATCCTCAATAATCTTAAACATTTCAGCTGCCACACCCGCGTGATACTTCATTGCCACACCAACGACTGAAATCTTAGCTAGTTTTTCTTTTGAAAAAATATCTTCAAACTTTAAAAGGGCCCCTGAGCCATTAAGCGTATCAATAGTATATTGTAAATCCTTTGTACTGATAGAAAATGAAATATCTTTGGAATTTAACTGAGGTGTCTTGATTTGAATTATCATGTCAATATTAACATTAGCCCTAGAAAGTAAGCCAAATATTTCAGCAAGATCAACATTATCTGGCACATTCTTTAAAGTGATACATACCTCTCCCAAAGAATGGGCAACGCCGGTGATTAATCTTGTTTCCATCTCATTATTCTCCTGACAAATAATTGTTCCATTTCCCTGAGCAAAGCTTGATAAAACTCTAACTATAACATTAGACTTCATTGCCATCTCAATCGACCTAGTATGCATAACTTTGGCGCCTAGCGAAGATAACTCAAGCATTTCTTCATAACATATTTGATCAATCCGCTGCGCATCTTTTACTAATCTGGGGTCAGCAGTATATATTCCATCAACATCTGTATAAATATCGCATCTTTTGGCTCCAAGTTTTGCAGCAAGCGCTACTGCTGAAGTATCTGATCCACCTCTTCCCAGTGTCACGAAGCGCTCATCCTTAGTAACCCCTTGAAACCCAGCAATTACTGGCACCCCTCCCTCTGCTAAAATTGCTTCAATATTTTTAGCTTCAATATCGGTAATCCTTGCCGAGCTGTAACTATCATCGCAGAAAATCTTCACTTGCCATGCGAGCAATGACCTTGCCTTCACTCCAATTTCGATTAGAGCCATAGCCAGCAAGCCAGCAGTTACTTGCTCTCCGCTAGTAGCCACAACGTCATATTCCGCAAGTATTTCTTTCTGGCGGCTAGTAGAAATTTGCTCACAGAAATCTAATAATTTATTAGTATCACCAGACATAGCTGAAACAACAACCACGACTTGATTGCCAAGTGCTTGCTCACGCTCAACTAGTTGCGCAACTTTTTTTATTCGCTCGACCGAACCAACTGAAGTTCCTCCAAATTTTTGAACTATGATACTCATTTTAACTTTATTTTTATAATAAAAAGATTATAAGTTAATTATAACTTGTTTTCAGCCTACTTTTATACAACATATAACAAAACATGACTAATAAAAAAACACTAAATACACAAGAAGTCGAGAAATTCTCAAAAATGGCAGATCAATGGTGGAAACCAAATGGTAGTTTTAAACCATTGCATATGATGAACCCTATTCGACTTCAATATATAAAAAATATGATTGAGAGCCATTTTCCTAAAAAGAAATTCACATCTATTTCAATAATTGATGCTGGTTGCGGAGGAGGACTAGTTAGCGAGCCTTTAGCAAGAATTGGATTTAATGTTACCGGGATCGATGCATCTAGCGAAAATATTGAAGTTGCAAAGCAGCATGCGCAAGATAATGATGTTAATGTCTCCTACTCATGCACCACAATAGAAGATTTAGCTGCCACTAAAATTAAATATGATGTTGTGCTTGCTCTTGAAATTATTGAGCATGTAGATAATGTTGAATATTTTATTTCTTCTCTCGCTCAGCTTGCAAAAAATGGCGGCTTAATTATATTCTCCACCCTAAATAAAACTGTCAAATCCTATCTTTTTTCTATCATTGGCGCTGAATATATTGCCAGAATATTACCGATTGGCACTCACCAATATGAAAAATTTATAAAACCATCTGAACTAGTTAAAATGGCCCAAAAAGGTGATTTGGTGATTCAAGATTTAAAAGGCATGGAATATAATTTACTCAAAAAGAGCTGGAGTCTTACTGATAATATAGACATCAACTATTTTGCATGCTTTGTTAAAAACTGAGGCCTTTTAACAGCAGACCCTTACTGCACCTTTTTTCTTTAACAAGCTTTTCAAGCTTTTGCAAATTATTTTGCAATCTATCTGCAGCCTCAGCAAGTTCGCGCAGATAATATCTTATCAAGCATTGTAGATGAGTTTTAGAAGAGGATTTTGGCAAAGCAATTTTCTGTTGATTTTCTAGCGCATATTCACCACTACATAATCCATATATTTTATCGGTAATTTTGTTCAAGCATTGCGCATCTCGCTCAGTCATCTTAAATGTTTCACAAGTAGCAATAGAACTAATGATTGTCATATCATAGCACAAATCTCTAAGCGACTCATATAGCTCCTTCTCAAAACCATCGCCAAAATAGAATTCTCTTACCTTCAAAATAGTGACATAAAGATTAAAAATAGCTGTATCACTCAATGAAGCGTAGCTTTTCCTTGCAATTGAAGCAAATTTTGCAAAAGATTCTAGAGCTAGAGCCATTTGAAATTTTAGCACTCCATATTTAGTAATCGGCCAAATAAAATAGCTCACCACTGCAGTTGAAATAATACCAAAGAAAACACCACTAGCCCTTTCAAAGCCAATTAAAGGATTGGTTGTATAGGCCCAGCTATTTATCACAGTTAAAGCAAAACATACAGCAGCTTGTAGCGGCAGATAGCTTAAAGCTGCATTACTATAAAACATGTAAGAAAAAAGAAATATTACCAAGAATATTATTATTAAATAATGAATAAAGCTGGTTATATTCATGCCCAAAACAAGCAGACCGAATAAATATCCCACGATACAACCTGCCAGCCTCAGAAAAGCCGATTGTGACGCGTCCACTTGACTAACTCTCATTAATACGATTGCCGAAACAGAAATTTGAGTGAGTCCAGGTAAATTAAAAATTATCCAAATAACGGGCATTGATAAAGCTGCAGTTGCTGATTTAATCCCTTGCCTGAGATCTACCAACTCTATATATTTACTGATCTGCATTTTATGAGGCTTATCAACTTCAGGTTCTTTTTGCGAGGCTTTTAAATTAGGCAAAAATAGCTTTAATGATATCAAAAGATATGATTTTATATAAAACTTATCATCAATTTTATCATTTACCTGCTGTAGCAAATCTCTAAGCCTTAGTTCAAAATTTGCAATATTAACTTTATCACTTTGAAAATCAACCAGCAGTTGATTTAATTTATCAAAAATTTCCTCCAGCAGCTTAAAATCAAATGCTTGATCATATTGATTATCAAAAAAATCAACATAATATCTAGTCATCAGCTGCTTGCTATTGGTAAGATGCTTCTCGAATTCATAATCATGATACTCACTTTGCCATGGCAATTTGCGCTCTATTTTTGCACCTATTCTCATGGCCACTACTCGCTCAATAGCATCTCTGAGCAAAATATGCTTTGCCTCAAAAATCACCTTCTCTTCCTTTCCTTTTTTGCAGTGGCTTAAAATAAAACTGAGAAAATCACGATAAGTATTCAGCATTGCTGCTTCTTGGATTTTAATTTTATTGATTGCATGACTTGGAAAAATCAATAGCCCAATTATTGTCTCGGAAATAATGCCTACTGATATTTCCATCGACCTAAAAAAAGCTATTTTGATTATTATTGAGGGATCGGTAAAAATATTAATTACCACAAAAATAAAAGTAATCGTACTCATATTAAATAAATATGAGTTATATCGGTAAGCAAGCGACATCATCAAACTGACAAAAACAAAAATATTAATTAGCGCAATTGATGGATAATTAATAAATAGATTTGCATAAATAAGAGCGCATAAAGCTCCCAAAATTGTAGAGCCTATTCTCTCAAAACATCTCTTAAGGCTGGTTCCCGTGTCACTTTGCACCACAACAAAAGCGGTAATGCATGCCCAATAAGGATTTTCAAGCCTAAGTAAGATTGCGATAAAAACAGCTAATATACAGCCTAAACTTCTCTTGAGCGCATGCATCCACACGTCATCCGATAATGGCTTAAAAAACTGCTTAATAATTTCCATCTTTACTATCGCTTTATGGCATTACTAGGGTATATGCATTCATACCCATAAATAATTTATCTGGAGGCGGCAACTCATCTTCTATTCCAATATAAACTTTAAAACGATAAGGGTACCTGATCCAATCTGTTACAGGCTCAATATAAGGAATTGCAAGATTTTCAGGAATTTGAGTTCTAGCAATAGCATGACCTATTCCTATAACCCTACCATTCCAAATCTTCCAAGGAAAATTTGGAAGATAAAAGAAAACTTTCTGGCCCACCTCAATATGCGCTAAATCTGATTGCTCATATTCAGCAATGATTCTCCATTCTTTATGATCAACAACTCCACAAACAATCGCTCCTATCGGCAAATAACTCCCAACAGATAGACTAAAATTATTAATATAGCCGGTTGTCGCCGCAGTAATTGTAGTTTTTGATAATTTATATTCTGCTAGGGCCAAAGATGCCTCAAGCATTTTTATTAATGCTTCTTGCTTGCTTATTGTTAAACTAGCTCGAATGATTTCCTCATTTGCTTTAGATACATTCTCATTAGCGATATTTTGCGAGTTAATTAACTGATCTACAGATTCTTTAGAGACGAAGCCTTGTGGTAGGAGGGCTTTGTAACGATCTAATGTTTTTATTGCCAAATCTGCCTGAGACTTATAACTGGTTTTGGCATCTATCGTCTCTCGTTTCATTTGCTCTGCTACTGATAAATCAAGCTTTGCTTCCTCTAATTTTTCTTTATTTATGTCACGATCTAAAATATATGGAGTTGGATCTATTTGAATAATCTTTTGGCCTTTTTCCACTATATGATTATTTTCTATATATATATGAGATATATAGCCGCTCACCTCTGTTGCAGTCGTAACGAAGCCAGCATTGGTATAAGCCATGCTACAATAGATAAAATAAGTGCTAAATAGGTAGATCGAGCAGCTCAAGAAAATGGCAATCAAGACTAACTTCACCTTTAAGCTATAAGCCATGAACTTGCTATAGCTTTTGCTACAAGCAGCAAAAAATGAAGTGAAAATAAATTTTATTATTTTTAGGCTACTTTGAGTTACCCGACCTAATATCTTAAATAGCTTCTCTTTCAATTTGACATTTACTCTTGCTAGATATCAAATGATTGCAACATAAATTTATAAATAAATAGTTAAAGTTTCTAGGACTTACGAGATTTTTTATATAGCGCATTAAACTCAGCACCCCAAATTAATATCATATGGATGAAGAAAAAAAATAAAAGTGCAGCAATTATTCCAACAAGACTCCCATAGACCAAGTTCACCTGATTAAAATATATAAAATATAACTTTAAGCACTGAGCACATATGTACCACAATATTATAACTAAAATAGTGCCGGGAATTTGCTCAGATAGTTTCATTTTTGCATTGGGAATCTGAAAATAGATAAAAAGCACCGATAGAAATAAAATAATAAATATTAAAATTGTTCTAAGAATCCCTGTGAAATAAAACTCTATGCCCCTAATGAAGACAAATAGGTTCTTTAATGAATGATTGTCATCGACTAATCTTATTAGCAAATCAAGCAAATAAGGCAAAGAAACAAGGATTGCAGTGCCAACTATTAAGAAAAAACTCACAATTAAGAACTCAACTATACTCCTAATTCTACGGAAGAAATAATTGGGCAAGGATTTTACATCATATACTCGGTTTAAAATCGTCCTCATGCCTTCAAACGAGGAGGAAGCAGTCCAGATAGTACCAATAATTGAAACAGTGAGCAAGCTTGCTGGAGGTCCATTTCTAATTTCATTAATCCTGGGCAATAGTGCTTGAGTTAAATCTTCTGGCAGGGTTTTTACAATTGCTCCAAGAATTTCGATGCCAATAACCGAGTTACCAAAAAAACCAGTAACTGCCATGATAAAAACCATAAAGGGAAATAATGACAAAATTGTCAGAAAGGACATGTAGCCAGCGTGCTCCACCCCATCATGATTAATAAGCCTATTTGTAGCCTCGAGGCACATCTTCAGTAGATTTCTCATTATAAATCTATTTATATCAACAATAGGTCCATGATATCATCTTTTTTGGACGAGATAAATTTATTTATTGACTAGCCCTAACTTGTGCATATTATATACTTATTGGGGTTAATTAAACTTCAGCAGGCCGGAATAATTTTGTTTTACTTATTCTAGTGTCATGAAAAATTCACAATGGGGATGTAGCTCAATTGGTAGAGCATCTGATTTGCATTCAGAAGGTCGTCGGTTCGACTCCGATCGTCTCCACCACTCTCAGTAAGGGTTTCAGAGAATAGTAGAACAAAATAAAAAGCCTGCGTTCTACACATGTTCTACAATAATCATTTATAATCATCTATATTATTCTACCTAACTTTTGTGAATCTGGAGTTGATTCATCTTGCCTTTTTATCTTTTTTGCATAAAATATTCATAATTTTTAAATAGTGCATCAAGAGAAGCTAAATGCGATTCGCCCGCCTCTTTAATAAAGCAACTCACATATCAGAACTCAAGAAAATTTACCTCAGTCTTGCACTTATAGTTTCGTTATTGCTTACTTTGACTTTTTATTTAAATTATGAATCTCTTAAAAATCAAAAGAGCATTGCCGCGCATAAACAAGGAGAAAATTTAAACTTAGCTATTAAGCGTTCTTTTGATACCTATAAAGAAATGCTTAAAACCATCAGCACAAGGATTACCACTTCAGATTTAGACGCTAAAAAGATTTCTACATTACTGAAGCAGTTTCATCCAAGCAATGAGAATTCAAGCAAGATTCCTTTTTTGGATCTCACTTGGCATGATGAAAAAAACAACATCAGCATCAACAGGTACGGCCAAGTTGAAGGCACGTTAAAGCTATCTAAGGAATTAAAGTCAGCTTTAAAACATGGAGCAAGACGAATTTTCCTTACCAGCATTCATAACCAACTTAGTTTATCGGGTCATAAGCAATTGTACCTAATAATGAATATATCCAATTCTCAAGCAGGAGATACCGGCTATATTACTGCATTGCCTAACTTTGACAGCTGGATAGAAGCTCAGTCTGAATCTTTAAAAAGAGATGGTTTGATACTTGCCTTGACAGATAACCAAAACAAAATATTGATTAGTTCTGATGCCATAGCTGAAGAAAATAATGATGCTAACTCTTCTCAGCTAGACTCGCATCTATGTGATTATAGATGAATATATTCTATTATCAATGTAAATTGTAGAACATACGTAGAACACGATAGAACATATGAGCAAAAATAAAATCAAATTAAATATACAAAATATCAAAGCTTTACCAATTCCAACAGACGGCAAAAGAACTTACCATTACGATAATAAAGTTCCCGGTCTTGGTATTATGATTTTTCCGAGCGGTACTAAAACTTTCTTCCTATATAAAAGAGTTGATGGCAAGCCTGATAAAATTAAACTTGGTAGATTTCCTGATATGTCTCCTGAGCAAGCTGTTAATGCTGCTTATAAATTGATGGGGGAAATTTCGGAAGGGGCAAATCCTAATAATGATAAGAAGAAATTTAGAGCGGAAATGACTTTTGATAAATTATTTGACCGCTATTTAAATGAATATGCCAAACCTCATAAAATTTCTTGGACTGACGATCTATATTATTATCAAAAGTTTTTGAACAAATTTGATAAGAAAAAAATATCTGACATAAATAGGCAAGATATAGAAAAAATGCACAATCATGTAAAAGAAGTCTCAGGATTATATGCTGCAAACAGATTGCTTGCACTGACCAGTAAAATTTTCAACAAAGCAATAGACTGGGGCTTTGAAGGAATCAATCCCGCACTTCGCATCAAAAAATTTAAAGAGCAGTCAAGAGACAGAGCCCTTCAAGCAACAGAAATTGGCGCATTCTTTGAGGCTTTGAACGAAGAACCTAATCTCATTTTAAAAAGCTATTTTTATATGAGCCTTTTAACAGGAGCCAGGCGCAGTAATATATTATCAATGCGGTGGGATCAGATTACTTTCGGCGATCCGACTGAATGGAAAATCCCTCTTACCAAGAATGGTGAATCTCATACTGTAATTTTAGTTCCGCAAGCAGTAGAAATCCTAAATGAACTTAAAGGACTATTTGACAGTCCATGGGTGTTCTTCAGTCAAGCCAGTAAATCAGGTCATATTGAAGAGCCAAAATCTGCATGGAAAAGAATCCTAACCAGAGCAGACATTACCGACTTGCGTATTCACGATCTCAGAAGAACTTTAGCCAGCTGGCAGGTAAAGACAGGAGCGAGCAGTTTTGTAATAGGCAAAACTTTAGGCCATAAAGATAAGCACGCAACAGCAATTTATGCGAGAGTCAGCAAGGATGTAGCCCGAGAATCTATGGAAAATGCTGTGAACGAGATGTTTAAGTATAGTAATTGAGGCATGCTTGATTTTGTATCTTATATAGGTTATTATGATATATAGGTATCGCAATACGTCACCCAAAGGGCATATATGTTTATAGATTATATAAATAAATTAAGAGCAGACGGTAGGCGCTATTTTGAGTTTGATCAACTAGTGCACGATCTTGGTATATCTGTCGCTGCTGCTAAGTCCGGCATATATCGGCTCAAAAAGACAGGATTTGTGATTACTCCGGCAAAAGGACTTTATATAATAGTACCGCCTGAGCGCCAGCCATATGGATGTATTCCCGCTGAGGAATTAGTACCTATTTTGATGAATTTTCTTAAGTGCGGTTATTATGTTTCTCTGCTTTCAGCTGCCTCTCATTATGGCGCAACTCATCAAAAAGCCAGCAGTTTTCAGGTGATAGCGAATAAAAGACTTAAACATAATCTTGAATTTGGTCAGGTTAAGATTGATTTGCTCTATAAAAAATCATTAGAGAAATTACCTATTAAGGATATTACTGTATCTACAGGCTATCTGAAAATTGCGACTCCTGAGCTTGTCCTATTTGATTTATTCATGTATAGACACCAAAGCGGAGGTCTCAATCATATTGCAACTGTTCTGTCTGAACTGATCGAATCAGTTAATCCGACTAGATTGATTGCACTTGCAAAAACTATAAGAGAGGTATCTTGGCTGCAGAGACTGGGCTATATCTTAGAGCAGTTAGATACAATGGAGTCGCATAAAACAGAGATATTGATAGAAAAAATAGCTAAATATTTGGAAGGAAAAATGAAATTTTATATTCCGCTAGCCTCTGAGCTACCTAAAGCAGGCTTTCCATATATTGAAAAATGGAAGATTATTGCAAATACTGAAATTGAGAGCGATATATGATACCTGAAACCTTTGTAGAACAATGGCGTGCCGATGCAAAATGGCAGACACTTGATATGGTAGAGAAAGACTTAGTGATTAGCAGGGCACTTATTGACCTGTACAATGACGAACACATTGCAGAGAGCCTGCTATTTAGAGGCGGCACAGCTCTTAACAAACTATTTATTAAGCCACCTGCACGTTACAGCGAAGATATTGACTTTGTGCAAAGGAAAGCAGAGCCAATAGGAGCTACTATTGATAAAATCAGAATTGTTCTAAAGCCTTGGCTAGGAGAGCCAAAATGGAAGATTACTGAGCGAAGTGCCAAGCTGATATACCCATATCAATCGATTGGAGGCTTTACTTCGAAGCTCAAAGTTGAAATCAATACAACTGAGCACTTTCAAGTACTACCCCTCAAGTTTGAACCTTATGCTATCGATTCACCATGGTTTAAAGGTAATTGCACCATCGCAACCTATGAAATTGAAGAACTGGTGGCAACCAAACTCAGAGCCTTGTACCAAAGAAGAAAGGGGCGCCACTCAAGCTATAATTGGTGGTACACTGAGCTTGGCAGAGGGTGCGTTCGAGTCCACAGTGAGTTTAGTTGGTGATTTCGCTGCTCATTTATTTGGTGGTCATTCAAGCGAGTTATAGTAAAAATAATTCTTTCTGGGAATAAAATTATATAAAAATTAAAAAAATTGTTTGACCTTTATTACGGGTGCTAGATTGAGGTCGCTAAGAGCTGGGGTGATCCACAACCCGTATTCACGAGCGAAGCGTGGTGATCCAATAGTTTATAATAATTTGGACTGCCGCGCCACTAGCTTAGCTAACAGAATACGGAAAAAGGGCTGCCGCGTCGCCGGTTCATCACTAATCAAAAAATTAGCCAGGCGTACTTCTATGGCTACTGGTCAGTGCCCGTTTGAGGGATTGTCTTAACTTCTTTTATCGATCCATTTTTTAGTCTACCAAGATTATAAGGGCCGTAGCTTACTCTGATCAATTTTGAGATTTGCAGATTAAAATAGTCAAAAACTTTTCTAATTTCGCGATTCTTTCCTTCCATAAGCACAACCCTCACCCAGGCATTGGCACCAGATCTTTCAATTACGGAAAAATGTTTAATTTGGTAGGTTATGCCCTCAAGCCTAACATCTTTTGCAAGTCTTGCTCTTAACCTTTCTTCATCAAATAAGCCATAAACCCTCACTTCATAAACCCTTTCAATTTGGTTGGATGGAAGGGTTAGTTCTCTTGCGAGTTCACCATCATTAGTCATAAGCAGTAGGCCCTCGCTCATAAAATCAAGCCTGCCGACATATTTTAGATCATGATATTCTTTTGGTAGAATGTCGTAGATGGTTTGTCGTCCTCGGTCGTCTGACTTAGAGCAAAGAGTTTTCCCTGGCTTATGAAAAATAAATAATTTGCTTTTTTCAAGTGGCTTTAGCAGTGCATTATCAATGGTGATTTTTGCATCATAGCTCACCTTAACGCCAGGCGAATCAACCACTTTGCCATCCACCTTGACTCTATGCATAGCGATTAGTTTTTCAGCTTCTCTCCTGGATGCATCAGAGCGATGTGCTATTACTTTTGCTATCCTATCTATCTCATTCACGGGCATACTCAATAAATTTTTGAAAAATTGCTTTATCTACTGGAGAAGTTAAAAACTCAGGATGCCACTGGACCCCAAAAGCAAAAGGATGTTCGGAAAATTCAATGGCTTCAACAATAGCATCAGGGGATTTTGCTGAAATGGAGACTTCTTCACCTACGTTTTTTACAGCTTGGTGGTGGGTGCTGTTGATTTCATAAGGCCCTTCGCCAAAAAGTTTAGCAAATTTTGTTTCCTTCTCTACGATAATCTGGTGGTATGGTAAGTGGTGAGATATTTCTGAGTGCTATTGTTCATGATCAAGGGCGTTTGGAAATTCGGTGAGAATATCCCGAACTAAGCTCCCACCGCTGGCAACGGCCATTAATTGCATCCCCGCACAAATCCCTAAGATGGGTTTAGCGGTTTTGAGAAACTTATCAAGCAGGGCTCTTTCAAAGAGGTAGCGATTTCCCTTGGTAACGCGCAGGCCTTCGCTTCCTTGCTCTACATAGGCGGAAGTCTCTATGTCGTAATCGCCACCAGTTATGATCAGCCCGTCGATCATCTCTACATACCGCTCTATACTATTGCTATCATATGGAAGAAGTATAGGGGTGCCGCCAGAATCCATCACTGCCGATACGTAATTATCACGCAAAGCATACCAAGGCTGGTGAAGAGAATAGGTTTTACTATCTTCCCAGTCTAAAGTGATTCCAATAAGAGGCTTGCTCATTTAATTCCTCATGAGTTCTTTGAATAGTTTTTATCCTATTTTTCAACAAAAATCTTCAAGTTTTTATAAAAACAGTTAGAATGTAAATTAGCAGAATTTCATTCTTGAGGAGATATGGAGCAAATTGAAATCACAAACCAAATGGCAGCTAGCGAGCAGGGCTTTAATCCGTCTATATTTTCACTTTTTTTCAGGCAGATATAGTCGTAAAGCTAGTAATATTATTACTGATTGTTTATTCGGTGTGGTCCTGGGCGATTATTATTGAAAAATATAACTTGCTGAAAAAGTTAAAGCGTAAATCAGAGGTCTTTGAGCATGAGTTTTGGTCCGGGGATATGATGGAGGTGATTTTTGAAAAGCTAAAAGGCAAAGTTGACCATCCTCTGGCTTCAGTCTTTGCATCTGTTATGTATGAATGGAATGATACGGCTGATAAATTTCACCTTAGTTTTGATCAAATTCAGGCAGTGAAATCAAGGCTCTTTGGTGCAATGGAAGTTGCAAAAAATAAGGCGATTAATAATGTTTCAGCGCGGCTTTCTGTGCTAGGGATAGTAAGTTCGTCAGCGCCATTTATTGGACTATTCGGCACTGTATGGGGGATAATGGATAGCTTTCGCTCAATTGCTGCATCTAAAAATGCAACTTTAGCAGTCGTTGCACCGGGTATTGCTGAGGCTTTGTTTGCAACTGCTCTTGGGTTGGTGGCTGCTATTCCGGCATTGATTGCCTATAATTACATCAGCAGTAGGATAGGCGAGCTTGAGTCTAAAATTGGTGATTTTCAATTGGAGTTGGAAATTTTATTTTCAAGAGAACTTGAGAAAGGAATGAAGTGATGGCATTTAGCTTGACGCCAAGAAATAAATCACGAAATTCAAGGGCTATTATTAGTGAGATTAACGTCACTCCCTTGGTTGATGTGATGCTGGTGCTACTGGTGGTGTTTATGATCACCTCACCATTGCTTGTGGCTGGCGTTAAGGTTGATCTTCCAACTGCTAATCTTGCGCCCATTAGCGGTTCAGAGGAGCCTATTTCAATCACCATCGATCGTGATAATAAGCTTTATATACATTTGCAAGCGTTTGAGCTTCCACTCCCTGGCTAGCATCTACAACCAGCAATGACCCTTCACAAGCAGCAAGTGAGCGGCTTACCTCATAAGAGAAATCTACGTGACCCGGAGTATCCATCAGGTTTAAGGTATAAGTATTGCCATCATCAGCTTTGTAAGCAAGCTTAACAGTCTGTGATTTAATGGTAATTCCGCGTTCTTTTTCAATATCCATTGAATCAAGAATCTGCGCCGTCATATCTCGGCTCTCAACCGCTCCACAAAATTCAATTAACCGGTCTGCCAAAGTTGATTTACCATGGTCGATATGAGCTATTATTGAAAAATTCCTAATTTTTAACTGGTCGTACATAATGCAACATTTTCTTAAGTTCGATCAGTCTAACAAATAACCAGTATAATGTTAAGCACTGATTTATTTTACGCATTAAATGAGCCTAGAATTAATAATTAATCTTTTCTTAACTAGTTTAAGGTAGCTTAGCGCTAATCGAACTTTTTAACATTTAGGGGTATAAAAATGGGATTTTGGTCAAGACTAGGTAAAGGTACATTAGCAAGTGTTGGGGTAATTACAACCCCTTTTCTCACTGGACTTGGAGTGCTTGCAGATGGCATTACTCTTTTTGTTGCTACTGTTTTTTCAGGATTTGGGTCTACGACAGGATGGGAGCCTACGTTTACCAAGGGCGCCGTTGCACTCCTAGAGGGATCAAGAACCTTGCTTCATCAAGCCTGCGCACCAGGGGGGGGAAATCAGTCGTTCATATCAAAAGCTATTGAAAGCTCCATCCTTGGACTATCATTTATTGCTTCAGCAGCTACGGCTCTTGCGGTAATGGTCAAAGCTATTCCCGTTCTGACCGGAGCTGTTGCCGCTGTTGTTGGCGCAGCTTGCGTTGGTGTAATTGGAGCTGCTGCATACCATGGATATAATGCACTCACCGGAAATAAGGTTGAGGGCTCTCCATCCAAAGCTCATGAACCTAGCAAAGCGCGAGGTGTCTCGCCAGATCATAGCAAAGTTCAGGTAGAAGAGCATCGGCTAGCAGCTGAAGTGGCACAAATCTATAAGCTTGCCGCGCAAAAACTTAAAGAAGATCCAGGACTTAAAAGAAAAAAACATATTATCCCAACCAGGGGAAATACGCTGGGGCGGGGTTACTAAATTTTTACCAGAAGATAGGTAGCGGTTATTATAGCCATCAGCATCCATAATCGCCAATCTCTTGACACGTTTTTTTGGCGATCCTGATTCTGCAATATAGGCCACCTTAGTATTGAAGTAGCCCTCTTCACCGGTTACTGCCATATAAACATCATCAGCTACCTTATGTGCAATTTTTCTCCAGCTTTTGCCTTCTGCAACATAGGATTTACCTACTACTTCCTTGCCACTGAAGCTGTCCCATGCTCTAAATTCAACTGATAATTTCCCCCAGGCTGACTTAAAACATGGCCCACTAAAACAATTTCAGCCTTGATTTGTCGCCATGAAGCAAACTCAGGAACACGATCCGGGTCGCCAATTGCATCAATAAACGCCTCACGCGGCACCAGCTTAAATAGCCCCGATGATTCAAGATCTGTTTCAACCAGAGCAGTGATTTCTTCTGCGGTCGCTTTGCTATCTGAACTCTTACCAGAAAACTCGTTGATAGCAATTGCCACAGGGTCAACGGAGCCCTTGGTAATATCAATCCTTGCAACTGCAAGCGATTTCAT
>Ga0214919_10007037_pt1 | contig 15288 bp, 25 predicted proteins | sample LL1503_MetaG_FD_177994 | JGI IMG/M metagenome (GOLD analysis project Ga0214919, IMG submission 177994) | Freshwater microbial communities from Lake Lanier, Atlanta, Georgia, United States - LL-1503 | ecosystem: Environmental > Aquatic > Freshwater > Lake | place: USA: Georgia | collected... | reverse complement strand
TTGTTCCGGTGCAGGAGGGTTGCTTTTGATTGTGTCGATGTACTGCGACGCTTCTCGTTTTGTCCAGCCCTGTATCCCTGCGGGGACTGTGCGTCCGATGGATTTACACACCGCGCGGATCATGTTCAGTTGTTTCTCTGAGGCAAGGTTTGACGGTTCCGTGATGTGAGTGTCTCCCGACATTCTGGATACCTTCTGCATCTCTTCTCGCGACGGGCGTTTTGTCCAATCGGTTGACGAGGCAAAGTCCGCGTCACTCAATGCGCGTCCAATTGCCGACGTGCACGCGTTTTCTATGTGCGATGTTTTGTTGACATTATTAGACCCGCGCAATTCCTCTGCAAAGTCTGTTGCGATGGGGCGGTCATCTTCCCTGTCGACGTAGATGTCGGCTTGCACAATGACTCGGTCGCCTTCAAATGTGATGAGTTTTGTGATGACTCGTCCTTCGGGGTGTTTCTCCCAAAAGCGCGCCAGGCGACTAGCAACGGGTTCGTAGTCCTCAATGCTCACAATGCACCGAGGTTTCTCTGAATGCCTGCAACCTGATCTAGTTCGGTGAAGCAAGTTACTTCAATTTCGCCAATGATGATTTTGACTGCTGCAAAGGTGTCGTGAAGGCTGACCTTGACAGATACGTCTTCAGCGGTTATGTCGTGAACGCAAATTTGACTGATGCGCGGTTTGCTCATGATGGGTTCTCCACAATCCACTCGATGACGGCTTTGAGTTCGTCATTGGTTTTGTCGAAGAGTCGTGGCATATTGCTCGGATGACGCATCCGTTCGGCAGCGTTGCGAAGAGTCATAATCAAAGCAATTGCTTGACTGATTGTTGACCCTTCTTCGAAGCGCATTTCTCCGTCAAGTTTGACTGACAGATTCATCAGTCGCGCAATGATTTCGTCGGTGGTTAATTCCATGATGTTTCCCTCATCTTTTCTATTGGTGTTTGTGGACTGTATCGCATCCACGCTTCCATCTTGCGACAAGCGTGTGTCGTGATCTGCATATGAATCCCTGTAAGGATTTCTGACCTTTCACGCATCCCCATCCCCAGGGTCCGACGCGCCAGACTTTGGTGCCGTCTGGGTTGATATGGCTTTTGAATGCGATTGCGTCTGCAACTTTGACTTGTTGCGCGGGGGTTTTACCTTTGGCGCTTGAGGAGTCTGACCAGCGTTGCCAAGTGCCTCGATAGATACCAAGCCCACCGGTGTATGAGCGGGTTGAGTGATTCCAGTTGGATGTCTCGCAACGCATGAGCGCGTCGTAATAAGCGTCTGGAAGCACGCCGTGATATTTCTCGAAAGGGTCGTGCGGTGCAGCTGCACTTGCGGGCGACGGAACGGATAATGCGGTGATGAGGGCTAATGCCATAATTCTCTTAATCAACCTTTTCAACTTCTGTAATCGAAGCAAACGTCATCCAGGGAGCGCGCCGATGGGCGACTGTGACTTTGACGATTTCTTCTGTTGCCGGATCTGTGAAGATCTGGACGAGCGTTAGTTTGTCCTTTGACCATAACGGAAGATAACCCCATGCGGGAAGCATTAGTCCCTCCAGAAGCGGTTGATGACTTTGAAATAAGCCCAGGAGGCGAGCCATCCTGTGGTAAATGTGACGAGGTATTGCTCGTATGTCATTGCGTTTCCCTTCGCTCGACGTGTCTTGATGTTGTAACACAAAGAAGAGTCAGGGTGGCGGATTCGACCCCAGAGGCAAGGAGGGAAACACGCTGACCTCTGGAGTCTGGCTCGAGGAGAATGACATCCTCGGGCGTTCTATGGGCGTGGAATCTTACGCCAATTTGTTTCCACGAGGGTCGGATTGTCTGCGAAGAGGCGATGCAGCTCGATATGTATCCATGATCCTCTGATGCCGATGGTGTCTGTGGTGTGGACTTTCCAAGCCGCGCGGTCACATATCCATGTCCGTCCGTATTTGCCGAACATGTAGTCGTTAACAAGTGAGATTCCAAGTTCGTCGGTGTTGGCGATAAGCCAATCAATAGCCGAGAGGCACATTGCGCGGTCTGAGTATTGGAGGTCTAACGCAAGTCCGGCTGAGTGTTGGCTCATGACGCCTGGCTTGTTTCGAATGTCTCTGACGACCCATGTACCGAGGTTTGTGAATGACCATGACGTGCGTCGTCTGCACAGGTCAGAGAACTTTTCTGTTCCTGCACGTTTCCCCGTTGATGGTGTTTTGGCGGGTGCGTATGGTTTTTTGCTTGATGTCATTCGGGTTGTTTTGTTTCAAAAATTTTGGGTGACTGCTGATTTGTTTTGGCTGCAACGCCGTTGCCGATTCCGTAGAACACAATTGCAGTAAGAATGGGCATTCCTGAATCGGTGTCGACTTTGCCAATTGCCATAAGTAAAACAAGCGATAGCAAAGCGACCAATAAAATCAAGGCTTTTGGTGGGTTTGCAATAGTCATTACAACGTGCCGATGTCTGTCACTATAAGTTGTGCAGGATATGTGGCAGCACCATTAGCGGTGATGGTTCCAGTTCCTGCTTGGCGTTGTGCAGATAATTTGACCGTAGTAGAACCTGTGGCTGATATAACAGCCGTAGCAGTAGCCATGTAAGCAACTGCTGAACTATTTAGATAGTAAATACCTTGCTGAAGTGTTGTGCCTGCCGAGTTTCGCAATAATAAGTTCACAGAGTCGCCAGAAACATTTGATTGCATGAGGACGTAGCCTTCAATGCGATAACGACGGTTTGCAATACCTGTAAAGGTCACCGACAAACTTGTTAAATCTACAAGAGTTGTAAAAGTTTGGGCAAGGCTTGTATTTTCTGCTGCGCCCATTAAGCCAAACGGGAGATTGTTCATTTGTGCTGCTGTCAGGATTGCACCCGATGTGAACGTTGTGTTTGGTGATGCCATGTTTTGTGTTTCCTTTCTAGAAACTGAGAAGGTTTGATGTGGAAAGAGTACCGAAAATGGTGTCATCCAATGTGAAATAAGCATTTTGATCTGTGGATTCAAAAACGAAATTTGTCAAATGCGAGCCAGGAGTAATTCGATGTTCAATGCCAGAAACAATCAAAGTCTGCGAATCTGTCGTCGGAGTGCCAGTTGAAAAGTTTTTTTGAACAGTCACAATTGAAGTCAGGTCGATAGCGAAGATGGTTGACCATTGAGCCGAAGTAAGAGCTGCAAGTTGAACGCTGACTCCGGTGTATCGGAGGACAGGGTTCGCATATTTGCCGAGGAGGTATGCGCCAAGTCCTGCAACTTCCGTTGTTGTTGAGTTAAGCAAATTCAGGAGGTTGTAGTTCTGGGCTTGGTAGAGGTTGATTGATGTTGAGTCTGAACTTGTTTGCGCGGCTCCTGCGGGGGATTGGGTCACGATGTAGTTGTAAAGCAGTTCCGATCCAAATTGATTTGTCAGGCTCATGTATGGAATGCCGGTGCCGTCTGTGGTAAATGATGCTCCTGAGACGGGGTTCAGAACACTTGACCTTCCCTTAAAGGTGAGGGTTCCGTCGGCTGCTGTGTAGAGGAATCCCTGCTCGGAAGTGTTGACCTGTTGTAGATAGTTCAAGACGGTTGTGCCCTGAGTGACCGCGTAAGCCCCCAAAGTAGATGATCCTGTACCGATAGCCCTTGCGCCTTGATATAGCACTTCTGGGCGGTCTAGAACGGTATTGACACGGGTTCCTGATGTCTCGGCTGATGGTGTCCAGGCGTTGAGGACTTGATTAGACATGGTTCCGAAGGTATCGACGCAGGAGGCAATCATCCGGTCTTGACTGGCGTTGCCGTAGTCAAGGTTCCAGTCTTCGACGTATCCCGTATAGATCGGGGTGCCATTGGCGTAAATGATGATTGGCGAACGAGGCAATACGTACGGGTAGTAAATGCTTGAGGTGTTGAGTGGGTCAAGAACGCGGGTGTTGTTGTTGAATACGACTTGCGCGGTGCCTGCGTTGAATTGGTCTAGTTGGCGATTGCGTCCGCGTCGGATATTGACTGAAAGGACAAGCGAAGTCAGGTCGGCGTATGCCAGCCCTCCAAGAGTTCCGCGTCCTGTTGTGTCCAGTACGCCGTAAAAAGCATCGTCGAGTTGAAAGGGTTGACCGAATCCTGTGGTTGTCTGGAATCCGACGAGGACTTGATATGTGGGGACTGCCATTAGAGACCTGACGCAGGGGCAAACACGACCCCTGAATTTCTCTGGGCTGCCAATATCGCATCGATGATGTCCTGCCCGAGCGAAGCGGGCGAACTAATCATTCCCGATTCAATGTTGAAAGTGACGCCCGAAAAGTCAATTGATGGCAAACCAGCAGTCGCGTAGCCTCCAGAAGTATCGCCCTCGTTCTTGTATGGCGTCATCGGTGGTTCTGTGACTTTTTTTGGTGGAAGACTTGGAATAGTCGCAGGAGTTTTACCGCCACCCCCGCCACTCGTTCCGCCAGTAGAAGACGTGTTGTAAAGAGATTCAGCTTGTTGAGTTGTGACCAGTCGATTTGACGTTGGATTTTGAGCCATTAGTTGCTCAAAGGTTGGAAGCCCTTTGACTTTGTAATCTCCAAAGTCTCCTGTTCGCAGGAAGTGAATTGCCGCTAACGGTAAAGCAAGCGCATTCATCACGCCGTTCACGAAACCAGCAACTGCATTATAAATTTTGCCGAAAGTGTTGATCATTCCGTCACTGCTAGTTCCGAGGTTGACTATTTCCGCGCTGAGTTGCTTGACACCTCCGGCAGCTCCTTTAAGTCCGAAGGCTTCGGCTATGCGAACTGCTGAATCGCCGAGGTCGGTCAGAATTGGCAGGACTTTGTATCCGATTGATTCTTGAAGTTCGCTGAGTGTGATTTTGAGCCGAGCCATCACTCCTTCGTATGTTTTGGCTTTTTCAGCTGCGGAACCACCGAAACGCTCCTCAAGCATCCCCTGGACTTTTTCGAAACCTGCTGCTTTTAATGTTGCAGCGTCATACCCGACACCAAGTTTTGCCAGAGCCCCATAAGAGCCCTCCTGAGCCTTTGCAATTGCGTTTGCTGTTGCCTCAACAGATTTTCCCGTTGAGGCGGAGAGGTCGAGGCTTAAATTGAGTAATTCTTGTGCTTTGGTGACGTCACCTGTTGCCCTGACGAGTCGACCCAAAGCGGGGCGAAGAAAGTCGTCGGCGACTCCCACTGCACGTTGAGTCTTGTCGATGTAATCCTCGACGCCTTTAATTTGGAGACTTGTTGCCGTTGTTGATGCTTTGATGGAGTTTGCTAGCTGAACTTGGGATGCTTCATCTTCTGCTGCTACTTGTGCTGCTTTGAAAAGAACTGCACCCGCAGCTGCTGCTCCTGCTGCCAATGCTGCAAAAGCAACGACGGCAACTTTTGCTGCTTGTTGCGCTGCGAAGCCGACTTTTTCCGAACCTGACTCCAGATTCTTGAATTCGTTTAAGGCGGATTTTATTCCTTTACCGTCGAATTCCGTGATGATTGGGATAGCGAGTGCCATTAGTCGAGTTCCTTTTGTACGAGTCTGATTGCGTCCATTGACGCTTTCAGCATCTGACGCTCGATCTCTTTGCGCCTGCGAAACACGCCAGGACCGAGGTTGCGGGTGTGGCTCGGCTTTGGGACACTTCCGAGATTGGTGCCAAGTGGGTTGTCATTTTTGCGTCCTGCTGATTCCCAAATTGCAGCTCCTGCATTTATCTGTTGGATATAAATTAGAGACGTTGCTTCTCGGCTTGCATCAAGTTTCAATTTGACGCCAGATTTTGCTTTGGCAATAGAAAAAGGGAATTTTTTGTTTCCACTTTGCGTCCATGCTCGAGCCATGCCGGACAGGTATTCGCGGTCATAACCGCGTTGCACTTCAAGGATGGCGGGTTGAGCAATGGCGGTTGCTTGCGCTGCGAACTCTTTACGAAGACCAGGCTCAACCTTGTTAAGCGAACGAATCGCTTCTCTGAGTCCTGTCACTTCGATAGTTGTGTTCGTTGTCATCTTCTAATTCTTTGTGCTTTCTGCTTTTCACCAATCACATCGAATGCCGTAAAGAGATCCTCTGTGTCGAATGGTATGTCGTGATTCCAGTATCCGGTCTCGACAAGCAGTTCCGCTAATGACCGGCGGAAACTGCCGGCTCGGTGGGGTTTGATGGTTCCGAACTGATGACTTCGATTGACTTGGTTTTCTTGATGAAGTCGTCAAAAGCCAAAGGAGTGATGATTCCCGCAGCTCGAGCCGATTCAAAAGCAAAGAACGCGAGATCCTCTGCGCCGATTCCGTTGGCAAGATTTGATGCTTGCTTTTTGAATTTGCGCTCCCATGCGACGATGACGAAAAGATTCGTTTCGACTTCATACGGGTCTCCGTCTATTGGTGTGACTTGTAATTGGATTTTCATGTTTCCCTCTTTTGCTATTTACGGTGTGATGTCTCGTGCCCAAGTGCCGTTGACGAACGAAATACTTGCTACTGCAAGGGTGCCAACGGTTGACATGATGACTGGAGCGCCTGAAAGTGTTGCCTTGGTGATTGTGTACTCAGGGTTTGACGCGGTTTCTGACGTGCCGGATGGCGAGACGACGATGGTGCATGATCCAGCTGCAACGATTGCTGCAAGAAGCGTTTCGATTTCTCCGACGCCGTATGACAGGAAAAGGTCGAGGTTAACTGAGACGGTCTGGAGACCGTTTGTTCCCTGGTGACCTGTGTCGTTCAGCGAAGTGCTGTCCAAAATGTCATAGCCGACCGTGACTTCACATTTGGAAAGTTGGTCGCTGACGTCATAGACGGTTCCGCCTGTGGGGGTGATATTGCAAGTCGCGTTAGCGAGGAATGTACTTGTTGCCATTGTGGCTCCTTAGTTTCTCCGCACGGCGATTGCCACCGTGAGGTCGTATGTGGGTATGTCTTGCCCACCGTAGACCGCGTTGCCTGGACGGGCGTCGGTTACTGCGATGGGCGAGTTCATGATGGTGTCGACTGTTGTCATGAGATAGTCGCCTGAGTCCTGGTTGCCTGGAGGAGCTGCCAAGACTCGGACGGGTATCCGAAAGTCGCCGACGTTGTATGTGAATGAGGTCATGACGGGAAGTTCGATCATGACGGACATTGGGCGCGCGTTTCGGGGATCTGTGACGGGTTTGAGACCGAGAGCGGTAAGTTGAGTTTTGATTGCGTTGACGGCGTCGACGAGGATTCCTGATGCTGCCATTATGCGACCTGGGGGCGTCCGCAGCCGATTAGAGCCATGATTCGTCCCATTGTGGAGGGGATGGGGATTGAAGACATTGAATCGAAAGAGGCAAAGGAGTCTGCTGATCCGCGCTCACGATAGAGAGTTGCTGCGTACATGATTGCGCCGAGTTTGACGTCGGCACCTGGCACGGTTGACTGCGAGTCGGTGTATCCGGCTTCGCGACGCTTGCGATAGATGTAATTGTTGGCTGCGTTGACGCAGACCGTGATGAAGGCCGTGTCATTGGCCGAAGCGACGTCGATGCCGAGCCAACTGGTGACGTCGGCTGAAGTAATCCAACTGACAGAGGGGGTGAAAGTGACTGTGCCGGTAGCGACTGAACGCGTGAAGTCAGTTCCTGCGTTGACATAAAGGAACTGATAAAGACGAATTTCATCGGAGTCAAAGAGAAGGTCGCCCTCATCTGAGACTCCAATGAACTCGAAGTCTTGTGTTGAGACAATGGTTGCCGTTGCAGAGAAACCGTGAGATGCGCCTGCAACAACTACGGAATCCCCAACTTGGATACCAGTTTCAACGAAAGTCTGGAGAACGGCATACCCATCGAGACGCGAATGAAACGCGAGATCGTAAGTAGCCATTGTTCTGCCAGTCTTCTTTTAGTTACGGATCAGGTGAGGTTGAAGCGACGGAGACCGCCAGCAATTGTAACGATTGGGCAGAAGTAGCCGTAGATCATTGCTTCGATTTCTCCTGATACCGGAACGTTAACTGAGAGTTGAAGTTGTGAAGATTCAAAGATTTCAATTGCTGAAGGCACAATCAGGAATGCTGATTCGTCAATGGTCGTTGAAACCATGTTTGAAGAGACGTACAACGGAACGCCGAGAACATTGCCGAACAAGGTTGTTGCTTCTGCTGATCCTGCAGAGTTCTGTGGCTGTCCTGCGTTGAACAGTGGACGGTTGCTGCCGTCAACTGCGTTCTGCATAAGTGACCATTGGCTGACACCAGCGGTGTATGCGCTTACGACGTCACCAGTTGCAAGATATGCAGCTGCTGATTCTGTTGAAACGAACGACTGAATACCGGCTGCGGTTGCAGCGGTTGTTGCAGCCTGTGTACCACCAGCGGTGATTGCAGCAATGGTTGCTACTTCTGTGGCCTTGCGGTACGAGCGAGTCATATTGTCAAGCATGATCTGTGCGAACGATGGGTCTGACCGCTCTTGGAGTTCAACTGACCAGCGCTGAAGACCAGCAAGTTTTACAACTGTTCCGTTGACATACGCAGAAACGATGCCTGTCTCAGATGGTGCTCCACCTTCCGAGGTCGTCGCAACCGTACCATTGGTCGTAATTTTTGGAATGGAAATCGTCATGCCCGAGGCAGGGATGGCACGAGTACCACCACAAGCGTCAATGACTGGTCGCGCTCCGATGTTGACCTGCACCACATTGGATTGGTACTGGACAGGCGAGAAAGCAGGGTTTGTCGTGAACGAGTCATCGGCTGCCTGAATGAATTTTGCTTTTGCTTCGTCGGCTGCTGCAACATAAAGACGTGAGTCGCTGTTTGGGTTCAATGCTGCCTGAACACTGTGATGCAGATAGTCGGCATTGGTTTTGATTGGTGAACGGGGGGCTGAGTAGAAAAGGGCTGTTGGCACTGATGCAGTGGCTTCAACTGTTTCTGGGGTTTGTTCTGACATTGTTTCCTCCTGGAGACTTGTGTCGGGTTGGGGTTCGGTTGCTTCTTCTTCGACCTCTGGGTCGGGTTCTGAAGCAGCGATTGAATCGATTTGTGCGCCCGGGAAAGCCCCGTTTTGCACAACCGAAAGTTCTAATAGATCAGCAGACGAAACGACCATGACGCCGTTCTTGTCGTATTTAAATTTGCGCGGGACTGCGCCAACTGAGACTGAGTCGTATGCGGACATCTGGATTAACTCGACTACGGAATCGGCTTGCTGACTGCGGGCAAATGATGCGGTGAAGCCAAGACCGTTTTCAAGGTCAATTATTTCGTTGACGACACCGATTGGGCGTCCGTCGTGGTTTTCAAGAAGTCGCGCGGGCTTGGCATTCAAATCAAAGGCTCCGCGCTTGAACATGACTTTTTCTCCGCCTGAAACGGTTGCGACTGTGTCCCAAGGGACTGCAATGCCGGTGATTGTGCGGGGAGTTGTTGCATCTCCAGCTGCTGCATCGAGTGTGATTGGTATGGCGGTGAACTTGATCATGAAGGCATCTCCTGAAGGGCTGGTACTGGTGGTTCAACTAAAGCGTTGTGCATATCGCCAACCGCAAGTAGTTCGCTCGTGTCAAAGCAGACATAACGTCCTCGAGTGACGACGTCGTTCATGCTGAGACGAGAAGTGATTGCCTCTGCGTACATTTGAGCCCCGAAGAGCCACAAATCCTGGCGAGCTTGAGACGCGTTCTGATAAGTCATCGACGCCCCAGGCGTGGGTGCCGAGACAAGGTAAGCGGGTACGGAGCAAATACGGGACAGGTCAAGGGCTTGATATTCGCGTTGCGCTGCGTTGACTTCTAGCGGGTCACGGTCAAACTCCACGAAGTTGACGTAGTTATTTAACGCGCCAATGACGTTTCCTTCGCGACGAGCTTGGGCCCATTGCGCTGCCAAGTCTCCAAGTTCTTCACCGGACATCGTTTCGCCCGCTGAAGTTTGCTGAAGATAACCAGGGACGGTTTCAATTGTTGCTGCACGATCTGCGTATTGGTCAAGGTGAGTTGCAATGCTGACTGCGCGCCGACCTGAATACATAAGACCAGTTGTCGGTGCAAGAAAAGTGACAACTTCGTTCGGGTCAAGGTCAACACCGTTGAACTTGATGACTTCTGGCATCGAGAAGAATTGCGGGCCTTCTTGATTTGGTGTTGAAATTTGCGAGGCAGGAATCCATTGGAAACTCATTGGACGACCGTCGGTTGCATTACGGGAGGTAATCGCCCAGAAGGCGCGCCCAAATATCCAAAGGTCGGTCACCGTGTTGGCAAGGATGAACTGGCGCGGAACTTTTGGATCAGGGTTTTCCATCCACGACTCGTTCGGCACATAAATTTCTTCGTAGTCAGTACCGTTCCATTGCTTGACGTACTGGCGGAACTCGAGGCCAGAGATGGTCGAGGCGAGAAGGTCTCTCGCCCGCGACACCGTCGGGAGACTAAGGGCGGCCATCTCAAATGTGTTGCTGAGATATCCATACGTCGGGAAGGCACCGTTTCTGCCGATGCCGGCAGCGGCTTTAATTGGCGAAGATGCAAACTCAGCAGTTTTAATTTTTCGGGAGAAGAACGCCACGACTGGAGTCTCCCACAAACTTGTTGCAAATGCAACTACCTTCCAAATGCCATTGCTGCGCGTCCGGTATTTGATGGGCGAGAAACAAGAGCGGCTGCCACGACAAGAAGTCGTGCTGCTTCAATTGGGCCAGGGGAGCGTTGGCTACTGATCACGACTTGACCGTTTGCCCGGGCAAGGACGGCGCGGTTGACATGGGTTGCTAGTAGTTCTTCGCCTCGGTGGTAGATGCGTTTCTCGAGAATGAGCGAGCGCGTTAGACCTGTGAATTTAAGTACTTCGGCGTAGCCGAAAATTTGACGTCGCCGTTCTAGCTTCTCTGGCGTATGAAGATCAAGTGCCGGTGTAATTGCCAGACGCAACTTCGGGTCTGCGTCCATTGCCTCGTTAATTTTTATCCACATCTCTTTGAGGGACTCTGTGGAAAACTGGACAGTTGAAATAATGTTGCCTTCTTCAGTTAATCCGCAACGGATGCCGACATACTTTTCTCCGCCAGTTGCAGAGTCCACCGCAAGGACGCCACCTGAGGGACAGTCGGATTCGGTAAACAGTTTGTCCCAGACTCCAGGCTGAATCCAAGCGTCCGAAGATGAAACCCACAAGTTCAGGTGAGCGCGAAGGAACGCTGCACGATCTGGAGTTTCCGCAGCTGCTTGCAATGCCTCGAGGGTGATTGTCTGACCAAGCGCGGGGTTGCTGTAACCCCAATTTATTTCGTCATTCGGATCAGCCCCACTTGGGAGGCTCCATTCTGCTAAATACAGACGAGTTTGTTTTTGCTGATCTATCGCGCCAATTGCTGCTTCGCGAAGACGTTGCATTGTCTTTGAAGATTCATCGCCAGCAGTAGACCAGGAGGAAAGCAACGGAGACTTGACCGCAATCTGTGAAGGACGGCACGAATCAAAGTAGACCTCTTCGGAGATATTCCAGACTTCGTCAAGGCAAATAAGCGAGTACGTGCCACCATGCAAGTTGGGTGTCGCAGCGCGCACTTCCCAAGTTGACCCGTTTGGCATCTCAACTTTGTTACGCCCATAAGACCAAGTAACTTTTGCTTCAAACTGTGCCTCGAGTACCGGAGCAAGTTCACGAAAGATTGCAACCGCGCGATCAAGTTTGTTGGCAAGGGAAAGAACGTGCACAGGCTCGCCCCTGATCACAGACCATTCCGTCATGGCCCAACCAATTAACGAGGTCAAAGCAATACTTTTTCCGCACTGTCTGCTTGTGCTGCAAAGAGACTCACGAAAGACAAGGTCACCATTCTCGTCGTAAGTCAACTGTCCGGTCAACGCAATCTTCTGCCATTCAAACAATGTCCGACCCAAGACTCTTTCCGACCAGGCTGCAACTTGAGGCCCGTAAGAACCACTTCCATTGTGGAGCGATTGAAGACGGGGCGAACTCTGCCCAACTCCGAGAACTAATTCCGAAGACGCAGGACATCGAACTGATTCGGTTTGAATCCCTTCAGATAAGAGAAAGTCAGGGGACGGGGGCTTGATTTTTTCTTTTTTCAAAAAAAGTTCTTGCTTTTGAATTTTTGGTTTTGTCGTTGGGTCTAGTCCGAGGTGTTCTGCTCTTGCGTGGGCTTGTGCGGTTCTTTTGCCGTTGACGTGTTCTGCTCCGCGCCTGGAGTTGCAGCTCTTGCATGCAGGGACAAGGGGGGAGTCGTCTCCGACGATGTCGTATGGGATGAGGTGGTCTGCTTCGGTGGCGGGTGCTTTGTTGCACCAATGGCAGAGTGGGTTGCCTTCGAGTAGTTCTGCGCGTCTGCGTCTGAACTCTGGATCACTTGTTCTCTTGCTCATGGTTGCCCCCTGCTAGCGCGACCCCCCGAGGGGTCTTGCTCTCGTTTGTTGTGTTCGGTTTGGTGGTGTGCTCGCCCCCCGCATTTTGAGTAAGTATCTCTGGCTGCCGGATGTTTGACATGTGGACGGTCACCATTCTCATTTATGACGTTTGGACGCTGCACAGTTGTTTTGACACAGACTGATCTACCCGAGTTTCCTCGTGTTCTGCGAACCATCTGCAACTGATGATGTCGGCTTGCGTCTCTCGGTTGTGTGGGCATGTTAGTCCTTGCGTATCCCCTGGAGGATTGCTAGTCCGATACTTATCAGGAGGATGTACCAGGTGACGATGATCATGTGATTGTGCCAAGTTTCTTGACGGGTGGTTTGAACATGATGATTCCCTCGGGGAGGAGCTGCGGAAACTCTGGGAGGTCTGTGATTGGGTACAGGCGGTAGTCCTTGATTGTCCAGCAGTCGCCGTGAATGGGTTGGTCGTATGCAATGACCTCGTGACCTGTGATCCATCCTTGAATGAGGACTCGGTTTTCTCGGACTTTGGCAAAGATGAAATTATGGCTCGGGTCGTCACGAGCACGGACGACAAGTGTTGAGTCCGCGTTCTCTGTGGCTCGTACTTGGTACTCGAGGACGTCGAATCCGTTTGCGTTGCGTTCCCATTGCCAGTCAACGCCCAATAGTTTTGAGACTGCTACTTCTGCTATTGAGCCTGTGATGTGGGATTGCCACCATCGCTGGAGGTGATATGGGGTTGAGTCTCTGGGGGGTTGACCGCTGAACAATGCGTCTAGTCGGTGTTCAATTCCTCCGGTGCAGGCGAGGCGCATCTCGTCTTTGGTGAGGCTGATCCGCACCAGCTCTTTCATTGCACTCTGCCTTTGCGCCCGAGGCGGTCTGCGATGACGTCGAGATCACGAGGACGCCAAAGGTGGTATTCAATGCCTGCCGTAATCAGGCACCGCGCATACTTCTCTTGCTCCGCGCTGAGTTTTCCGTCACCTGCTTTTAATTCGCAGAAGATGACGCCCCTCGATGGGATGGATGTTGAGACGAGTACAAGGTCTGGGAATCCGTTGCCGTCTGACCGCCATACTCCTGGACGAGGTGATGAGGGCGAGGCATGGAAGACGAGCCATTGTTGCATCCGCGCAAGTTTGATGACTTGGTCTTGAAATATCTTTTCTGAGACGGTCACGGTTGGGTGTCTTTTCCCAACAGGAATCCGCACATGAACAGACTGACGCACATGATGATCAGGGTGAGCAGGTCAACCATTGCTGATTCTTTCAAGACGCGCTATCTCTGATTCAAGATGTTTGCACTTTTCCTCTAACACTTTATTTTTGTCTGCAAAGTTGTCAGCAATATCAATCAGGTCTAGAAACATCTCTCTAGCGTCTGGCGCAATACTTTTTATAATTTGTGACATTTCTCGGATATTTAATTTGCTCATTAGAACGCCTCCTCCGGTTCGTGTTCCGGTGCAGGCGGGTTGCTTTTGATTGTGTCAATGAATGCGCTTGCTTCTCGTTTTGTCCAGCCCTGTATCCCGCTCGGGACTGTTCGCCCGAGGTTTTTGCATACGGCGCGGATCATGTTGAGTTGTTTCTCTGAGGCAAGGTTTGACGGCTCTGTAACGCTTCCGCCTTCTGTCGGTCTCGAACTCATGCGTTCAACCTTTGACATTTCTTCCCTCGAGGGGCGTTTTGTCCAGTCAGTGCTCGAGGCAAAGTCACAATCAGCCAATGCGCGTCCGATTGCCGAGGTACATGCGTTCTCGACGTGCGAAGTTTTGTTCACATTGTTAGACCCCCTGATTTCTTCGGCAAAGTCGGTTGCAATGGGGCGGTCATCTTCTCTGTCGACATAGATGTCAGCCTGGACAACGACACGGTCTCCTTCAATGGTGACAAGTTTTGTTATGACTCGACCTTCGGGATGTTTTTCCCAGAACCGCGCAAGGCGACTGGCGACTGGTTCGTAGTCTTCAATGCTCATGCGCCGAGAATCCTTTTAACCGCGATTGCTTGATCATTATCCATGAAAAGATTGACGTCAGTTTTGCCAATCCTGATTGAAACAACAGTCGATGTCGAAAGATGTTTTAATTCGCACGTCAAGTTTTCTGCGGTGACGTTGTGGATATTGATTGTGCCAACAAACTCGCTCATTTCTGCTCCGTGATCCATTCGATGACGGCTTTGAGTTCGTCTTGGTTTTGACTTCTGATGGCTGAGACGATGTCCGAATTGCTCGGATGACGAAGGCGTTCAGCTGCATTCCGGAGGCTCATAATAAGAGCGACTGCTTGACTGATGACGGCTGCTTCATCAAAGCGCATCTCGCCGTCCAGTTTGTGTATGTGATTCATCAGTTTTGCGATGATCTCGTCGGTGGTTAGTTCCATGATGTTTCCCTCATCTTTTCTATTGGTGTTTGTGGACTGTACCGCATCCACGCTTCCATCTTGCGACAAGCGTGTGTCGTGATCTGCAGATGAATGCCTGTAAGGATTTCTGCCCTTTGACGCATCCCCATCCCCAGACCCCAATTGCGGGGGCTCTTGAACCGTCGGGGTTGGTATGTCCTTTGAATGCGATTGCGTCTGCGACCTTGACTTGCTGTCTGGGCGTCATGCCTTTTGCACTTGAGAAGTTTGACCAATGCTTAAAAGTTGGTCTGTAGATGCCAAACATTCCCGTGTAAGAAAGGGTTGAGTGGTTGGGGTTGTTGCCAGTTTCACAACGAGCAAGACCGAGATAGTAAGCGTCAGGCAGGATGCCGTGATACTTCTGGAAAGGGTCGTGCGGTGCAGCTGCGAATGCCGGAGCAGGAATGGATATTGCGGTGATGAGGGCGATTGCCATGATTCTCTTAATCAACCTTTTCAACTTCTGTAATCGAAGCGAACATCATCCAGGGAGCCGCCCTTTTGGCGACTGTGACTTTGACGATCTCTTCT
>Ga0214919_10007036_pt1 | contig 15289 bp, 10 predicted proteins | sample LL1503_MetaG_FD_177994 | JGI IMG/M metagenome (GOLD analysis project Ga0214919, IMG submission 177994) | Freshwater microbial communities from Lake Lanier, Atlanta, Georgia, United States - LL-1503 | ecosystem: Environmental > Aquatic > Freshwater > Lake | place: USA: Georgia | collected... | reverse complement strand
AAAGAAGAATTAGTAAAAGATTACGAAACATTTATTGTAAAAACTATTCAATTATTTTATAATGATGATTATGAAGAATATAAAAAAACAAAAGAAGACGAAATTACTGATTTAGTTTGTATATAAAAAACCCTACTTAAAACATTCGATTACTTTATCAATCATATATCTATTATGTACTCGTTCCCAAATATTATTCCATACATTAAAAATTACTAAATTTTCATAAAAATCTGGAACAAATCTAGCAAATTCATTATATCCATATTCAATATCTTCTGGGAAACATATATGGACTGTTTTTTTATATATTCTGCTTTTTACATTATTTTTAAGTTTTTGATGTTTACTAATCCATATTTCATCATTATCAAAATCTATTTTATCTAGAAACTCAGTTTGATAGTATTCACTACAATTATCTTTACAATTAGGATTATTACATCTATAATATTCTTGTGCTATGTAATATATTCCGTTACAATCAAATTTTTCCATTATAGTAGAAAGTTTTTGATTAGGCTTTAATTTATATGCAAAATTTAAATATTCTCTTTGTCTATATCTAGTATTATTTTTAATTTCATCCCGAAATGGTTGCATATCAACTACAAATATACCAATATTGATAAGTTTTTCTAGATATTTTATAAACTCTGAATCTTCACATTTATAAGGTTCAGTAGATAATGGCATATTTATAATTTCACCTTTTATATATTTTTTCATACACTTTAATAAATCATCATATGTATTACATTCTTTCCATTGTATATCTAACCAACATATACAATTATTGTCATTACATTCATCATATTCATCATATTCTTCATATTTTTCATATTCTTCATTTTTTTGTTCTATTTTAATTATTTCATTGATTGTATTGATTGTATTTATTTCAATTATTTCATTTACTAATTTTGATTGCGAATTAGTCATTTCATTGTATGTAAGAATTGATAGTTAGTTTTATTATATATTTATAATTATTTTATTCAATTTTTAAGTTTAAAATATATTAATATTATAAATAATATAATTTATATAATGTCAGAAAGTAATGTAATAGCTTCATTATTAAAAAGAGATAATAGATTTTCAAATAACAATAATAGTAATACTTTCAAATATAAATTAGAATGTCAAGATATTATTGATAAAAGTGAAAATCCAGAAACAAAAGAATGGTTACACTTATTAAAACAAATAGAGCACGATTCTGAAGAATATACATTATTTAATGCTCTTTTTGAAAAAAATAAGCAAATTGTTATTAAGATTGGACCAGAAAACTTAAAAAATGAATATGAAATTGGTAAATTATTAGATACTTTAAATATACCTATATTTTTAGGATATATTTGTATTTTTAATTGTTTTGATGATTTTTATAAAATGAAAGGTAAATCAAAAGCTGAAAAACAATTTATTAATTCTAAAAGAACTTTTTTATGTAAAAAAGAAGGTGATATAATTAATGTTCTTGTAATGCCATATATTAATAGTGGTTCTATTGATAAATACACTTGGAATAAAGAAAATTTTATTATATTAAAAAATATAATAAAACATATTGTTATAAGTATATTATATTCATCTTTAATGATTGGATTTATACATAATGATACACATTTAGGTAATATAATGATACAAAAAACTAAAAGAAAAAATATAAATTATGGGAATTTTTATAGTTTAGAATTAATTGGAGGTATAATGCCAGTTATAATGGATTATGATAAAGCTATTATTATGAAAGAATCTATTGATTTAGCTTTAGTATATAATGATATTCAAAAAGTATTTAATTTATTAAATACCGAGCTTAAAATTAAAATTGATTTTACAAAATTATTAAGTTTATGTATATTAATGATAAAACAAAATACAAAAATTACAAAAGATATATGCAATAAAATATTAGATGAAATTGATAAATTAGAAATATATCTTGATTTAACACAAAAAAGAGAAATACCTGATTTTCTAAACCCATTAAATACTAGAAAAAAATAATATTTCATTAAAGTAATATATATATATATATATGGTGATGAAGAATTTCTGTAGTCTGGTAGTGGAGGGAAAAAGGAAAGGAATTTTTGGTTAAATTCTGAATATTCTAAATGTGAATTAATTGGTAAATCTTGTTTGAAAACTGAAGGTATTGTATTGAGAGATTTTCAGGATGATTAAAAGTGTTTTTATTTTTTGTGTTTTTATGTTTTTAGTTGGTGTGAAACTTATAGTAAATATTATTATAAATCTCCTAGACATAAAAATTGAAAAATATAGTTTCTAATATAAAGATAAAATAATTAATATTATATATATAAAATAATCTGTAGCTAATAATTATTAAAGATGCTTTCTAGTAATAAAAAAAAGATTAAACTTAAATCTAAACCTAATAATTCTATAATGAAAATAGATTATAAAAATACTAAAGAAAAGGGTGATATATATGAAAAATATATTTACTATCATCTTCTAGATACCAAACAATATAAAAATGTTTGGTTATGGAAGAATGTTCCAGAGTATGATTTGTTAAAATCTGGTATTATGGATAATTGGAATAATTCTAGATTAATTCGTAAGAGAGAAAATATCGAAAATAATGATAATATCGAAAATAATTTACCTGATTTTGCTACAGATTTATTTTCTCTAGAAATAGATGAAAATAATAATAATAAGTATAGTATTATTCAATGTAAAAATTATGATGATTCTAGTAATCTTAGACCTAAACATTTAGGAACATTTTACTTTATGATGTATCGTTACTCTAGATTCGTAAATGGATTAGTTTTTCATACAAATGAATTATGTGAAAATTTAATAAATCATAGTCTAACAAATGATAATATTAAATATAATCGTGTTAATATCGAATTAGATAAATATAAATTATATAATTTGGATAAATTAAATAGTATAAATAATGATGTAAATAATGTAAATAATAAGATACATAATATTATTCTAGAACCATTTCAATATCAAATAGATGCATATATAGCATTAAAAGGGAAACAAAGAACAGTTTTACAAATGGCTTGTGGAACTGGAAAAACATTAGTTTCTATTTTACTTGCTAAGGATTATAAACAGAATATTATAATATCTCCATTAAAAGCCTATTGCGAACAGAATATGGAAAGATTCTCAAGTCAAATGTCAGATAATTATAAAATGTTAATTATAGATAGCGATAATGATGGACGAAATATTAATAAGATTATTGATTTTATTAAAAATAATGAAAAAATATGTTTATTTGTAACCTATAAATCAATTGATATTATAAATCAATTAATTATAATTGAAAATAATGGAAATAAGATTCTTAATAATTATTTTGTAATTATTGATGAATTTCATAATATTACTTATAAAGATGTATATGAAAATGAAGAAGATGAAGATTTAGAAGAAGAATTTGATGAAGATTTAGAAGAAGAATTTGATAATGAAGATGATGAGGATGATATTGAAAAAATAAGACGTGAAACAAGGGAGCTCGAGGGGACGAAGCATTCACAAATGTATAATTTATTACATAGTGATTCTAGAATAATGTTTATGTCTGCTACACCTAGACTATTTGGAGATGACTTAGATTCACCCGATGATGTAGAAATTGATAATGATATATTTGGTGATATTAATTATACATATTCAATGAGTTCTGCTATTGATGAAGGTAGAATATGTGATTATAAAATATTTGTTCCTACTTTACAAATTCCAAAAGAAACAGGAATAGATTTAATATATAATGAAACAAATTTGAAAGATTATGACAAAGATTTAATTATTAAGGCTAGATATGTTATTAAAGGTATGATGGAAATGGGTAATCGTAAGTGTATTATATATTTACAAAATCAAAAAGAATGTCGAGAAATGAGTAATATTATTAAAGAACAATGTAAAAACTATTTTGCAATTAGTAATAATTCTAATTATATCATATCAAGTGATTTGAAAGATGAAAGGAAATCTAAACTTAAACAATTTATTGATTTTGATGGTTATAGTTTTCTATGTAGTGTTGATATTTTAAATGAATGTATTGATATTCCAAAATGTGATTCTATTTTCATTGCTTATCCTAGTAAATCGAAAATTAGAAATATCCAACGTTTATGTCGAGCAAATCGAAAGGATAAAGAAAATCCTAATAAGATAGCTAGTATTTTCTTATGGTGTGATGATTATAAAGATGATTTAGCAGACTTTCTTTGTCATATTAAAGAGTATGATTCTAAATTTACATTTGATAAAATTAAAAGATTAAATGTTTCTAATAATGAAAAAACTTTAATGACACCCGAAATTGAGACTGTCGAGAATAAAAGTTTAGAGAAGTTAGTAATTGGTTTTAGAGGTGTTGAGGGATGGATGGAGAAGTATAATGAAATAATAAACTTTTTTGAAAAAGAAAAAAGGAGACCAAGAAGTGATTTAATTGAGAAAAATCAAAAACAATTAAGTGCTTGGTTAAGAACTAATATGAGAGATTATAATAAAAAAATAAATAATACATTTAATAAAAAATATAAAATATTATGGGAAGAATTGCTTGGAAAATACGAATGTTATTTTCCAAACTTAAAATTAGAAGAAAAATGGTTTGTTATTTTTGAAAAAGTTAATAAATATATATTAAGTACTGGTAAAAAACCATATTATGATAATAAAAATAATACAAATAAAAATAATATAGAAGAAAAAAAATATGGTTTATGGTTAAATAAAGAGTTATATTCATTTAAAAATAAAAAACATCTTATGAAAAATGATAAAATATATAAAACTTTTAATGATTTTATTATTAAAAATAAAAATATATTAAAAAATAATGAAGAAAAATGGATTACACAAAGAAAATTAGTTATAGACTTTATTACAAAAAATAACACATTACCAAAAACTCATTTAAGTAAAGAACAAGCTCATTTAGCAGATTGGTTAAGAATACAAAAGAAACATTATAAAAATAATACAGGTTCTTTTATATTTTCAAAAGTTAAAGAATTATGGAATCAATTATTAGTAGAATATCCAATTATTTTAAATAATAAAAAAGGATGGAAAGAAGAATGGATAGAAAAGATGAATAAATTACAGGATTTTATTAATATTAATAAAAGAATGCCAGAAATTAAAAGTAAAATTATAATAGAAAAACAATTATCAAGTTGGTATTATGGGCAAAAAAATAATTATTTTAAAAATAAAAAATTATTAAATGATGAAAATATTACAAAATTATGGATTGAATTTATAGAAAAAAATAAAATATATTTTCCTACAAATGATAATGAAATTTGGATAAAAAATTATAATGATGTTATAATATTTATTAAAAAATATTTAAAAAGACCTAATAAAGAAAGTAAAGAAAAAACTGAAAATAAATTGGGATGTTGGTTATCAAATCAGTTAGGATATTATAAAAATAATACTTGTCAATTCATAAATTTAGATTTTAAAGAAAAATTTACAAATATGATTTTAAATTATCCAAATTTATTTGAAGATAGAGAAGAAAATAATTTAAAAAACTGGTTTGAAAATTTTAAATTAGTTAATGATTATATTTTATTAAATAATAAAAGACCTATTGGTTTAAAAAATAGTTCTTGTGTAGATTTAAATATTTGGTTATCCGCACAAATATGTAATATGAAAAATAAAGAAAATATGTTATCTAGAGATAATATATATTTTGTATTTAATGAATTTTATTTAAAATATAGAAATACATTATTTGAAACACTTGAAGAAAAATGGATTAATATTTTAAACAAATTAAAAAATTATATTGATAATGAAAATAAAAAACCATCTAAAGGAAATAAAGACAAAAATATTAAAATATTGGCTCACTGGTTAAATAGTCAAAAAACTAATTATAAAGAAAAAATAGGAACAGTTTCTAATAATTTAGAAATTAAAAATATATATGAAAAATTTTTCAAAGATTATGAAAAATATTTATAAATTTATTAGTTATTTATTGGGTTAATAATGTACCTTTACCAGTCCAAAATGATTCGTTCATTTTAGGATTCATATAAGCCTTATTACATCTGATAGCATAATCTTGATCTTTCAATATATTTCTCGAATTTACCCCAGATCTCACCCACCCTTGATTTTCTTCTATTAAATGAATGGGATTTTGTATGTTTTCGTAGATGTGATCTATCATCGGAACAAAGTAATTAGGGATAGTAACACCCGATAAGCTATTCGCAGATCTCTTTACTTTTGTATCTTCAGAAAATTTAAGTTCACTATCTTGGTCTACATAAAAATTTCCTTTTGCCATTAAAGGAACAGTCTTATAGGGTCGTTCGAACAATTGTTGATTACACTTGGGAAATTTTTTTTGAAGACCAATTCTTAATTTTGTAGAGTCATCAACAACACAAGGTGCAACATCATAACCATTTGTAAAAGGTACGCAAACATTATCAGTTGCATTTTTCACAATGTCTGGAATAAGGCACTCACAATCATACAAATTTGTAACTCCATAGTTACCAGGACCTATAGATTGACGGGTATCAATATCAATAAAACATTTGTCATCATATGCCATTGCCTTGTAGTTAATATTGAATTTCTTAGAACCATCCCGCTTATCAATACAATTTCGCTCTTGTTGAATCATTGTATTATTTTTATCAAAGTTTAATTCATTGGAACTCATTTTATTATTTTATTATTATATAATTATTTTGATTTAATAAAATTTATATTATTATTTAACTATATTTTATTAATTATATATTATACTAAATAAAGATAAATATTTTATAAATAAACTAAATATAATTATAATTTTTTATTATAATTATAATTTTTTATTATAATTATTTTTTATTATAATTATTTTTTATTATAATAAATTTTTTATATAATAAATTTTTTATTATTTTTAATTATAATTTTTTGATTAATAGCTAGATATAATTATATTATGTGCAATAAATGTTAATAAATGTATAATTAGTTGTATTCTTTTATCAATAATTTTTAGATTTAATAAATATAAAATAATAACACTTATAAAACAAATAAATATAATTAATTTACAAACATAATTATTACAATAAGTAATATAATGATATATACCAATTAAAACTATATTAAGAACTGCAAACTGGTCAATCCAGAATCTCCAATTTGTTAAACAATTGTATTTATTATTTGTATGCCATATATATGATGTTATTGTCAAAAATATAAAAGCATTTCCATAATCAATATTATTTTTATACCAAGCATAAACTGCTGGTATTATAAATAATAAAGAACTATATTCAAGCATTATTTAATATTAAATAAATATTATATTTACACTTATACAAATATTATTTAATTATAATATAAATTAAATACGTATAATATGTAGTTTATATTTCGTATTTAAAACTAAATAAATAAAAATATTATAATATAATTAATAAAATATTTATTTAAGATTAAATAATAAATTTATTAACATTTATATTATTAAAAACTATATAACAGTATTATAATAAAATGTCTAAAACAATTATTCCTACAATTAAATTATTAGATGATGAATGTAATATTCTTTTTCAATCAATTACTGAAAAATTAAATATAAATAATCCTAAATTTTTTTATCCAATATATAAAAAAGTTGTTGATGATGAAACTATGTCACCTGAAGATTTACGTTGTACTATGCTAGATAGTAAATTTAAATGTAAAAAAATTTTAGCAAAATTAACAGATAGTGATGATGAAGAAGCATATGATAGTGATAGCGAAGATGAAGGTAAAGATGAAGAAAAAGATGAAGGACATCTTTTAGAAAAATCAGTTCTTAGTCTAGAAGATAAAAATGATTTAAAACCATCTTCAGAATTATTAGTTGGTGGTGATGGTTCTGAATCTGATAATGAAGAAACACCAGATATTAATATATTGAATCCTACCACAGATAATAATGATTTAGAAGGTCTTCAACATTCATCAGATGATGAAAATTATGAAGATGATGATGATAATGATGATAATGATGATGCAGAGATAGAGGAAGCAATTAATAATACTTATTTTGCAACTGCTATTATTGAAAGAACAAACAAATCTACGGGTGAAAAAATTTGTAAGGAAGAAAAAATACATATTAAAAAATCAGCACTTCTAGAACCTTTGAAGATTATGAAAGATGAATATGTTATATTATCAAAGGTACAAAATCAAAATAGTTCAGATGAAAGCTTAAAGAATACTATGAATAAATTGAATTCATATAATAATAGTGGTCACGTAGAATCTCTATTTTTATATCTTGGAAATAAATTAGTAGAATCTGGTAGATGTCCTTCATTTCCTTATTATTATGGTTGTATTAATGGTGATGACCCTAATTATCATCATAATATTACTGATGAATATGAAGCAGTTTCAAGAACTAAATGGTTTAGAGATAGAGTAAAAACAGATTTTGATTTATTAATTATTGAAAATGATGATTTAGAAAATTGTGAAGATGAAATGCTAGATAATGTTAATAAAACTGTAGAAGATATGGATAAGAATTTAGAAAATCCTACATTACAAAATAAAGAGCAAGATAATAGTAATGATATTAGTAGTGATATTAGTAGTGATAGTGATAGTAGTGAAGATGAAGAAAATAATAAAGATAGTAATGATGAAAATGAAATTGCAAGTGAAAGTGAAAGTGAAATTGATAATGATAGTAATGATGAACATAATTTAGATAATTTAATTGCTGCAGATGATATTATAAATCAACCTTCTTTGGATTTTATTAAAGATATGGATAAAGAAAACCTTGATTTTGATATAAATGATTCTACTGAGAATACTGAGAATACTAAATCTATTAATAATAATGAAACTTCTACTGATATTCAAGATGGTGGTTGTAATTCAGATTGTAAAGTAGATTGTTGTAATGAACATAATGAACATAATGAACATAATCAAGATGATATTGATGATTTTATTGAAGAATTAAGTGATGTTGATAAAGATAATTTATCAATTGGTGATTATGATAATAATAGTAATAATATGTATTATATTAAATGTGAAAGTATGCCTGTTAGTCTTTCACTAATGGAAAAATTAGATTCTACTCTAGATGATATATTAGATGAAGAATATAATATGAAAGAAACAGAATGGTTTAGTATTTTCTTTCAAGTTGCTTTTGGTTTAGCAGTTGCACAGAAATATTTCAGCTTTGTTCATAATGATTTACATTCTAGCAATATAATGTTTAAGAAAACAGAAGTTAAATTTCTTTATTTTCAAATAGAATCAAATTACTATAAAATTCCTACTTATGGTAAAATTACTAAGATAATAGATTTTGCCAGAGGTACATTTAAATTTGGAGACCGTTGGGTATTTAGTGACCAGTTTAAAGAAGATAATGATGCATTTGGACAATATGATTACCCTGTTGATGGAACTCTTAAGAATTGTGAACACAAACCTAATCCTAGTTTTGACCTTGTTCGTCTTGGAACAACTGTTATTCAAAGATTAGATGAATTAAATAAAGTAAGAGAATTTGTTGAACAGCTTACACTTGATGATAATGGTACTAGTCTTTGTTATGATGAAGATAATTTTCAATTATATATTGATATTGCTCATAACTGTCATAATGCAGTTCCTATTGAGGTAATGAAAAGACCAGAATTTGAAAGATTTAAGATTAATAAGAATAAGATTCTAAAGGGACAATATGTTTTTAAGTACTGAAGAAAGGAACCAAGGTTCCTTTCGAACCTCCTTAGAAAGGAACCAAGGTTCCTTTCGAACCTCCTTTTATATAGTAGAAAATATTTAGAAATATAAAATATAAAATAATCAATAATCAATAAATAATCAATAATCAATAAATAAGAAATTAATAATTTAATTATAAAGTAAAATATATATAAAAAGAAATCAATATTAAATATATATATAAAATAATTAAAGTATCTAGAAACATAAAATAATAATATCTAGAAACAAATAAATATTACAATAAATAAAAAATGACTGTTGGTGCTCTTTTACAACTCGAATATGGCAATACTGACCGTATGGCATTTCTCACTCTTAATCCTCAAATTACCCATTTTAAATCTGTTTATAAAAGATATACCAATTTTGCTACACAATTTATAACATTACAACCTTATTCAAAATCAGCATCTCTTACTTGGGACCAAGATACTATATATACATTTAAAGTTCCTCGTGATGGTGATGTAATTCGCGATATGTATCTTACATTTGAACTACCAGATATTTATTCTAATTCCAACTATCAATTTCAATGGATTAAACGTATAGGTGAATACATTGTTAAAGATATTAGTCTCCAGATTGATACTAATCAAAATGTAGATAAACATTATTCTGAATGGTTTCATGCTTATAGCGAACTTAACTATAACGAAGGTAAAAAAAAAGGATATTATAAAATGATTGGTAATGTTCCTGAAATGTATGACCCTGCAAATGCACCAGGAAATGGCGGTCAATATCCTTCAGTACCAAATGCATATGCACCATCTATTGTAAATAGAAAACTTTATTTACCACTTATATTTTGGTTTAATAAATATGCATCAATGAGTTTTCCACTTGTCGCTATTCAAAAAACTGAATTAAATATTAATATTACTTTGAGAAAATTACAAGACTTATATACAGTTATTGATTATACAGGAGTTTCTGGAGGTACAGGATATCGTGTTCGACCTAAAAAATCAAATCACTACATTGGTAATTTCATATATCCTAGTACAACTCAAAATAATTTAGATATTAATCCAAGAATTGAAATAAATAATATATTTCTAGATAATGAAGAAAGAAAACGATTTGCTCTTTCTTCTCATGAATATCTAATTACTCAACTCCAAGTAATAAATCAAACTTATAATTATAGTAAAAGCATCACTTTTGATTTAAAAAATATAAATAAACCAGTTACAGAATTAGTTTTTATGATTCGTAGGTCAGATATGGAAGATGTTAATGATTGGTCAAATTTTACAAATTGGAATTTAAATAATATACCTCCATATTCAACTGGTTATATAAATCAATATGGATTACCTCTATCACTTAATACTGGTAATATTGGATATTATAAAACACAAAACTTATTAAAATCTGCAGTATTAAGAATTCAAGCACAAGAAATTACATCTGGAGATACAATTGATAATGATAATCCTACTAATTCAAGGATTAATGGAAAAGATTCTGTATTTTTCAATTTAATGGAAAATTTTAATTCTAATGGAAATATGCCAGATGAAGGTATATATACATATTCATTTTCATTAGATAATACAAATTTACAACCTGTTGGAGCTATTAATATGTCATCAATTAATACTAAAGATATTATTTTAAATTTAACTGATATTAATCCAAGTGGTGGATATAATTATCCTTCTGGAATAGCTTATAATTATACTATATATGTATTTGCTGTAAATTATGATATATTGAAAATAATGGGAGGTATGGTTGGAACAATGACTGCAAATTAATATTATTATAAATTATTTTGCAAATTAATATTGTTATAAATTATTTATTTTTGTTTATTAGTTTTTTATTTATTAGTTTTATTAGTTTTTATTAATTTTATTAGTTTTTATTTAATTAATCTGTAAAATTTATATATAATTTATTCTAACATTATTCTAATAGACATATAAAATATAATAAAATTTTAAAATGGTATCTAGCAAAATTAAATCTATTAATAAAAAAAATATTAAAAAAGAAAATATTAAAAAAAAAGAAAAGTTTGATAGTTCTCCTTCAGGTATAATTGATATGTTAAGTGTATCTCCAACAGCAGGGGATAATCCTGTTACTTGGCAAAATCAATTACAAGATTATGGTATTTTAGTTCTTAAATACTTATTTCTAGTAACTATTCTAACATTAAATTTTCTAGGGCTCTCAGTATCTCTTAATTGCAATTCTGACCAAGAAATGGGACATAGAATATTAAGTGCTATATTTGCATTTTTCTTTGGATTTGTATATCTAATTATTAATTATTATACTTATAAAGTTCTTTCTCAAGGTAAAATTTGTAAAATGGACAGAGAAAAATTGTTCCCTTTTAAAATGTAATATATTTATAAAATTATCTTCCAGATATATATAAATATTCTTCATCAGTATTTGAATTTATTCTATCAAAATATTTTGCAAAATATTCCTTAAAATTGGTATCATCTAGTTTAGGGTCATCAGAAGTTGCACTATCAATCATACAAGTTTCAAGGTCATAATTAGAATATATTTTTTTATCATTTTCAATTTGATTTAATTTTGATAATGTTTTTCCTGTTAATGTATCATAATCACTTCCATATGCACCACAAACATCAATGTCAAATAAATTAGGTGCTATTTTTTTACTACATTCTCTTTGTAATGATACTGTAGGGTCATCCAATTTTTTTCTCATAACTAAATCAACAAAAGGAATATTATCAGGACATTTTGAAGCTTTTAAATAATTTATAGCATCTATCTTATTATTAAATGTTAAAGGGTTTGTTACACCATCTAATATTTTATTAGTATTAAGAAGAAAAAAATTTTTACCATTAGTTACTAAATAATTATAACAAGTTGTTGGTATTACAAGGTCATCTAGAAATACTATAAAATTATCTAATACTTTATTACGTAGTATATATATAAGAAAAATTAACAATAGTATAGTTACAATAATACCTGCAGTATTTAGCATTTTTTAAGATTTTATTTTAATATATTTTAATATTATTTACTAAATTTTATGTTTAATACTTTTTATATTAGATATAGATAATTATTTGTATTTTTTTGTAGTTTTTATAGTTTTTATAGTTTTTTGTTTTTTTTATAGTTTTGTAATTTAATTTTTATTTAATATAATTTTATTTGATTCAATTAAGAAAAAAATATATGTTATTATAATAACATAAATAACATAAATACTAAAAATAATAAAAATAATAAAAATACTATAAATAATAAAAATACAAATGTATTTAGCAATTTTGTTAATTATTGTTGCATTATTAGTATTTTACAATGAATATGATAATAAAATGAGTATTACTGAATATAGTCTATTATTTATTGCATTAGTTGCTATTATTAGAGCATCGTTTTATTATATTAAATTTGATACATCAAAAGAAGGATTTACATCAAATAATTCAAATAATTCAAATAACAAAAACAAAGAAAAATTTAAACCTAGAAAAATAGAAGATGATAAAGATTATAAAGATGATGAAGATACAATGATACTTAATTCTGATGAATCTACTGAATATTTAGATTCTGATGATGTACAACCTAATAATAATGATAGTAATTCATTTATAAGTACAAGTATAAGTACAGAAGATGCAAAAATAGAAAATATTAAAAACAAAAATTCTATTAATCAAGTTAATGATTTACTTGGTATTAGTAATAGTTTTGCAGATATACCTATTCCTACTAACTATGATAATAATGATGATGAAATTAAAAGTATTTTTAGTCCTAAAGTAGTTATTGGTAAAGGTAAAGGTAATTCAGATAATGGATATGGAAATGGTAATGGTTTCGGAAGTTCAGGTAATAGTTCTACTTGGAATAGTGTATTTATTAATGATGGATTTGGTTTTAATAATACAATGAATCCTGTTAGTAATTTATGGAGAGATAATCAAGCATATTATAATGGTGGTAGTAGTTGTAATAGTGGTAATGGTAATGGTAGTGGTAGTGGTAGTAGTGGTAGTAGTAGTGGTAGTGGTAGTGGTAGTAGTGGTAGTGGTGGTAGTAGTGGTAGTAGTAGTGGTAGTAGTTGTTCTAATAGTGTAAATAATGGTATTAGTAATGAACAATGGTCACAAGGTATGGATGCTTATAATAAAGGTAAATGGCAACGTAATCAATATACACGTCCTAGTGATTATGTTGATTATATAACACCTTCTGGTTATGGAACTACTACACCTGATAGTTATACATCTAATAGTACTACACCAACTATTTATGGTAATACTTCATCTGAAAGTTTAAATCCAACTCAAACTACTGCATCTACACCTAATTCTAATAATGAAACTGATAAAAAATGTGGTCCTTATAAAGACTTAGATGAAACCTTAACAGGTGATTTAATTGTAAAAGAATATAAACGCTCTAAAGATTGGGTAGCAGGATATACTTATGTTCCGCCTATTCATTGGGATGTTCCTCAACGTCATACACCTGTATGTAGTACAATATCACCTGATGTTCATAAATTAACAGGTCTTATTGATAGAGGTTTGCCTATTAATGCATTAGAATTAACTAAAGATGGTCGTATTGCTGATACAGAAGATGAAGTAAAATTATCTAATGTTGGTAGTATGGCTCCTAAATTTAATTATCAAGAACAACCATTTAGTAAACCATATGTATAAAATTAAATTATAAATTTAAATATTATTATATATTAAATTATATATTATATATTAAATAAATAATTAAAAAAGAATATTTAATAAGATGAAAAAAACAAGTAAGCTAAATACAAGTACAAGTACAAGTAAGCTAAGTAAGCTAAATACAAGTACAAGTACAAGTAAGCTAAGTAAGCTAAGTAAGCTAAGTAAAATACATAAAAACAAAATATTACCAAATAAACATTTATTTAAATTATATAAAGAAGATATTACTATTGCAAACTATATTGATAATTTGTATAAATTTATTAAAAATATTAAAATCTGTTTTTTAAGTGGAGCTTTTGTAATTGAAGATAAAAATCAAAGGTTATGGCGTTTATTAAGATTTACTGATAAAAAAAATATTAGCAAATTTATAGGTTTAACACATAATATTTTTAAACCAACAGGTCATCAATATGATAGATATATATTAGATATAGATGAAATTAAAAGAAGAAGAGATGATCCTAACTATAAAGATGATAAATGTAAATGTTTAAAACAATTTCCTAAACAATATCAAATGGTTTGTATCAATTGTAATAAAAAAACACCAGAAGGAATTTTTATAAAACAGTGTAAAGGTATTATAAAATTTTATAAATTTAGATACAATAATATAGTTCATGTTTTTTTAAAATTAGAAAAATGGAGAACTATTAAACAAAATGAAATAATAAAACATTTTAAAGAATATAAAAATAAAATAGAATTAAAAAAAAAAATATTAAAAGAAC
>Ga0214919_10007034_pt1 | contig 15294 bp, 12 predicted proteins | sample LL1503_MetaG_FD_177994 | JGI IMG/M metagenome (GOLD analysis project Ga0214919, IMG submission 177994) | Freshwater microbial communities from Lake Lanier, Atlanta, Georgia, United States - LL-1503 | ecosystem: Environmental > Aquatic > Freshwater > Lake | place: USA: Georgia | collected... | reverse complement strand
GATGGTGGCAGAGGTAATGCAGTACGGCTACATCAACGCCCCACATTCAGCCTTTAATGAAATCGGTCAACTTCCGCCAGCATCGTTACTCACTTGGCGTGAGGGCAAGACATCCACATCAACATATTGGGTTCCAGATTTTGAGACAAAAGCCAATATCTCCTACGAAAATGCACTGGAAACAACCAAGAAGTTAATTGAGGATTCAGTCTCCCGCCGCCTAATCTCCGAACGCCCCCTCGGATCTTTCTTAAGCGGTGGATATGACTCCACGATAGTCACGGCATATATGGCTAAGTTGATGAGCGAGAAAGTTCAAACGTATTCAATTGGATTCCATAGCGCGCAATTTAATGAAGCCCACCACGCCAAACAGGTAGCCAACTTTTTAGGTACCAACCACCACGAAGAGATACTAAATCCTGATCCGGCGCTAGTTGTGGAAAAGATTGCGCATGTATTAGATCAACCCTTTGCCGATTCCTCAGTGGTGCCAACGTATTTGTTGGCCAAATTTGCTCGTGAAAATTTAATTGTTGCTCTTGGTGGAGATGGTGGAGACGAAGTCTTTGGTGGTTATGACCGTTACTTAGCAACGCCAGTAATGCAAAGACTAAATCCCTTCTTGGGACTTGCCCGTACGACATTAAACTTTGCAGGCAAACAATCTTTCGGTAACACTCGAAAGATTAACCGTGTTGGCTCTCAACTATCACCTAAGGCCTCGTTGGCGGCTAGATACAGCTCGATTCTATCCTTGGCCCAACCTAATGATTTATCAGCACTACTTAACCCAGGTTTCATATCGAGGGCAGCTGAAAATGCATTTATTAATCAATTCGGTTCGGGGCACATCTCATCCTTTGACCGGATGATTAGATCAGATTTAGCTGCATATTTGCCAGGAGATTTACTTGTAAAAGTGGATATTGCAACGATGGCAAATAGTCTTGAACTTCGCTCGCCTATGTTAGATGTCAATGTTGTTGAGTGGGGTTTATCTCTACCGCGAAAATACAAGATCAAAGGCTTTGAAACCAAACACATATTAAAAGATGTCGCACGTTCTCTTGTTCCGGCCAACTTAATTGATCGTCCAAAAATGGGATTTGGTATTCCGCGCGCGGAGTGGCTACGTACCGGAATGAAAGAAATGGTCATTGACACACTTACAGATACAACGGCGACTCAGAGGGGCTGGTTTAAGGCCAGTGAAGTTAAAAAAGTAATTGATGTTCACATGGCTGGCGAGGACAAAGATAGTCTTCTGTGGCCAATGTTAATGCTAGAGCTCTGGGCTAGGACTTGGCTCGACTAGCTAAGAGTTTTTTGTAAAGCTCTTCATGGTCGTGTACTAAACGTTTTACACCAAAGTTAGCCAATGTGAACTCCTTGGCAGCAGTACCCAATTGTTCTCTTAAGTTACTGCTATTGGCTAGTTTTTCGAGGGCATTTGCAACTTCCTGGACATCTAAACCCGTAACGATTCCGGTAATGCCATCCAGTACCACTTCGGGTACAGATCCAACTCTTGTTGTTACAACCGGCAACCCGGCCATCCCTGCTTGGATTAGGCTCAAAGGAGTGCCCTCGTTATCACTCGTCAGCACAACAATGTCGGCTGCAACTAAGACCTTTTCAATATTACTTTGCCAACCTAAAACCTTAACTGGCAACTGTTCACGCACAATTCTTTCACGGCAGGTGTCAAGTAACTCACCATCTCCAGCCATAAAGAATTCAATGTGAACTCCTCGTTTCACTATTTCACTAACGACATCTAGAAATCTATCTGGACGCTTAATCTGTGTTACCCGTCCGATAAATGCACATTGCAGTATGGTCGTTGAGAGACCGTATGATTCTTGAGACGCGCCCTTGTTCGGCAATTGGCCAATTTCTAAACCCGGCGGCATCAACCCAAATTTTTTAAGGTTACCAATTCCTACTTCCAATAAATCCTGACGAACTTTATCGCCGACAGCCAAAAGTTCATGTGTAAATATTGCTAAAACTTGTTCGGCAATAATAACTAATCTCCGTTTACGCTTTCCAAAGTATCCATTGAGTAAATGTCCATGGAAGGTATGCACACGAATAGATGGTTGCAGGGAAACAATCGAGGCGATACGCCCCAAAAAGCCAGCCTTAGCGGTATGCGTATGGATGACCTGTGGTTTGAAACTTCTAATCTCTCTAATGAGTGAAACAAATGCCTTTATGTCCCCACCCAAACTTACTCGCCGACCAAAACCCTCGATGCGAATAGCTTTTACATCGGTTGCAACCGTGTCTAAATAGTCGGCCTCATCGGCGGCGCAAAAACCTGTATATAAACGGTGATCGAAATCGGCGGAATTAAACCCCCGCATCAACCCAGAAACCTGCACCGCTGGCCCACCCACGTTCATTCGGGCGATAATTCGCATAACTCGAATCGGGGTCACGCTACATGGGCTCACTGGGCAATCTTCCCTCAAATTTGGTGCCAACGGCTCACAAAGGCCTGGGAAAGCTACGTGCAGAGAAAGCGAACTCAAGAGGTTAGGATTCCAACCGTGAGCGCGCAAAAACACCAAATATTGGCCATTATCGGTCAAGGCTACGTTGGCCTGCCATTGGCCATGGCCGCCGTTGATGCGGGCTGGACAGTTATCGGGATAGATAACTTTGAAGCCAAGGTTGCTCAGATCAATGGTGGATCTAGCCCAGTTGAAGACATATCCGATGCTCAGCTCCAAGCTGCGATAGCAAAAGGCGTCTATAAAGCGACAACAGACTACTCGTCAGTTTCTGAAGCCTCAGTGATAACTATCTGTGTGCCAACACCACTAGACGATAAGCGCGAGCCGGATCTGGCGTTATTACGTAGTGCGGCAACTGGTATTGCTCCCCATGTATCAAATGAAACTTTGGTCGTCAGCGAATCGACCTCCTACCCAGGAACACTAAGAGACATCATCATTCCCGTAGTTAATTCACTCAAATCCAAAGATTCTTCAACGATTTACTTTGCAAGTGCACCAGAGCGCGTTAACCCAGGTGATCCAGTTTGGAACCAAAAGAACACTCCGCGCTTAGTCGGTGCAATCGATAAGGAATCACAGCAACGAGCGCTCGCCTTCTATGAATCTATTTGTGATGCTGCCGTCTTGGTTTCAACCCCTGAAGTGGCAGAAGCCGCCAAACTTCTAGAAAATACTTTTCGACTAGTAAATATTGCGCTCATCAACGAATTCACACAATTATGTTCGGCAAGCGGAATTAATGTTCATGAAGTAATCGATGCAGCTTCTTCCAAGCCTTATGGCTTCATGCCGTTTAGACCAGGAGTTGGGGTTGGCGGCCACTGCATCCCTGTCGACCCTCTTTACCTAACATGGTGGGCAAGGCAAAATGGCGGGAAGGCAGCATTTGTAGAGTCCGCCGATTCAATCAACCACGCCATGCCAAAATATGTAGCAGAGCGTGCACTGAGCATGGTCGATGCAAATATCAAAAATCCGAAGGTCTTACTTCTTGGTGTTGCATACAAGCCAGGTGTGGGCGACGTCCGTGAGACTCCAGTATCGGAATTACGCGATTACTTGAAGGCGCAAGGCGCAGATGTTGCATGGCACGATCCTTTGGTGCCAATTTGGGAGGATTCCAAACCTGTTGATTTAGATTGGGATTGTGATGTTGCAATACTCGCTACAAAGCAGCCAGGAATGATTCTGAATCAATTAATTGCTAAAGGGATTAAAATCCTTGACTGCACAAACTCAATTACAGGTCAAGCCGGGGTTAGTTCGCTTTAAGACCCCTTTTTCATCTCCTCCGAAATATCGGTAATCATGGTTGATAAATCACGCTTAGGCTTCCAACCTACGAGATGATTAATCAAATCAATATTTGGAACACGACGTTCCATGTCTTCAAAACCATCACCGTAGGCCTCGACGTAAGGCACATAAGTAATCTCGCTCTTTGAACCGGTCTCACGGATAATCTTTTTCGCTAAGTCATTTATCGAGATTTCAAAATTATTGCCGATATTGATAACTTTACCGACTGTATTGTCGGCAAAAGCAATCGCCATTACGGCATCTACAACATCATAAACATGAGCGAAACATCTAGTTTGGTTGCCGTCACCATAAACTGTAATTGGCTCATTTGCCCGTGCCGCCTGCACAAAGCGAGGCACAACCATTCCATAGGCACCCAATTGACGTGGACCGACAGTATTAAAAAATCTAACAATTCTAGTTTCTAGCTGTTTTTCAATAAAATAAGCATAGGCAAGCGACTCATCAATTGCCTTAGCTTCACTATATGACCACCGAAGCGTGACAGGGCTCCCAAGAATGCGGTCATCACTCTCTTTAAGGGAGTCTGAAATATTCTTTCCGTAGACTTCGCTGCTACTTGTGAGAAAAACCGGGGTCTTGGTTGAATGTGCAGCCTCAAGCACATTCTCTGTACCCCGGATATTTGTTAATAAGCTAGCTAGTGGGTTGTTAACAATATTGAATACACCAACGGCGGCGGCAAGATGAAATACATAGCCGGCCTCTTTAATTAGAGGATTTAGAAGTGTTGTATCTAGAATCGAACCTTCAATTAACGTGAAACTGCTTGAACCGGCTAGATACGCAAGGTTGGAGGCTCGACCAGTTGAAAAATTGTCGATTACGCTGACATTGTGCCCCTCCAGAATCAACCTTTCACACAGATGAGATCCAATAAAACCAGCTCCGCCTGTAACTAAAATCTTCATGCAATTATCGTACTGGAATAGAAGAGCAGCATTACCAACTTGACTCAATATCGTAGTGCTGCGGGGTATCCTTCAGCTGTGAGAATTCTTGTTACAGGAGGCGCCGGCTTTATCGGTTCGCATTTATCCGAGAAGTTGCTGGCGATGGGCCATGAAGTGATTTGTGTCGATAATTTTTTCACGGGATCAAAGAAGAATATTGAGCACTTATTCGATGACAGAAATTTTGAACTCATTCGCCATGATGTCACTTTTCCACTATTTCTTGAAGTGGATGGGATATTTAATTTAGCTTGCCCAGCTTCGCCAGTTCAATACCAAAAGAATCCTGTTCAAACCCTTAAAACAAATGTCCACGGTGCTATAAATATCTTGGGAATGGGCAAGAGACTCGGAATCCGAGTTCTACAGGCAAGCACATCCGAAGTTTATGGAGATCCTTCAATCTCTCCCCAACCAGAAACTTACTGGGGTAACGTAAATCCAATTGGAATTCGGTCTTGCTACGATGAGGGTAAGAGGGCTGCGGAAACGCTCTTTTTTGATTACCAACGACAATATGGGCTCGACATTCGAGTTGCAAGAATTTTTAACACGTATGGTCCCAAAATGGCATTAGATGATGGTCGAGTAGTCAGCAATTTCATCGTTCAAGCACTTCTGAACAAAGATTTAACTGTATATGGTGCTGGGGACCAAACAAGGTCACTATGTTTTGTCGATGATTTAGTTCAAGGACTTGCCGATCTCTATTTTACAGAAAATATTGTTGGGCCAGTTAATCTTGGAAACCCAGATCCAGTCACAATGTTGGCCTTGGCTCAAGAAATTGTCGCATTAACTAATTCAAAGAGTAAAATCGTTTTTCACGAATTACCGCAGGATGATCCAATGAAGAGAGAGCCGGATGTTACCCGAGCGCGAGAACTAATTAATTGGAATCCAAGAGTGAATAGAGAAGAAGGCTTATTAAAGTCAATCGAATACTTCCGAACTAAGATTAGTTTGCAGTAAATAGGGAGCACTAAATACTGTAAACAGCTCAGATTCAGTATCAAATTACAGGCCAAAGATATTTACCAACAATTTCGATTTGGGAAATGAACCCAATCTGACAGTGGCAAGAGAATCGGGTACCTTTAAGGCATGAACTGTCGAAGTTGCAAGAGTAATTTAGAGCCTACAAATGTAAATTTGGGCATGCAATCAAGTTCCGGCGTATTTCCTGAATCGAGAGAAGCGCAAGTTGCGGAAGGCGAATTGCGCTTGTTCCAGTGTATGAATTGCTCATTAGTCCAACTAGGTGAGTCTTTGCCTCAGGAAATTCTCTTTGGTGAGACGTATGGCTATAGGAGTGGACTAAATCAAAGCATGATTAACCATTTAGGGGACCTTGCCAGCTATCTTGCAAGGAAAGTTCAACTTGCCCCCGAAACATACGTGGTCGATATTGGCGCAAATGATGGGACTTTCCTTAGAGCGTTGCTCGGAACTTTTCCAAAGATAAAAACAATCGCTGTCGACCCAACTCTTTCTAACTGGGAGAATTATTATGATTTTGAATGTATGTTCATTCCTGATTTCTTTAGCAGAAAAGTGTTACCTCAAGAAGCATTAGAAAGTGTTGGCCTTGTAACATCAATTGCAATGTTGTACGACCTTCCAGATCCTACGCAATTCATGCAGGATATTTACGATTCACTCCGGCCAGGAGGCTACTGGTTCACAGAGCAGTCTTACCTGCCTGAAATGATTCGACTCAACTCATATGACACTATTTGTCATGAGCATCTTGAGTATTATTCACTCACCTCACTTCAATATATGTTTACAAAAGTTGGCTTTAAGATTCAGGATATTAGGTTTTCAAATTCAAACGGTGGTGCGATAGGAATTTTGTTACAGAAACCACCTGTAATCGATCCGGATAATTATTATGTCAAGTGGATTCTGAAGTCAGAAAGTCATAACCCGATGTTAACTGACAAGAACTTTGCACATTTTGCTAACCTTGTACAGCAACAAATTAGTGACCTTTCCTCTTTAGTTGAGACACTCATCGTTAATGAAAAGGCAAGACTTGTTGGTTACGGTGCGTCGACCAAAGGGAACACCATATTGCAGGCGGCTAATCTAGATAGTAATCAAATTCTTGCAATTGAAGAGATTAACCCAAGGAAATTTGGGCACTTCACTCCTAAAACTCACATACCAATAACAGATAAAGAGGAAATTGATTCACTCAAGCCAACCCACAAACTTGTCCTTCCTTGGCATTTCAGAGAATCAATTATTGCCAGAGAAGATCACTTTCTCAAAAACGGGGGAAAATTAGTATTTCCACTTCCAAAAATCGAAATCATAAATTACTAAGTACAATCCACTATTTAGTCGAGAAGTTAAGAAATTTTCCATTTAAACCCGCCTCAACGTATGCCTTACTCCAATCAGCCAATTTCGGCGAGATGAAGGTGTTGCCCGAATCAATTACGGCAAAATTTCCAAGAGCTCCTTCCTTGCGGAAATCATGGTTATCGACTTGAAAATAACGTTGCCAATCCGAAATTCCAGCTGCAGAGAAGAAGGCTTCAATAATTTCTGAAGTTGAAACCATAGAACCGCTCCCAATAGTCCTTGAATAACTTGCTCCTTTTTCAATCTCGTCAATAATGAAAGTGACAATTGCTGGAGCCCATGACCAGTCACGACTAGCAGATAAATCGCCGATAGGTATTTTTTCAACGGTCCCGCTAGTTATGTCAATAATAGCCTTCATAATCTTGCCAGTAAAAAAACTGTCAGATTGAAGGGGGGAAACATGGGGGAAAAGTACAGGTGCAAGTATCTGCATTCCAAACTTTTCTCGATACAGATTAGCTAGATCTAGGAGTGAACTTTTACCAACCGCGTAGACTGACTGCAACTTTCTCTCGCTCGTAGAGGATTTACCATTTCCATCTTTAGCGAAAATCTCAGAGCTAAGCGGCAGCATCAAAGCAGTTTTTCCTTCAGCCTTCTCTGCAATTGCTTGTAAAATTTCGGAACTCGGAACGATCATTTCGGTAAGTGTTTTAGTAGGGTCCGTCCAAGGATCTTTAACGGAACTAGGTGATCCCCAATGTAGAAATAGGTCAGGTTTATATGTTTCAATCACGTCGGCGTAAAAACCCCGCGAAGAATCCGCTTGTATGAATTTGATTGACGCGTGTAGAGAGCGCAGCTCATTTATTCGTTTAGATTTAAGATCCCTACTTATCCCAACCACATTCCAACCATCATTAACGAGGGTATTTGCACTAATCAAACCATCTTGACCCGAAATACCCGTAATGACTGCCGTTCTTGGATAATTCTTCATGCCATCTCCTGTACGCTTTATTAAGGATATCAAAGATGGAGGCTGATAGTTGAGTAAAGTATGTCTAATAACTGGCATTACAGGTCAGGATGGATCTTATTTGGCGGAATCTTTACTGCTAAAAGGCTATGAGGTACACGGCTTAAAAAGAAGGTCATCTTCAATCAATACAACAAGAATAGATCACATCTATAAGCACCCGCACTCTAAAATTAATGGAATCCAGTTACACCATGGCGACATGACAGATTCCATTTCTCTCGCCAATTTGTTAGAAAAAGTGCAGCCTGATGAGATTTATAATCTTGCGGCGCAAAGCCACGTCGCAGTGTCGTTTGAGCAACCGGAGTATACGGCGCAAGTTGATGGCATCGGTGTTTTACGACTTCTGGAGAGTTCAAGGCTCCTTGGGAAATCAAATTTAAGAATTTATCAGGCTTCGACTTCGGAGCTTTTTGGAAATAGCAAAGAGAGTATTCAAAATGAAGATACTCCACTGCGGCCGGTCTCACCATATGGGGTAGCAAAGCTCTATGCCTATTGGCTCTCAAAGTCATATCGAGACGGTTATTCGATGTATGTGTCTAACGGAATATTATTCAATCATGAGTCACCAAGAAGAGGCGAGACGTTTGTAACTAGAAAAATAACTCGCTCGCTAGCTCGAATCGCACTTGGTCTTGATGAGACCTTATTCTTGGGAAATATCTATGCAAAACGTGATTGGGGTCATGCCCGAGACTACGTTGAAGCAATGCACCTAATATTGCAACACGATGAACCAGACGACTTTGTAGTATCTACAGGGGAGGCCCACACAGTTAAAGAATTCGTAGATCTAGCGGCAGAGGCATTATCCATAAAATTGGAATGGCGCGGGGTTGGCGATGATGAGCATGCAGTATTAAGAGGTAGCGATAAAGTCGTAGTTAGGATTGACCCCTTGTATTTTCGGCCCACTGACGTGCAATCATTGTTGGGTGACGCTCGGAAAATTAGGTCCAAATTAAACTGGACGCCAAAAACTTCATTCATTGAATTGGTGAACGAGATGGCAAAAAGCGATTACGATCTACAATCTCAAAAGCAAAAATGAGTAAATTGAAAATCTATCCGACAGGTGTTCTTCGGTATTCAATGAAGACCAATATACCGAATATGCTGACTAAATTTGCAGGTTTATATAGTTCTTTACTACCAAAAAACATTCAAGTACCTATGAAGGTGAAGCTAATTGCAATGCCTTCACATAAAGCTCTCTTACCAAATATTAGCAACTCGCCTGTGGCGAAATTTCCAGAGATAGATATTCTAATTCCTTTCCACCCAAAAGATGTTTCACTTCTAATCTATTGCCTAACAAATGTAGTCCGAAATTCAATTAATCCTGTAGGAACAGTAAGAATTGTTACAACGCATCTAGGAGTGCCCATTGTTGAAAGAGAGTTAGAAGCTTTACGTGAAGATGAGATATTCCAAAATGTCAGATTCGACGTCATCGATGAAAATGAGTTCTTGCCATCGACAATAATGGATGCATGTCGTTCGCTTGGAGAAGGTTCAGGATGGCTAATCAAACAATCCATATTCTTTTGGAATGCTGTGAAGAACCGAGTAAATCCCACGGTCGTCATTGATTCAGACACTCTGATTATTCAAAGAATTCTCTGGATAGATGGAGCCAGCAGGAGCAATGTGTTCGCAAATTTTCACGAGAATGATCTTTCAGACTATTTTATTAAGATGTTTCCAAATGTCTTAAGAGTTGAAAAAGATTTTGGTTTTGTTTCGCATTTCGTTTTGGTAAAACCTCAAGTAGTTCTTGAATTCTTATTACAAGTAGAGCAGTCCGAAATGCTTCAGGGACCCTCCGCACAGCTAGCTAGCGGCGAGGTGGATCTTGAAATTCGGTTAGCAAAAGTGCTTGCTACGCTTATTCAAAAATGCATGTTTAATTTTTGCGATTTTGATTTCTACGCTAAGGCGGCACTGAAAATAGAACCAGAAAAAACGCTCATTTGTAAGTGGAGCAATGTGGCACTTGATGTTAACGAGAAAGTAGACGATGTTATGTTGCAACACTTTTTACGCAAGAACCAATCTAAATACTTAAGCGTTTCCATACATACTTTTTCCTTGACGTTTTCGGGATCAACGCGAACTCAAGAGATTATTGAAAGTAGACTGAAAGCCGAGGAAACTACAAAGTGAAGATCTCTAGGCAGTTACTAAAACTACGAACTACGATCGCATATTCGCTAATTAGGGCGGGCGAAATTTTATTGGCTAAAGGTAGTCGGTATAGATTATCCTCAAGATTAGATAGTATCCTTGAAATAAGGCGGCATCAAATTAGTAATGACATCACTCATAGATTAAACAGCACCGTGAGGTATGGAAATTTCAAGGGTATGCGATTTGCAAACGAAAGCATCTGGGGTGCTTCAGATACCGCAAACATGCTTTTAGGACTTTATGAGCGAGAGATTTCCGATCTATTAATGGCGCTAGCAATGAGTGAAAACAATAGGTACCTTATCGATTGTGGGGCAGCTGATGGCTTTTTTGCTGTCGGGGCGCTAGTTTCAGGCGAGTTTGAGTTTGTTTGGGCATTTGAGCAATCCAAAAGCCAGCGCATAAATCTCAAGGAAAACGCCGAAGTTAACGGGATAGAGAACAAACTTGAAATCTTGGGTTCTGTTGAACATGATTTCCTGGATGAACTAGAAAATGACGAAAAATTTCTTTTTGATAGATCGACATTCCTAATGGACATCGAAGGAGGCGAATTTCAAGTCTTGAATGAGGGCAATCTTGCAAGAATGAAAGATTCAGTTCTCATTATTGAACTTCATGATTTCTCAACTGAACAAAAGTTGGAGCGAGTCTCCTTGCTGGCGAGGGCACAGGAGTCACATCATGGATATTTGTTTAGTACTGGAGCACGTGATCTTTCCGAAATTCATGAATTAGATTACCTTAGCGACTCAAATCGATGGTTAATGTGTTCAGAGGGACGCCCAAGAGTTATGGATTGGCTTGTCTTATTCCCGCTATCTATGAAAAATAGACTCTTAGACCTAGGTATCAGTCATCGTGCAATCTGATTACCTTCCTCGAGGAACAGTCAATCGGAAAGTATTGGTTACACTAGCTGCCGGGAAGTACCTACAGCTTCTTGAAATGTCTCGGATTACATTTATAGATTATGCCAAAAAATGGGATTATGACTTTGTAGAGGTAACAGAAAGTTGGGACGAATCGAGACCCTATGCTTGGACAAAATTGCTTGCGATTCGTGATTTACTAGATAAGTATGATTTTGTTTTCTATGTTGATTCCGATGCACTTATTCTAAGAGATGACATTGATATTGCAACCATCTATCACACCGACCTTGCCTGGCCTGTTGGTCCTGTAAACGGGAGGATCTGTCCCAGTGCTGGAATTATGGCCATTAGAAGTTCTGAGTCTTCAAAGATGCTCTTTGATTTGGCCTATCGTCAGACTGACTTGATCTATAACGGGTGGTGGGAGCAAGCAGCCCTGATGCGAATTCTGCAATACGAAGACCCGCGCGATCACGAAAGACATTGGAGTGAGTTCAATCTAGAAAAGCTTCAAATTGGGATAACAGAGCTTGATTCATCTTGGAATTCAACTATTCAGGAATTTTCTGGCGATCCAATCATTAGACACTTCGCGGGTGATCCGTTCCCTCTAAAGCTTTTGCTGATGGCAGAATATATTCTTGCTCGAATATCCCCTCATATGAGCACAAAACTGACTGTTAAAGAGAGACTTAACGCGAACACTCATTATTTAAATGGCAGAAATGAAATATTCAAGTTGCAGGTCACCTGGCAAGATAATGTCCGCAGGGCAATGCGCAGAGCTTGGTCTAAAATTGCGAAAACCCCACGCTATAAGTATAAATAAGTGCTTGAATTAATTCAGGGATGGTCATTATGAATGTGTCCGCAGTTTCTACTCGCTCATTCATGATGTGTATGTATTTAGTTAAAATAATCCTGGGAAATAAATGGGACTAAACATAATTCATGTTTCAAACCTGTCGCTCAATGGAAGCTGGTTTGAGAAACTAGTTCTAACTTTGCATCAGAGAGATATTTCACAAAACCTGGTCACCTTGAATTCCAGTGAAGTCATATTTTCCTCGGGCATCCCGGAGGACATGAAGATATATTCACCAAAAAGTAGTTTTAGAATCCTTCGATACGTGAAAGTTATAAGTCTCATTAGAATGGCTACGTCTAAACGAAAACAGAACTTCCTATTTGCCCAAGGGCACGAGGAGGCCATAGTTTGCTCTGTAGCAGCAAGGATTCTCGGGATAGAGTTTGGATTAGTACATCATGTTCAACCTTTGTTTTTCCCAGAACTAATGCATCGCAAGCGACTCAAAGGCTTGATTCATTATGAACTATACAAATACTATATTAGACGCGCCTCACTGATTCAGTCGCTTTCATTGGACGTTACCGAATCCCTCACAAGATTAGGCGTCCACAGCAATAAAATAGTTTGTCTAGCTCACGGTATTAATTTTGAAGAGTTTGCAGAAAAAATTACTGAATCAAAGTCAACGTCGCGAAAATTAGACAATTTCCCAATCCTTCTTATGGTGGGGAGGCTGTCTTGGGAGAAAAACTACCCGTTAGCTCTTGAAAGTTTTAGAAAGCTGAATTCGGAATTCAAGAATGCCAAGTTGCTCATCGCTGGAATTGGCCCTATGGATACCCAGTTACGGGAAATGGTGAATCAATATAATTTAGAACAAGAAGTTGAATTCCTAGGCTATGTCTCTAATATACCGGGGCTGATGATTGAAGCAGATGCGTTACTACACCTGTCCTTGTCCGAGTCTTATGGGCAAATCTACGTGGAGGCGTCCTTAGCTGATTTGCCCATAATTTCTTACCCTGTTGGCATTATTAAAGAATTGAAAGACATGAATATTCCCGAAATCACAATACTAAGTTCAAAAGATCCTGCCGTAATAGCTGCAAACATTGCTTCACTCTGCGAAAATACTTTGATAGGCCGTAAAAAGCACGGCTTTAATCCTCAGCCATATGCTATTCATGATGAGAGATATGTACTTCAGAGTATTGCGAAATATTTGGAAGATTTCGGACAACGCTTAATATGAAGCGAGAAAATGACTATTCTAAGAGCATGTATCCATTAGTGACTGTAATTATCCCTGCATATAATTCCGGGATATATCTTAAGGAGGCTGTTGAGAGTGCACTGGGGCAGGATTATCCAAATTTGGAAGTCATTGTTATTGATGATGGCTCTACCGATGACTCCCTAAGTTTCCTCACCCCATATTTAAATCGTATTTTTATAATAACTTCTGAGAATTTTGGAGCCGCATCTGCGAGAAACCTTGGCATCCTAGCTTCAAGCGGTGAATACTTAGCTTTTCTAGATAGTGACGATAAATGGATTTCAAATAAGATTAGCTTGCAAATGCAAAAAATGTTAGATGATAATTTAGATCTTGTATATTGTGCCGGACAAGAATTCAGTGTTGAGATGGGTCTCGGAGCGATCCATTCACCAGTTTTTGAAGGGAATTGCTATCAGTACTATAAGAAATATCCGAGCCGCGATATAGTTGCAATCGGTCCGAGCGGATCAATTTTAAAGAAAGCTATACTTCATAAGTCTGGTATTTTCGACACAAAAATACCTGCACCGTCCGAAGACTGGGACTTTTTTCGTCGGTATTCTCAACATGCAATATTTGGATACTCTAATGAGGTACTTGTCCTAAGAAGGATTCATGCGAATAATATAAGTAGGCAATCAATTTTGGGATATTTTTTTGGCAATCGAAATGCTCTACTTAAAATGTTTCTTGATGATCCCAATATTGGTGTTATAGAAAAGAGAATTATTTGGATTAAATACAATTACATGTCTGCGAAGGCCTTCGCGAAACGGGGCCAAATCCTACGTAGCCTATGGGTTGCATCTCAAATCGTCCTACCGAGATTTGTGTAGTTAGCTTGAATCGAAAATAAACTAAATGAAATTTGATATTCTAATAATCGGTGCAGGCATCATCGGATTGTCGGTTGCCAAGGGTCTGCTAGAGAAAGATCCGAACCTCCAAGTATTGCTTGTTGAGAAAGAAGACTCCATCGGTAAACACGCATCTGGCAGAAATTCTGGGGTCATACACGCTGGTTTCTATTACTCGCCAGATTCGCTCAAAGCTAGGTTTTGTCGAGATGGCAACCAGTCACTTAAGAAACTTTGCAAAGACTACGAGATACCTGTCAAAGAAGTTGGCAAGGTCGTTGTCACCAAAAGCGTTCATGAAGTAGGACAGTTGCAAGTTTTGTTTGAGAGAGGCCTAAAGAATGGAGTAGAGCTAAGCCTATTACCTGCTTCAGAATTACCAAAGTATGAACCCTTGGCGAGAACTGTTGACTGTTTCGTCTGGTCGCCGACGACAGCGGTTTCTGATCCCCAACTAGTTCTATGCGCACTACTGGATTCAGTCGAGCAACTAGGGGCCAAGATTATTTTTGGCGTTCAACTCTCGATCAATCAAAACTCAACGACTGTTTCCATTAATGGAGAGAACGTCGGATTTCGTCATGTCATCAATACAGCCGGCAGTCAAGCGGACAGGATCGCGCAGCATTTTGGATTTGGGAGGAACTTGTCCATGATCCCGTTTATGGGTCTTTATCGGGCAGTAAATCAAACGCAGATTCCACTTTCAACTTTAGTTTATCCAGTTCCTGATCCAAAGAATCCATTTCTTGGAGTTCATGTCACTTCGACAGTTTATGGGAAGGTTAAAATTGGCCCTACGGCAATTCCACTATTAAATCGTGAGCAGTACAAATTCTTTGAGGGATGGAATCGGAAAGATATCAAGGAGTCTGCCTCAGGATTGCTATCAATGCTTCGCGGCGATGTTCATAATTTGCCAAAGCTGGCAAAAGGCGAACTACCCAAGATATTTCTTAAACGCCTGATTCAAGACGCTGCAACTTTGGTGCCCGACGTCGAGTACATCAAGGGATGGGAGCGGTTGTCTCCAGGAATACGCGCCCAGTTGGTTGACCTAAAATCAGGGGAATTGATTAGTGATTTTATTGTTGAGGGTGACCTACACTCAACTCAT
>Ga0214919_10007033_pt1 | contig 15300 bp, 16 predicted proteins | sample LL1503_MetaG_FD_177994 | JGI IMG/M metagenome (GOLD analysis project Ga0214919, IMG submission 177994) | Freshwater microbial communities from Lake Lanier, Atlanta, Georgia, United States - LL-1503 | ecosystem: Environmental > Aquatic > Freshwater > Lake | place: USA: Georgia | collected... | reverse complement strand
ACGCCCGCCGCCGTGGACAACTCTGCATCCCTTCAAACCCACCCCATGGCACTTATCTATCGGGGTTAACTTGTTCAAATCAACCGAGCCACTTCTATCAACAGCGCCAGATTTTCCCAGCAGTGGTCAGTTCATACAGCTTGGGAACATGGTGCTTGGGTGAACTCATGCGGTGAATGAACTGGCCTTCGTAACTCAGCAGTAACATACCGGTGGTGTCTTGGTCTAAACGCCCGACCGCTTGTACGCCTTGCAAGCCGGTTTTCTCAGGACCCTGACGCAGTGGTGCAGGCAATAAGCTTTAGACACTGGGCCCTACCGAGGGCTGGTGCGAACACTCCGTGCCAGCAGGCTTATGCAACAAGATGTAGGCCTTGGTGTGGAACTGCCAACTAACGCCCTGGACCTCGTAAGGCATGCCATCGGTGGGCGTGATGTCTTGGTCCTCGTCCATCAGTTGCAGGCCATTGCCTGTGTCGATCTTGACAAGACCCTGTTGCACCAAGCCTGCGCAAATACGGCGGGTGCCAAAGCCTTGAGAGAAGAGGAGGTCAGGGGGAGACAAAGACAAAATTAAGATTTGTTTTGTTGCCAACGCCAAGCGTCTTCACACATCTGATCCAAATCGAACTCAGCCTCCCATGACAATGAGTGCTTTGCCTTATCTACCTGTGCAAAACAACTTGCAACATCCCCTAGCCGTCTTGACATTATTTTGAAAGGAACTGGATTGCCGCAGACTTTTTCAAAAGCTTTGACCGTCTCCAAAACGCTATAACCGTGACCCGTACCTAAATTAAAGGCATGCCAACCATTTTGGGTATCGAGATATTTCAACGCAGCTAAATGCCCTCGCGCCAAGTCCATGACATGGATGTAGTCTCGAACACCCGTGCCATCGGGAGTCTCGTAATCATTACCAAACACTTGAAGAAATGGCCGAATACCAGCAGCCACTTGCGCCACATACGGCAATAAATTATTGGGTATCCCCTGAGGTTCTTCTCCAATCAATCCGCTGGGATGTGCGCCAACAGGATTGAAGTACCTGAGGCACGCAAACCGCCACTTATCGTTGGATGAGGCAAGGTCTTGCAACATTTCTTCAATATGAAGTTTGGTTCTCCCATAAGGGTTTGTTGATGATGTTGGGTGTTTCTCATCCAGTGGCAAGTACTGAGGTTGCCCATAAACCGTTGCGCTGCTGCTAAAAACCATTCGGTATACCTTGGCTTCATCCATCGCTTGCAATAAAGAAATACTTCCCTGTAAGTTATTTGAAAAGTAATCTAGAGGTTTTTCAACCGACTGACCCACAGCCTTTAAACCAGCAAAATGAACGACTGCATCAACCGCATGAGTCAGAAGAGTTTGTTTTACCAAAGCGGTATCTCTTACGTCACCTTGAACACAATGAAATGGTTTGTCTGTAATAGTTTGCAAGCGCTCTACAACATCTGAGCTGCTGTTACTGAAGTTATCCAGCAAAACAACCTCAAAGCCGGCCTTATCCAAAACCACCGCAGTGTGGCTACCTATAAAACCTGCGCCCCCCGTGAGAAGCAATTTCATCATTATTTAGCTTCCACTCACTGCTTTAGCTTTGCGCAGGTCCGCCATATGCAACCAATCAACCACCTCTTCGCTAGCTTGATATCCAGGCACCAAACTTTGCGACAAACCCAGTATAGCGGGTACATCATTGCCTTGAATAGCAACATTAATTTCATCCAAAGAATGTTGCAACTGAAGCCAAGGTGTAAATTCCTCGTTCGCTTTCATGATGGGTGAATGCTGTGTAGGCTGGGGGTTATCACCAATCAACAATTCCTCAAAAGTTTTTCACCTGGTCGAAGTCCAGTGATAGCAAATTTCTATATCACCATCAGGATGCTGGGCATCTTTCAAAACCAAGCCCGAGAGTTCCACCATACGCTTGGCTAGTTCGTAAATACGAACAGGTTGCCCCATATCCAATAAAAAAACATCCCCGCCCGTTCCATGGCGCCCGCTTGAATCACCAATTGGGCAGCCTCGGGAATGGTCATGAAATAACGGGTGATGTCCACATGTGTCAAGGTAATGGGACCACCCGACTTGATTTGATCGCGAAAGAGTGGAACCACGGAACCACTGAAACCCAACACATTTCCAAACCGGACCATTGAGAAAGTTGTGGTTGGAACCGCTCCTTCAGTTCCATCATCGCTTGGCCCCATATAACGCTGCGACAAGGCTTGCAACACCATTTCTGATAAGCGCTTAAAAGCACCCATGACAGTGGTAGGTCGAACCGCTTTGTAAGTGCTAATCAATACAAAGTTATGAACCCCATGATTGGCTGCAGCTTCGGCGCATACGCGAGTTCCAACAACGTTATTACGAACACCCTCTGCGGGATTGTGCTCAACCAAAGGTACATGCTTGTAAGCAGCTGCGTGGTAAACCGTTTGCGGCTTCCATGTGACCATGATGTCGTTCACCCGTACAGCATCACAAACAGACGCCAGCAAAGGAATCAGTTCCGTCGCTGAACTTTCATTAGACCGGTCTGCTAAAAGTATTTGTAGCTCTAGGTGAATTTGGTAGAGCGCAAATTCGCTCATGTCCACTAACAGCAATTTCGTTGGGTGGGTATTAAGTATTTGTCGACATAACTCACTGCCAATACTGCCACCCGCACCTGTGACCAATACAGTTTTGCCATGGGTGTTTCTATTAAGTAACAAACCATTCGGCTTGACAGGTTCTCTGCCCAGCAAATCGTCGATATCCAACTCACGCACATCGCTGAGGGTAATTCGACCAGAAGCAATGTCACCCAGACCAGGCAGGGTACGTACAGATAATTTATAAGGGCTTAATAATTGCAAAATCTCATTGCGGCGTTGCCGTGTTGTGTAAGGCAAGGCTAACAGCACATCGGTGATAGGCATCTCAACCAAGACTTCATCCAAGTCTTGAGGATTTAGGATAGGTAAACCATTAAGAACATTCCCATGCAATCTAACGTCATCATCCAAAAAACCGACCACCTGCATTTCGAAACTGTTTTCCATGGCTGCAGCTAATTGCCGCCCGGCACTGCCTGCACCGTAAATCAAGACTTGCGGCAACTTACTTTTATTGATTTAACTGAAATACAAGCCGCCCAACCAAATACGAGCAACAGCCCTTGAAGCGCCTACAAAAATTAAAAGAAGTAAAGGCTGAATCAACCCAATCGTTCTGGGTACACCTTCAAAACCATAAAAGGTAAACAGTGAAGCGAAGAGCAAACCATATATCAGCATGGCACGAGCCAAAGCATTGATGGCAGGCAAGCCGCTGTATCGAAAGATCGCGCGGTACAGACCAGCAGTGATAAAAATAGGAATCGCAAATAGAGTAGATGCAATGACCGGCCCTATCACGTATGAAGTAAAGGGTACAAATTCACCTAAACGAAGATAAAACGATAACCAAACTGTAAGTGCGCAAAGACTGATATCAACGAAAATAACGATCAGTCGCTTTACAGATCTGTTTAAGTTCAATACTAAATAAGTGACTTGGTCAAATTTAGTATTGGTCATCTGATATGCCTTTTCCAATAACTCTTGATACAATAAATTCTGAATAAACCTCTAAAGTTGAACTTGAAATCTTGCGCGTGTCATAAAGTTTTTCTGCACGTGTCCTACCCAACGCCCCCATTCGCCGCCTAAGGCTTGGATCCTTAATTAATTTTTCAAGCGCATCAGCAAGTGGTACTACGCTTTTGATAGGCACTAAAAATCCATTTTCCCCATCTGATACGACCTCACGGCATCCAACAGTATCTGTTGTCACTATAGGCAAGCCACAGGCACATGCTTCAATCAAAGATTTAGGCAAACCCTCGCGATAGGAGGGCAAGCAGACCACATCTGCAGTCATCAATAATTCAGACACATTTTCATGCCAGCCTAAGTATTCAATGCACCCTTCAAGATGCCAATTATTTAAAGACTCTTTGGAAATCGAAGTTGGATTGCCAGGATCTGGTGAGCCTGCAAGAACAAAACGCGCTTGGAGGCCTTTGGAACGTAGCAGTCGAGCGGCAGATACAAACTCAATAACTCCTTTATCAACCAACATACGAGCCATAAGGACAATAATTGCTATGTTATTTGAAGGTGCAAATGGATGAAAAATATTTAAATCAACACCTGCCCCAGGAATAATTACTGCATCGCTATGTCTAACAGCCCCCCACTCAACAAATAAATCGCAGTCTTCGTGATTTTCAAAAACAACCTTGCTGCGTTTTGGGTTGATAGAAAATTTATATGCAAATTTTATAAAAGGCCTCAATAAACGAGCCAACAAAGTATCTGAACTGAAAATAAAACCCATACCGATAGGCGCATTAACAATTGCTCTTACACCAGCAAAGTAGGCCGCTACAGTGCCATACAAAATGGGCTTCACTCCAATCTGATGAACGATATCAGGAAGAAAATTTCTATATACACGAAAAATATATAACAATAATAATAACTCAGTAATTGGATTAATACTTTTGCGAGTCAAAGGTATGTTTATGAATTCAAGACCCTCTTTTTGAATTATTTCCTTGTGATTCCCTTCACGGGCAGCAACAGCCACCTTATAACCGTTATCTCTAGCGAAGCGAGCCCTGTCCATAAAATGGGAACAAAAAAACCAATCTTCGGTTAAAACAAAAAGTAATCTGGGAGTTTTCACCACGGCTAAGGTTGACCAATTAAATTTTCTATCGACTCACGACGTTCTAGTGTCAAAGGGATCATTTTTTGACCAGCAATATACCGATCAATTAGTGGAATACATCTTGCTAAATCTAAAAAAGACTTGGCGAAAAAAACAAAAAAAGACATTGCAAGATACCCATATTGTTGGCGTTGAAAAAAAGTAAAGGACTGAGCCTTTAACAAGTTGTATCGTGCTGCCAAAGAACTCTTCAAGCTGTACCTACCAACTCGGTATGCAAGTACAACATCATTCATACAGTGGTAACGGCTGGTGGGGTAAGCTTGCAATAGCAAATCCTGATCTTCCGCTCGAATCACTTCAGGAAAACGATAGGGATGAGAAATAAACCAGTCACGACGCCCCATCCATGTTGGATGGGGCAAAGGAATTCGGTTCCAAGGATAGGCACACAAATCATCATGCGTTTGGGCAAAGGGAAGATAGCCCAAAATCATCTTTGAACTGCTGAATGCAACAGCACGTCCACCAACAAGATCAATTTCAGGATGAGATTCCAAGAAATCTGTTTGCAACTTCAATCTATCGCGTAAGGCGATATCGTCTGCATCCATACGACAAATATATTTACCTTTTGACGCCATAACACCTTGATTAAGGCGATATGAAAGGCCTCTATTTAAACCATCATGAAATAACCTGATTCTAGGATCGTTTAGGCTCATTAAATAGTGAAGTGAATCATCAGTTGAGCCATCTTCCAAAATAATCAATTCAAAATTTTCAATTGTTTGAGAAAGTATGGAATCAATAGCACGACTCAAATGAGGTTGTGCATTGAAAACTGGAAGGATAATTGAAACTAGCAAAACAAAAATTTTAAAATATATTTAAATAAGCTTCCAGTGTGATGGAAAACGGTCAGTCACACTAAATAACTGCTGACTGAACCATCGAGTGGGAGCAATAACCTGCCTATCTTTAATTCCGTATCTTATGTCGCCTAACCACGCGCTCCACCAACTGTAGGAACTGTTTGCAATAATATTGCCCCTACATAAACTCATCAAAACCATGTCTTCCCATGGCTTGGCCGAAGTTGGACTAGGAGCAAAATCAACATTTTGTAATTCTTTAAAATGAATTTTGCACCAATAAATATCATCTGAAAAAATAATTATTTTTGCAAACTCATCATTTTTATAAATAAAATTGATTGCATCTTGATAATATGATAGAGTCAAATTTCCGTGGTAATTAGTGGCTAAGGGTAAATTGAGGTAATCACCACAACGAATATGAAGAGCAATTGAATGATTATCAACATTTAATTTGTGCGCAAATTCTTCATTTTCCAAACAAAACGAACTTATAGGCTGGAATTCACCAAATAAAGTATCATTAATATCAGCGAAATATTTATAACTTTGCCAGTACCCTATCAAACGAGTCCCATCACAAGTTTTAAAAAAGTCTGACATAAAGTCGACATTACGCTCTACTAACACCCTTTGATTTAATATATTAAACAAAAATGGGAGTTTTTTAGCGAGTTTTAAAAAAAAAATATGTGATGAATCAATAATATTTTCTTCAATATTGAAACATCCCAATTCATAATCACGAGGAGTAACAGAAAGGGATTGTTGACTAAAAAAAGACAAATCCAATGACAAAGTCGTGCCAAGCGACTTAGCCAATGCACGTCCAGCAGCATATTGAAACATTTGATTACCAAGGCCCCCTTCCAAGCAAGAAACTATCATTGGAATACCTTATTTAAAATATTTCAAAAAAGCGAAAAAAATTTCGCGCTAGTTTTTTTGTCCAAGGCCAATAAAATAATGCATCGAAAAAAATATTGAAAGAACTGGCACCAACAACCAGAATTTTCGTATGCATGGAAGCACCACGCTCCAAACAAAACAGATACTGATAGGCTCTCGCGTCCTTTGTAAATGCATAGCGAATTAGACTACTACCAGGGAAACCAACTGATGCTCTATTAAATTCGTTACGATAAAAACTTCTGCACAAATACATTGCAAAACTGGCATTGAGTCCTACACTATTAAATAAAGAAATTGCTGAAGAGTAGGTAAAAAAACGCAAATGAGTTCGCTCAAGGATTCCAGAGTCAACATAATTAAACTCTCCACGTGACAAACTTAAACGGACAGCTCCAAATGCAATATTAGGTATGGACACCAATAAATTAGCCTTACTCCCCAATAGCAGAGATAATTGATTTAAAAATATTTGAGGATTTTCAATATGTTCAATTACATCAGCCAAAACTATGTAATCATAACTCTCAAAATCAATAGTATCAATGAAGTCATTCAAATAGCCGATATGAATTTTTCGATAATAGGGTTTTGCTATATTGGCAGCAACACCGTTTGGTTCAATTCCATCAATATTAATAGACTTACCTTGTTGTGAAAAAAGACGTCCAAGTGAACCATTGCCTGCCCCAATATCTAAAACTCTAGAATTTTCAGCAATAATTGTAGAAATTTGAATCAATGGGTTTGAAATATCTTTTTGATAGCTCCCATCAAGCACCTGATTAATTTGATAAGTAGAATCTGGGCGATTAAACATCATTAAGTTTAAAAAGTTTAGACCACTTATCTTGATTATCAATCAAATAGTTAGGTAATGCAGAACTGTCAATCCAATAACGAATTTTCCTTCCGGCATAATCACCGCCATTTTCAATCCGATTTATCATATCGTTAATGTGAACATTGTATTCAGGGTGATCCCATGATAACAACTTCTGCTTAGCGCCAATTGCACCACCCATATAAGTGAAATGCCAACCACCTTCATCAATTTCCTTGGCATGCGTTATAGACCGGCTTCTTAAATCATTTAAACAATGATTTTTTAAATGTCCATACTGACAAACTATAGTTCCGGTCCAACCAGTTCGATGTTCATTACTACGATTGTTTAGAAAATAATAATATGATAGCTGTATCGGTCGGTTAACGATTGATTTTGAAAAATCACAAAAAGACTCTAGTTTCAGAGGATTCCAAATTTCATCTACATCAGAAACAAATACAATATCATTATCATCTAAATGTGTTAAAGCTTTTTTGCCACATTCTTTAAAATAGAATTCTCTAATCCAATATTCTTCACCAGCCCCTACGCTAGGATGATTTTTTGCTAAATTCAATAGGACTGTGTCACTGTTAAAGTCTTCAACCCAAAGATAAATACATTTATGATTCCACTTTGCATATCGTTCATAATTTTCTTTATAGCTTGATTTATTTGGTTTACCTGAGAAAGTAAAAGCGCCTTCTACAATCACAAAATGATCAACATATTTATCAAGTATTTCAAATCGTATTTCAAGAAGATCTAATTCATTTAAAAAATAAAATACATCATATACTTTACCTTTAGAAGCTAAATTTATACCTGCATTGGAAAAATTTGATTTTTCCTTTTGTTCTTTTTTGAGTTGGATCAAAGCTAATTGATGATAAAAATAATTTACTATCTGTCGCCTATGATTTATAGTTTGTCTATAAAGTTTCAACATTACGGATGGCAATATTTTTTTTATTACCTCACGTATTTTATTTAATTTAGGTACTTCTCTTATTTTACCCAATTTTTTATCATCAATATTATGGATAATCAGTACATCATAGTTGTCTAATTCTCTTTTACATGTATCGTAGTCAAAAAGGTTACCAGTACGGTCTAAATAATTCCAACCTTTTGTTAAATTATTTTTTAAACTCCAATAACCATCAGAATTATTATGCGAACCCCAATATTTAGGAGCAATACAATATTTAAGTTTTGGATTTAACCATGCTGGAAACCATGCAAAACTTGAATTAGATAAAATTAAATAAGAAGCCGAATTAATTGCTAAATAATCCCCGGCAATGCTAAAATGAAACACTTTATAATATGGAAAAAATTTCCGTGCTTGTCCTACATCATCAGTAATAACAATAAAACGAAGGTCTGAATTAATATTCAACATGTATTGAACAGCATTAAGCCAATATTCACGAGGTAAAAAGAAGTCTTTTACTCGAACATATTCCCCTCCTCTAAAATTAATTACACAAATATCAGGCCCGCATATTTTTAAAATTTCTTCATTTGGTTGTACCTGTAACCATGTAGAAATTTCTTGTCGGCGATGCTCAAAATATTGCTCTCCTTGCAGCAATCCATCTAATTTTGTGTTATCAAGAATGCTTCTGAGAGAATCATCAAAGCCTCGAATATCAGCGCCACTTACAGGATGTATTTCAGATTTCTCTCTAACATAATTAAGAATACCATTGGGCAGTTCAACTGGAGGACCACCCTCAGGCCCGAAGCCCCCAATAACTGGTTGACCAAAATCGAGATCCATGAAATCTGCACCTTTAAATCGCTCAGGATGCATAACTCCAAAATCATAACCTAGGTCTAAAGCAAGTACCCGAGTTGTAATATAGCAGGCTAATTGGTTGCCTAGACCTTGCCCATTATAAAATTCAGTAATTAACATTTAGCAGTCCAATTCACCAAAAATGTAATAATTTCATGAGGCGAGCTCCAGTCAATTGCACTCTATTTTCAGCAGCGCCCATATAATCACGCCACGTTCGAATTCTTTGTTTAAGTATTGGTTGATTATTAAGATAATCTAAATTACCCAACATATTTTTAGAAATAGCAAAGTTTGTGGTCCAAATTGTTGAGAGAGCTCTTTCTATGATGTGCGCTTCACCAGGCAATGCTGTATAAGAAATAAATAATCGTAAATTTTCATAAAAAATACGAGGGATGCGTAAAATATTTTGACGTGGAACAATGTAATTTGCGCCTGGTGCAAAGTTTATATATTTAGGAAGTACCGGGGCAACATAAATAAATTTTAAAAAATCATTGTAGCTATTAAAATATTTCACTGAATGATGATTAAGATACCAACTTGTATTTAACTCCAAATAACTAGTATCATTTAAAATCAAACTCATTGGATATGATTCTTTATGACGAGTAGGCTCAAAGATTGGCATGAAAATATCTGAATTTGATATCTTATCAAAATATTCTTTAGAAATATGTCTGGGGAAAATGTTTCCTTTAACAAATAATATACAAGATGGCAAGGCTTCATAATTATCAATAATGTATGTTAAATAATCATAAATATTATAACCAACATTAGGGGATGTTAATAAACTATCAAAATTAAATCCATAAGAATCAAGGTTTTGTACTCCTCGTTCGTAAATACAATATTTATCTGTTCTATCCTTTATCCAGCTTAAATCATTGTTAAAACTTGATACTACTAAAAAATTTTTATTTATTTTTACTGTCATATGAAACTACATTGCAATTTATCCTGCTATTAAATAAAATTTGTTTTAATTTATAAAACCAATTTGGAAAGATATGTTTTGAAGCCTTAAAATAATCCAATAATGATACATCTTCTTTATATTTATTCATAACGTATTTTAATTCTCGTAATTTCATTCTTCTTGTAACTTTACTATGAGATGCTTGGTGCAAACCTACTCTATTTATAATAGTAATTTGCTCACACAAACCAGGACTACCAAATTTAGAAAAACAATTTTTATAATAATCGCAATCCATCAACCATGTTAAATTTTCATCAAATAATGGGGCATCGTGTCTTGACACCATTAAAACTGAAGGTGAGCTGATAGTATTGGCTCCTAGAAAAATTTTTGGATTATATTTCGGCTTTATTTTTAAATAATAATTTTCTCCATCTTTAGTATGCTGTGAAACAGAAACCAGCCATTTTGAATTAGCTATTTTCCAAGCCTCATATAGATTTTGAAGTGCGAAATTATCATATAGAAAATCATCTTGAAACAATATTTTTATAATATCGCCTCTAGCATGGCTAATGGCAAAATTTAAATTGGGCGATATCCCAACTTTTTTAAGATTTCTAACATAAAAAAGATTCAAATTTTTTTTAACTTCATTACAATAATTTTCGATATCATCAACTTTAGAATTATCTGAAATAATTATTTCATAATTATCTAAAGTTTGATTTCTTATACTTTCTATACCTTGTTTTAAAAATTCGAGCCCCTTCCCCCCCATCTCATAGGTTGGTATACAGATACTGATAATTGGTGGTAGCATTAATAATTACTTACTTCAAGGTTAGTCAATCTACCATCTTTTAGCAAATAAATTGAATCAAAATCTTTAATGGCTTTTTCTCGGTGAGTAACCATAATAATTGTTATTTTTTTATCAATATTTCGAACAGTTTCCATTACTTCGAATTCTGTTTGATTGTCTAAAGCGCTGGTTGCCTCGTCTAAAATAATTATTGCTGCGTTTCTATACAAAGCTCTGGCAATTGCTACCCTCTGACGCTGTCCACCTGAAAGCTGCATTCCACGTTCGCCGACCCTAGTCATATATCCATTAGCCATGTGTGCAATTGATTCGCTAAGTTTTGCTTGTTCTGCCACATGTTTAACCCTTGCCATATCTATTTGGTCAAGATGCATTCCAAATGCAATATTTTCTGCAATGCTTTTGTCAACAAGAAAAACATTTTGAGGCACATGTGCAATACAGTCATGCCATTGATCAGCATTGTCAGAGGTTATTGAAATATCATCCACTCTCAATGATCCTGATTTAAGGTAAATGACTGCCATGATTATATCTAATAATGTACTTTTCCCTCCACCTGTTGGACCAATAATGGCTATTCGTTCACCTTTTTTTATAACAAGATTTAGTCTTTGTAGTGCTGGTCGCTGGTTTTCTGCGTATTGAAAGCTAATCTCTTTTAGGATGATTGATCTGTCAAATTTAATTGATTTATTAGCTTTATTTTTTGAAGGAATTTTTTGTTCTAGCAGATCTAATGCCATATTTAAGGAGGCATGTTGCGCAAGTAAATCTGACCAATTACTATATAACTGCTGAAGAATTGGTAAGAGTCTTTGTGATGCAAGGGCAACCACACCTAACAATGGAATAATTGATTGTCCTCTTTCCCCTATCGTAAAAAAATAGTAAGCTAATATTGCCATAAGCACCATACCTGATGCCTCAATAGCATACTTGGGTGCGCCTCCGATATAATTATTTTGAGAACGAGCTTGCATTACCTTAGAAACTGTATTTCTATAAATTTCAGTATAAAAATCTGAGTTTTTATTTATAATTATTTCACGTATACTGCCTATACTCTCTTGAATTTCTTGAACAATCGTAACTGTTTTTTCTGAAATCAATGCTCCATTTTTAGTGAATATTGGCTTGGTTTTTTTAGAAATTAAAGTATAAATTAACCCGATTACAACTAGTACAATTCCTGTGATTAATGGCTCAAAAATAATAAGCGCTGCACCAATTATAATTAATAATATTAATGAGCTTAAAATATTTATGCAGCAACGAACACATTCAATTAATGCTGTATTTTTTGTAGTTAATCCATCAATAATTTGACTGCTATTTCTAACCACATGAGTTAAATATGGCTGTAAAAGAGTTTTATTGAATATGTCTGCATTTAATTCTCCTCCAATTCCATAGGCAATATCTGATGTAAATTTTAATACTGCGAATCTAATCATTGCAGATATGACAACAGCACAAGAAAACAGTGTTGTTATTGAAAACAATAATTCATTAAAGAAATTATTTTCAATATAATAGAGAGCCGGACCAAAATATGGATTTTTCAGCGAGATCTCAGGCTGAATCATTACGCTAAGTAAGGGAAACAAGGCGCCAATCGAAAACACTTCGCATAGCGCAGCAACAACCGTCATGACGACCAATAAATAAAGATTTGTTCGGCGTGCAGGTTTTATACAGGAATATAGTCGAATTAGTGAAGATACCAACCCCTTAGGACTGCTCATAGTTTATTCAGGAAATCTTGATAGGTTGCAAATAAACCTTGCCTTATATCAACCTTTGGTTGCCAGCCAAGCGCCTGAATGACTGAACTGTCCATCCACTTGCGTGGCGCTCCATCTGGCTTTGAGGAATCAAACTCAATATTTCCGCTATACCCAACGGCCTGAGCAACGCTTTTTGCCACTTCGGCAATGGTGACATCTGATCCGCTACCCACATTGATATGGCTTTGCATAGGGGTTGTATGAGTTTCGTATATAGCTTTGGGTAAATTCATGACGTGGACACACGCAGCAGCTAGATCTTCAACATATAGGAATTCTCGTCTTGGCGTACCAGTTCCCCAGACCGAAACGCTTGGCGTATTGGTGACCTTGGCCTCATGGAAACGCCGCATCAGCGCAGGAATCACATGGCTATTTTCAGGATGGTAGTTGTCACCTGGTCCGTAAAGGTTTGTAGGCATCACACTACGATAGTCAACGCCATGGGTGACACCGTATTGGCGGTTATAGCTTTCACATAACTTGATACCAGCTATCTTGGCAATGGCGTAGGGCTGGTTGGTAGGTTCTAGCTGACCCGTAAGTAACGAGTCTTCTCTCATAGGCTGTTCTGCCAATCGTGGATAAATGCAGCTAGAGCCCAGGAACAAAAGTTTTTTTACCCCATTGTGGAAAGCGGCATCTATAACGTTAGCCTGAACGATAAGGTTGTTATAGATGAAGTCTGCTGGATAGGTGTTGTTTGCGTGGATACCTCCCACTTTTGCAGCTGCCATGTATACATGGGTCGGTTTTTCAGCTTCAAAAAATTGCCTCACCGCGAGTTGATTGGTCAGGTCTAACTCGGCATGTGTGCGACTAACGATTTCGCCTGGCTCTATGCCTTGCAAAAGCAACTGGCGATAAATAGAGGAACCCACCATGCCTTTGTGACCTGCAATGTATATTTTTTGTTTGGTCATGTATTTTGGGAGTAAACGTAAGATTCATCTATGAGGGGCATTAAGCTATCAATTTCAGCTTTAAGAGCTTCATATTCATTCAACTTTCGTAGTAAAAAACGTCTTGTGAGCTTAACTTTTTCCACTACACCCTGGGGTGTTAAGACATAAATATAACCAAATTTATTCTTGGATTGGCTGAAGTTCAGTACCTTAACCCAGCCCTTGTCGATCAGAGCTTTGAGGGAATAGTTCAAGCCGCTGGTGCTGATACCCAACGATTTAGCAATTTCACGCTGCGTCATGTCAGGGTTTTCTTGCAATATGCGCATGACCCTGAAATAGGTGTCTTCTTGCAGTTGAGTCCGACGACTAGTCATAAATAAGTGTGTTTTCCACGCTACCGCCACAAAATGTCATCACAAATAAAAAGAATTGAACAAACTAAATCAGTGTTTGTTCGAATTCGAATGATACTAGATCATTTAGCTTGTTCGATCAGCTTTAGATATAAGTCAATATAAGAAGCGACCATCTTGTCAGCTGTAAACAGCTCCCAATATCTTTATTCTGCTTTGCGTCCCATCTCAGAGGCCATCTCAGGGTTTTGCCACAAAGTCTGCATGGCTTGTCGCAAAGCCAAAGGGTCGCTGGGCGGCACAACAAAACCTGTCTCATTGGCGATATTGATGAACGAAGTGCCTGTGCCAATTTCGCTAGAAATCAATGGCTTGCCATACATGGCACCTTCCAACAACGAAATGCCAAAAGCCTCTGAACGTAAATGTGAAGGGAATAGCACAGCGTAGCAAAGGGTGAGCAGTGCAACCTTGTCTTCATCAGGCAAGAAACCTAAGAAATGAATATTGCTCAATCCCGTTTCCTCGAGAGACTGAGGGGGTGGCCGGCAATGGCTATTTTCAGGGTTATTCACTGCTCACGTTTACGTTGTAGCCACTGGCTTTTAAAAGCGCATGCTGCTTGGCTTTCACCAAATCGTAGGCGACCATTTCTTTGCACATCTCCCGGGCAGTAATCTCAGGCACCCAGCCTAATTTGACTTTCGCCTTGGTCGGATCGCCAAGCAAAGTATCCACCTCTGTAGGGCGGAAGTAGCGCTCATCAATTCGGACAATAGGTTTATCGCCCCAAAAACCGACTTCCTCGACTCCTGCCCCCTCCCACCTCAGCGAAATGCCCAAATCCTTCGCCGTCCACTCAATAAACTGCCGCACGCTATATTGCACACCGGTCGCAATCACAAAATCCTCAGGCTTATCCTGCTGCAACATCATCCACTGCATGCGCACATAATCTTTGGCGTGACCCCAATCTCGCAGCGCGTCGATATTGCCCATATAGAGACAATCCTCCAAGCCTTGGCTGATATTGGACAAGCCTCTTGTGATTTTGCGGGTGACAAAGGTTTCGCCCCGACGTGGGCTTTCGTGGTTAAACAATATGCCGTTGCAGGCATAAATGCCGTAGGCTTCGCGGTAATTGACCGTGATCCAGTAGGCATACAGCTTGGCCACCGCATAAGGACTGCGCGGGTAAAAAGGCGTGGTCTCTTTTTGTGGGGTTTCCTGCACCAAGCCATACAGTTCGCTGGTACTGGCCTGGTAAAACCGGGTTTTCTTTTCCAGGCCTAATATGCGTATGGCTTCCAATGTGCGCAGTGTACCCATGGCGTCCACGTCCGCGGTGTACTCCGGGCTTTC
>Ga0214919_10007032_pt1 | contig 15301 bp, 20 predicted proteins | sample LL1503_MetaG_FD_177994 | JGI IMG/M metagenome (GOLD analysis project Ga0214919, IMG submission 177994) | Freshwater microbial communities from Lake Lanier, Atlanta, Georgia, United States - LL-1503 | ecosystem: Environmental > Aquatic > Freshwater > Lake | place: USA: Georgia | collected... | reverse complement strand
TAGTTCTCGCTGTAGTCGGCACTGCTGTAGATCTTACGATCCCACTCTAGGCTTAGGGCATGCCAGATGAATTGCGCGATCGAGGATTGCGCTTAACCCCTCAACGCGAATTAGTTCTCGCCGCTGTGCGCGAATTAGGGCATGCCAATCCAGAAGAGATTGCAGAGATGGTTCGCTTAAAACATCCTGGAATTAATCTTTCAACTGTTTACCGAAATCTTGAAACTCTTGAAAATGTCGGCTTAGTAATCCATTCACATTTGGGTCATGGTGGAGCCACGTATCACGCAGCCGATGACATAAATCATTTACATCTAGTTTGTGGAAAATGTGGTTCAGTTGGTGAAGCACCAATTGAAACAGCAGCACAATTTGTAAACACTATTGCTGATGATTACAGTTTCAAAACTGATGTAACTCATTTTGCAATCCACGGAACTTGTGCGCGTTGTCTTGAAACGCTATAAAAATGTCTGCTGTTTTAAATGAAGAAGGTCCTGACAAAGGCGCTGTTTGGCATTTTGGTGAACCAAACAAAGAACAGAAAGCTTTAGAAGCCGGAAAAGCTTGGGCAGATTTATCACACTTACCCGCACTGGCAATTACCGGTTCTGATCGTTTAACTTGGTTGCACGCATTAACGACGCAACATTTAGAAAAATTACAACCGGGTGATTGGCAATCTGCACTCATTCTCGATTCAAAAGGCCACATTGAGGAACAATTTGTACTTGTTGATGACGGCCAAACGACTTGGTTATTTACGGAAAGTGCGCGCGTATCAATATTAGAAAAATATTTAAATTCAATGAAATTTATGCTGCGAGTTGAAGTTAGAGATGCAAGTAGTGAAGTGGCTTTACTCCGTGCCCCTGGTATCGAGAATGAAATTGGTGGGCCGTATGCACTCGTTCCTCGATCTGAGATTGCGCAAATGTTTGAAACTTTCAATACAACTTCAATGCAGGTAGGAAGCTGGGCCCTTGATGCCATGCGCGTTGCGTCTGGTCGCCCAAGATTAGGTTTTGATACAGATAATAAAGCGATTCCAAATGAACTTGGACTTTTGAATAAGTCGGTCCATATGAAAAAAGGTTGCTATAGAGGACAAGAAACTGTTGCCAAAATCGCAAACCTTGGAAAACCACCTAGAAGATTAACGATGCTGCATTTAGATGGATCCGGAGTTACTCTTCCAACTCCGAATAGCCCAATTATTTTTAATGAAAAAGAGGTTGGATATTTAGGAACAGTAGCAAGGCATCATGAATTAGGAACTATTGCGCTTGCAGTATTAAAGCGAGCAATCCCAGCTGATGCAATTCTTACGGTTGATGGAATCCCAGCTTCACAAGAGTTAATTGTTCCAGCAGAGTAGATCGAAAAAACTATGCATACTCTTTCGCAATATTTTATAGTTGCAATAGCGGCTGTAGTAATAATGGTTGTAATAAAAAAACTTTAATAAACGAGTGCTTGAATATCAGGTTCAATAATTTCAGCTAAAAATGATGCAGCACCAGCAATCTTGATACCTTTGATTAAATCTTTCTCATTAATTCCTCTGCGCACTGCACATTGAGTGCATAAAGTGACTTTCCCGCCTGCGATGATGGCGGCCAATAAGTCAGCTAGCGGCGCAGCATGTGGCAATTCGAACTCTTGTGCTTTCCCAGGGAGTGCGAGCCAAGATGCTTCACCAGTTAGCCAAAGTGATGTTGAAATACCGGATGCGACTGCAGTTGCTGCAACTGTGAATGCTTGTGCACATCTTTCGGCGTCATCAATTCCGGCGATGCATTTAATTACTAATCCCCGTTGTGCCATGAGGTAAATCTACTCTGATGGCTCTAGGCTGTGCCAATATGGAGTTGATTTTTGCAGTCATCATTGTTGGAGCTGCAGCCTTTATTGCACTTTTTCTTGTGGGACAGTCAAGTAAAGGGCTCCGCTCTTTTTTGCGCAATAAGAAGTAAGGGGATTGGCTAAATGAGAACTTTTTCAATTCCAGAAGGTTTGCATCCGGATTTAAATCCACTGGCTTGGCTTGTTGGAACTTGGCGAGGGAAAGGCCAAGGAGAGTATCCAAACATCGAGAACTTTCAATTTGCTCATGAAATTACTTTTAATCATGATGGCCGACCTTTTCTTTCCTACTTTTCGCGCTCATGGTTAATTGATGATGAGGACGAAATAATTGCTCCTGCTGCACAAGAAACTGGTTTTTGGCGGATAAAACCTAATAATGTTTTAGAGGTAGTAATTTCGCATAGCACTGGAATATCTGAAGGTTGGGTCGGTCGATACGATGGTCCAAAAATTCAATTAGTAATGGATCAGGGATACAGCGCTCCAACTGCGAAAGTTGTTACAGCGGGAGCCCGTTTGTATGGATTAGTCGAAGGCGAACTTTTCTACGCATATGACATGGCTGCCGAAGGACAAACTTTGCAAGCGCATATCTGGTCAACTCTTCCAAGAGTTATAGAGTAAACGAGGAATAATGCCAGCAGCCCTTGCTGAAGTAATTCGAAATGAAATGGTGGAGTCAATTCATTATGGCCACCTAGTTTTACTAAATGCCAAAGGCGAAATTCAATTAGAACTTGGTGATATTAATTTGCCGATTTTTCCACGTTCATGCGTAAAGCCATTACAAGCACGAGCGATGGTTAAAGCGGGGTTAAATTTAGAGCCAAGATTATTAGCATTAGTCACCGCAAGTCATTCGGGATCTGAAACGCATATTGAAATAGTGCATCAAATTTTAACGAGTGTTGGATTAGATGAATCTGCTTTGCAGTGCGCATTAGATAAGCCAATTGGTGAAGTCGAACGCAAAAAATGGGGAGATGCACCAGCAACTCGAATTGCCATGAACTGCAGTGGAAAGCATGCAGGGATGTTGGCAACATGTATTGCCAACAATTGGCCGATTGAAAATTATCTAGCGATGGATCATCCATTACAGAAACTCATACTTAGCGAAATTGAAAGTACAGCTAGTGAAAAAAGTATTAATAAAACTTTTGATGGATGTGGAGCACCTCTATTTGCAATTTCAACTCTTGGATTAGCACGTGCAATTCAAGATGTAACACTTTCTGCAGATTCAGCTTCAATTCAGATTAGAAACGCAATGCGCGAATATCCCGAATTGGTTTCAGGGGTTGGCCGATTGACGCAACGATGGATGAGTGTGATCCCAGGACTTCTTATGAAGGAAGGTGCCGAGGGGGTACAAATCGCATCTCTTGCTGATGGCCGGACGCTGGCTTTTAAAATCTCCGATGGAGGCTTTCGCCCCTTTTCAGTAATAACAGCTGCCGCTTTGGCGCATTTCGGGGTTAAAGCCCCTGATGAGAGCATAAGTGTCTTCGGTGGCGGAGCTCCCGTTGGGTCAATTCGCGCCACTTTTTGACCTCGGTAGAGTTAGCACATGGAGTCAATTTTAAATCCGCTGGGTTCGCTATCTACCTACGTCATCTTGGCTATTTCTTTAGCAGAGTTGATTGCACTTGGTTTTGCGCTCTTTCATGCGGTGCGAACTCCATCGGCAGCATTTCCGGCGGCTAGTAAGCAATCAAAACAATTTTGGGGATTTCTACTTGGCGCAGCACTCATTGCTCGATTAACTTTTGCTTCACCGCTTGATCTATTTGGCGTAATCGCTGCAGTCGCTGCGATTGTTTATTTAGTTGATGTAAAACCTGCCGTGACAGATGTCTTGCGCGGACCGCGCTGGTAATCGATGGCCACTAAAGGTCGCATTGCGACCCTGATGATGCATACCTCCCCACTTGAACAAGCCGGTGTTGGAGATGCAGGTGGTATGAATGTTTATGTAGTTGAAAGTGCAAAACGGATTGCGAAAGCCGGAATAGAAGTAGATATCTTTACGCGAGCAAATTCCTCTGACTTGCCAGAAGTTGTTGAAATTGCAGATGGCGTAAATGTTCGGCACATAACAGCAGGTCCCTATCAAGGTTTAGCAAAAGAAGATTTACCTTCACAAATGTGCGCGATGGCAGCAGAGTTAATGCGAGTTGAAGCTGCTTTTCCAAAAGGTAGATATGACTTAATCCATTCACATTATTGGATTTCAGGACAAGTCGGATGGCTTGCTGCAGAAAGATGGAAAATTCCATTAGTCCATACGATGCACACAATGGCAAAAGTTAAGAACTTAGCACTTGCCGAAAATGAAAAGCCTGAACCAATAGCACGTGCAATCGGAGAAGAACAAGTTGTGAATGCCGCAAGTGCATTAATTGCAAATACTGATGCCGAAGCAGCAAATTTAGTTGGACTTTATAACGCGTGCCCAGATTTGGTTCATGTGGTTTCACCCGGTGTCGATTTGCAAAAGTTTTCTCCTGGTGGTGGAAAACGTGAAGCACGTACCAGACTCGGATTACCAAAAGATGCGCAAATCCTTACTTTTGTTGGCCGGCTTCAACCTCATAAGGGTCCAGAAGTATTAATTCAAACTGCCGCCGAACTGTTAACTCATGATCAAAGTTTGCGTTCAAAATTATTAGTTTTAATTATTGGTGGCGCATCTGGTTCCGGGCTGAATGAGTTAAACAGATTGAAAGAGTTGGCAAATTGGTTAGGAATTTCTGGTTCAGTTAGATTTATTGAACCTGCTTCGCAGGAAAATCTTCCGGATTGGTATCGAGCCTCAGATTTAGTTTGCGTCCCGAGTTATAGCGAATCCTTTGGCCTGGTTGCTCTAGAAGCACAAGCTTGCGGCACTCCAGTTATCGCCGCTGCAGTTGGTGGACTTCGTACTGCGGTTTCAGATGGCTTTTCTGGCTCATTAGTTGATGGTCATGATCCGAAAGCATGGAGTTCAGTTATAAGCCGGCTATTGCATGAACCTCAACGCCGCATCTTGCTTTCGATGGGCGCACTTGAACATTCAAAACGTTTTGGTTGGGAAAACACCGCACGCGGAACATTAGATATTTATGATCAATTATTGAGTAAACCAACTAGCGCATCAAACCGTTTTCTTGCGTGATCATGATGGGCGCGCGTGAAACCATCCTTGAGAGTATTGCTGAACACAAATTAGAGTTTGAAGAGCCGATTAAAAATACAATTATTGTTACTTTGCCAGGAATTAAAAAATTACATACGCATTGCGTGTTAATAATTGGTCAGCACTCTTTCAGTATTAATGCTTTCGTAATTCGAAAACCTGATCAAAATCAAAGTCAGATTCATGAGTGGTTACTTCACAAAAATATTAATCTTTATGCCCTCTCTTACGCTGTAAATGAGTTAGGGGATATTTACTTAGTTGGAAGATTGCCACTTTCCTCGGTAACTTTAAGCGAATTAGATCGGATATTTGGAGCAGTGCTCGAGTATTGCGATACAACTTTTAACACATTGCTTGAGATGGGTTTTGCAGATGCAATCAGACGTGAGTGGGCTTGGCGCTTAAGTCGTGGGGAGTCGATGGAGAATTTGAAAGCCTTTGCGCATCTTGTTGAGGCAGAAAGGTAGGATTAACGCTATGGCCTACAAGTTAATTTTATTGAGACATGGTGAAAGCGAGTGGAACGAAAAAAATCTATTCACTGGCTGGGTAGATGTGCGATTAACTCAAAAAGGCGAACAAGAAGCGGTACGAGCCGGAGAATTATTTAAGGAACACAATTTATTGCCTGAACTTGTGCACACTTCACTTTTGCGACGGGCCATAAATACTGCAGAAATTGCCCTGAATGAAGCTGAACGTCATTGGATCCCAGTCCGCAGATCGTGGAAATTAAATGAGCGCCATTACGGGGCGCTTCAAGGAAAAGATAAAAAGGCGACTCTGGCTCAATACGGAGATGAACAATTTCAACTATGGCGCAGGTCGTTTGATGTGCCACCGCCACCGATTGAGGATGGCGACGAGTTTAGCCAAGTGAAAGATCTCCGATATCAGGATTTGGGGAACTTGATTCCTAAAACGGAATGTTTAAAAGATGTTGTACAAAGATTAGTTCCATACTGGGAGAAAGAGATTATCCCTGATCTAAAAAGTGAAAAAGTAACATTAGTTACTGCTCACGGAAACTCACTTCGAGCCCTAGTAAAACATTTGGATGGAATCAGCGACCAGGATATTTCCGCACTTAATATCCCTACGGGTATCCCATTGCTCTATGAGTTAGACGCTGTATTCAAACCCTTAAAAATCGGTGGCGAATACCTAGATCCTGTTGCAGCAAAGGCCGCAATAGAGGCAGTTGCCAATCAGGGACGTAAGTAAGTTCTGCGAATTTTGGGTGAATAGCCGGAGATAGTGAATTTAAAGCGATAAAAACTTATGAAATGCTTTACCTTTTATTATGCGAAAAAAAGTTACGTTTGCGCTTACGGCTCTATTTGTCCTAAATTCTTCATTTACTATTCCGAGCGTGCAAGCGGCAAGTAAAAAATTTACTCTTACATCTCCAGTGGTTAAAGAAAAAGGGATGCTGCCGGCCGAGTACACCTGCGATGGCGCAAGGGCAACGCCGGAATTGCGATGGAGCAACCCTCCCAAAGGAAGTAAAAGTTTTGCATTATTGATGTCGCACATTCCACCAACTGGGCCAGGTGCTCCTGAAACTCCACACTGGTATTGGATTGTTTGGGATATACCTGCAAACTCAAAATCTCTTCCAAAAAATAGTGCTTCTATTGGGAAATTAGGCGGGAATAGTGTCAATAGAGATATTGGATATGCGCCACCTTGTTCAAAAGGCCCAGGTGAAAAACTTTATACCTACACAATTTATGCACTTTCAAAATCTGCCAATCTCGGCGAGGTTTCATCAGCGTCAGTGAGCCGGGAAATTCTATTGAATGGTATTTCAAAAATAACTTTGGGCAAAGCGACTTTAAATGTTAATTACACGAGACCTGAAGGGGCGAGCGATGCACCACCACCTCCACCACAATAATCATGAAATTACTTTTCCTTCAGAAATAAGTCGACGTGCGCTAATTCAAGGCATTGGAATAGGCGTGGGTGCTTCATTACTTGGCTCATTAACGATGGATCAATCTTTTGCAGCGACAGACGCAGTTCCGGGTTTTGACGTATTTTCAAAATCGGTAAAGACCTTCAAATCTGGAAAGTATTACCTCGTTGAATCAAACGGAATTCCAAACCACAGCATGATGGTTGGCATTACTAACTGGCAGCAACAAGTTCCAACTATTCAGCCGTATGCAGGTGAAAATGCTTGGAAAATTCCAGTTAAACCGGTAATTTCAAAAAATTCTATCTCTGCCAAAAATAATCTTTTCCGTGGAGCTATCGCATTAGCAGTAAACGGAGTTCCAATTTTTAATGCGTTCAACAATCGGGGCGAAGATTCCTATTTAATTGGCGAACTAGATGAGTGGGGTGGGCATTGTGGGCGAGCTGATGATTATCACTATCACGTAGCCCCATTACACCTGCAAAAAATTGTGGGCAAGAAGAAACCAATAGCTTATGCACTAGATGGATTCCCAATATTTGGCGAAGTCGAAGTTGACGGGAAAGTAGTGAAGGGGCTTGATGAATTTAATGGACATTATGATTCCAAGAAAAATTATCACTATCACGGTACAAAAACTTATCCATATATAAATGGTGGAATGCGCGGGGTTGTGACAGTTGCCGAAGGTCAAATTTCACCACAACCTGAGACCCATCCATTTAGAGAAGCTGGAGCTCCCTTGCGAGGGGCAAAAATAACAGCTTTCGAACAATCAGGTGCAACTTCCTATGCACTAACTTACAAAGTTAATGGGCTGGAAAGTAAAATTGAGTATTCGACAACTTTAGCATCGGTAGAAATGAAATTCACCGATAGTTCAGGTGCCATAGTTCAGGAAAGTTACCAAAGACAGTGAAAAAATTAATTTCATTTCTAATTTTATTTGCGTTAATTATGCAAATAACACCAGCAAATGCCGCGAATAAGAGTGTTGCTTTTACTGCAGAAGTTTGGGCCGATAATTGGTTTGCACTCTATATAAACGGAAAGTTAGTTGGTGAAGATTCAGTACCGATAACAACTGAAAGATCCTTTAATTCCGAGCAAATAACTTTTAAAGCAACCTATCCACTAACAATCGGATTAATTGGGAAAGATTTCAAAGAGAATAATTCAGGCTTGGAGTACATAGGCAGTAATCGTCAACAAATCGGAGATGGTGGAGTTGTTTTACAGATAAAGGAATCAGCATCGGGAAAAATTGTTGCCACTACTAGCAAGAAGTGGAGAGTACTTGCGATACAGCAAGCTCCGTTAAATAGTGAATGTGTAACATCAAGTGATCCTTTGAGAGATTGTAAATCTAATGAGAGATCAATCCCAACGACTTGGTTTAAGAGTCCCTACAAAGATTCTAAGTGGCCCTTTGCGCGCGAGTACACAGAAACTGAAGTCGGTGTCAAAGATGGATACCTTGATATCGATTGGGATCAAAAGGCAAAATTAATTTGGGGGAAAGATTTAAAAGTCGACAACACCCTTTTATTTAGATACCAAGTGAGCGGCAAGTAAAATTATTCTTGTGAAGCGAATTCTCCAGTAACCATGAAATAAACACGGCGTGAAATAGAAACCGCATGGTCGCCAAAGCGTTCGTAATATCTGCCGATTAGAGTCATGTCGATTGCAGTTTCAATTCCATGTGGCCAAGCATCATCAAGTAGCGCTACAAAGAGTTTGCGGTGAAGTAAATCCATTTCATCATCATCTTTTTCAAGTTCAAGCGCCATTTTTGTGTCTCTACTTGAAATAATTTCTGTAGTCTTTTTGCAAATTTTTGAAGCAGCAGCACCCATCTCTTGCACAGTCAATAAAAGTTCTGGCGGAACGGCTGTGGCTGGATAACGCATACGAGCAGATTTAGCGACGTGATGAGCAAGGTCGCCCATTCGTTCAAGGTCGGCACTCATGCGAAGAGAAACCACAAGGGCACGTAGGTCACTTGCTACAGGTTGTTGTCTTGCCATCAAATCAATTGTTTGCGCATCTAGTGCATGTTGAATTTCATCAATTTGGTTATCTTCAGCGATGACTTGTTCAGCGAGTGCGAGGTCGGCGGTCAAAAGCGCATGAGTCGCTTGCTCCATAGCCTTCTGAACCCGCCTGCTTAAATCGGCCAGGGTCTCGTTTATGGCATCTAACTCTTCATGGAAGGCGTCGCGCATGAGTGAACTTTACTTCGGCAGGGGGTTAAGAGGAGGGATCTCAATGAACATCGGCTGAACGAGCCCTGAATTTTTAGCACTTTCACCCTTTGCGTAAGAGCGGACTGGGTAGATGAGTAGCCAGACTCTCTACGATATAGAGATGGCATTAGCCCGGCGAAAGTTAGTCAACCCAGAAGGTTCGCGAACCGAGCTTTCAAGTGGAGTGATTGCTGTCCTCGAAACCTTGGATTCGGCTTCGGTTGTCCTGGCCCCAGGTGACGGAGTCCTTTACTCATCTGCCGCCGCTCTTCAGATTGGTTTAATCAAAGATGGCCGTTTATTTAGCGAAGAGTTACTCGCATTAATTCGCGTTGTGCGTCGAGAAGATCAATCGCAACAAGGAAACATCGAAATTCCGCGTGGACCAGTCGGAGAAGGAGTAAAAAACTTATTGGTCAAAGTCACACCACTTGGCAATGAAGGATTGATTTTAGTTTTAGCAGATGACGTAAGCGAAGCTGATCGAATTGATGCGGTACGTAGAGATTTTGTGGCAAATATTTCACATGAACTAAAAACCCCTATCGGTGCACTTTCAATTTTGAGTGAAGCAGTTTTGCAAGCGAGCGATGATCCAACAATGGTCAAACATTTCGCAACAAAAATGGGAGATACTGCAAATAGGCTGACTGAGCTAGTGCAGCAGATTATTTCTTTATCCAGATTGCAAGACGCTGATCCCTTAACTGATGCGGCGTCGGTTGATATTTCATGGGCAATTAAGAGCGCAGTTGATCAAAGCCAAACAAATGCAGATGCTCGTGGAATTATTATTTCCCTTGATGCAGAAGTAGAAGTAAACGTTTTTGGAGATCGTGAACAGTTAGTTATGGCTCTTCATAATTTGATTGAAAATGCCATCAATTACAGCCCAGAAAAAACTAAAGTGATTATCTCAGTGCGCGTTATTGAAAAGCTTGTTGAGATAGTTGTAAAGGACCAAGGGATAGGAATAGCTGAACGCGATCAGGAGCGAATTTTTGAAAGGTTTTACCGTGTTGACCCAGCTAGATCTAGAGAGACTGGTGGAACTGGGTTAGGACTTTCAATTGTAAAACATGTAGTTGCAAATCACGGCGGGGATGTTTCTGTGTGGAGTCAGGTTGGAGAAGGAAGTACTTTCACTCTGCGGTTACCACTAATTGATGAGGATTTATTAGCGAAGGAGATTTTGTGACCAAAATATTGGTGGTTGAAGATGAGGATTCCTTTTCAGATGCCCTTGCATTTTTGCTTCAAAAAGAAGGTTTCGAAACTGTAGTTGCAGACACTGGTCCAAAAGCGATTGCAGAATTTGAAAAAGGCGGAGCAGATTTAATCCTTTTAGATTTAATGCTTCCCGGGCTAAGTGGAACTGAGGTTTGCCGACAGATTAGAACTCGTTCACAAGTTCCAATCATCATGCTAACTGCCAAAGATACTGAAGTAGATAAAGTGGTTGGCCTTGAACTTGGTGCCGATGATTACGTAACTAAGCCATACTCCTCAAGAGAGTTGATCGCCAGAGTTCGGGCAGTACTACGCCGCCAGGAAGAACCAGATGAAGTTAGCGGTGTGCTTGTTGGTGGCAATGTTCGAATGGATATTGAGCGTCATATCGTGAGCGTTGATAATATTGCGATTTCATTACCCTTGAAGGAGTTTGAATTACTTGAATTTTTAATGCGTAACTCGGGAAGAGTTCTGACCAGAATCCAACTTATTGATCGAGTCTGGGGTAGTGATTACGTCGGCGATACAAAAACACTTGATGTGCACGTAAAGCGATTGCGCGCAAAAATTGAAAAGGATCCAGCTAACCCAGAAATGATTGAGACCGTACGAGGACTTGGTTATAAATTTCTCGGTTAAAAAGCTTAATTAACTTGCTAGTTAATTAGCTAGTGGGGCCCCACTAACAGATGCAAACTCTGCACTTTTTTCCCGGACCAAAAGATCTACTTTTAATTTACCAGACCCCGAGAAAGTAAATTCAACTGGTACTCGATCACCAATTTTTGCATTTAATTCAGGGAATATTGCTATTGCATTTGCGCTATCTCCAGAAAACACTGCTTTGCCACCGATATTAAGCGCTGGTGCAAAAGGAGTTAACGTTGCATCAACACTATTTGCAGTTATCGCACCTATGCGATCATTTTTCGTTCCATTGTTTACAACAGTTCCAACAAGAACTGCACTTCCATCCGGTTGGGCTACAAGAAGAACATTTACCATTCGAAGATCGCCGATATTTGCTTCAATGCCATCAGTAAGTTGAGAACTTAAACGTGTTTGCGCATCGGGGCCAGCACCACAACCACTAAGTAGCAGTAGTGCAGATATCGAGAGTGTTGCCACGGATGTTTTAGCTACTTTACGCACGGCAGGTATTCTCCTTGGCTTAGGCGGTAAACGCGAAATCCTAAATTGGGCACAGATTTACATATTTTGTCAACCACAATTTAGCGAAAAATATAGCCTCCTACCTGCATAGATAGTAAAAATTCGGCGCGTTCTTACTCACATTTGACTGGTAGACTTAGCTCTATAAATTACCCCAAGAACGCCCTCGAAAGGCCTTAAATGTCATTTAAAGTTGGCGAAACAGTCGTTTATCCGCATCATGGAGCAGCTCTAATCGAAGCGATTGAGACTCGGACCATCAAGGGCGAAGAGAAGATTTACTTAGTTTTGAAGGTGACTCAAGGTGATTTAACTGTACGAGTCCCAGCCGAAAATGTTGATTTAGTTGGAGTGCGCGATGTCGTTGATAGCGCGGGGCTAGATCGAGTATTTGGAGTTTTGCGTCAGCCATATACAGAAGAGCCAACAAATTGGTCACGTAGATACAAGGCAAATCTTGAGAAACTTGCTTCTGGAGATGTAATTAAAGTTGCTGAAGTCGTACGCGATCTCTATCGCCGCGATTTAGATCGTGGACTTTCTGCCGGTGAAAAACGGATGCTTGCTAAAGCTCGTCAAATTTTAATTAGTGAGCTAGCGCTCGCCGAGAAAACAGATGAGATGAAAGCTGAAGTTATTCTCGACGAGGTACTTGCCTCCTAATCGGCTGACACATGGGAATAAATGGCGAATTTTTTTCGGCAATAATTCCAGCAGCAGGTAGTGGTGATCGTCTCGGCCAGTCAGTTCCAAAATCACTTGTTGTCATAAATGGCAAAACTTTAGTTCAAAGAGCGGTTGAATCAATCTTGCCGCATGTTGAAGAAATAATTATTGCCGCACCAAAAGATTTTGAGCTAGAAATTTCTGGATTATTTTCAGATAACAAAAAAATTAAAGTTATCTCTGGTGGCGAAGTACGCAGCAAGAGTGTCGCTGCAGCACTTTCTCAAGTTAATGAAAATGCCGACTACATTTTGGTACATGACGCAGCTCGCTGTTTTGCAACGCAAGCACAAACCATGCGAGTGATTGCTGCTTTGCTTGCAGGGGATCATGCAGTGGTTCCGGGGATTGAAGTAGTAGATACGATTAAAGTTATTGATTCAAATAATTTTGCGGAATCAACCCCATCGCGTTCAACGCTAAGAGCAGTACAAACCCCACAAGGTTTTAGCGCCCGAATTTTGCATCGAGCACATCAATCTGGAAATGATGCAACTGATGATGCAGCATTGGTGGAAGCACTTGGGATTGCAGTAAGAGTTGTCCCCGGAGAACCAAATGCACATAAAATTACAACGCCAGCTGACTTAGAGTGGGCAAAGAGATTGGCGGAAACAAATGAGTGAAATATTTACTGGAATAGGTTTTGATGCTCACAAATTTGGCGAGAAAAAGGGAGCATGGATTGCTTGCCTTGAATGGCCTGAGAGTTTGGTATGTGAGGGACATTCCGATGGAGATGTTGTCGCACATGCAATCTGTGATGCATTGCTTTCGGCAGCGAACCTCGGTGATCTCGGCAGCAATTTTGGAACGTCAGATCCGAAATGGGCTGGAGTAAGTGGGGCTAATTTATTAGCTGAAGTTTACAAATTGATTAGTGCGGAAAAATTTAAAATTCAAAATGTGAGCGCTCAATTAATCGGCAATTCACCTAAAATCGGTCCACGACGAGATGAGGCAATTACCGCGATTAGTTCAGCCTTAAATGGTGCGCGAGTGAGCCTGTCTGCCACCACCACCGATGGAATGGGATTTACCGGCTCTGGTGAAGGATTGGCCGCGCTGGCAACTGTCCTTATTGCGCGTTAGTTAGACTGACCGAGTGAGTATCCACTTATATGACAGCGCAACTCGAGAAATCCGCGCATTTAAACCGCTGAATCCAGGTGCGGTATCAATCTATCTGTGTGGTGCAACAGTGCAAGCTCCTCCACATATTGGGCATGTGAGAAGTGGAATCAATTTTGATATTTTGCGCCGCTGGTTAACTCACTCTGGATTTAACGTAACTTTTATTCGCAATGTCACTGATATTGATGACAAAATTTTACAAAATGCGTTAAAAGAAGAGATGCCGTGGTGGGCCTTAGCTCTTAAGTATGAGCGAGCATTTACTCATGCATATAAAGAGTTGAATGTGCTGCCACCAACATATGAACCTCGCGCAACTGGTCATATAACTCAGATGATCGAATTAATTGAAAAATTGATTACTTTAGGCAAGGCATATGCACCAGGCAATGGTGATGTTTATTTGGATGTTCGTTCCTTAGCTGAATACCTAACTATCTCTAAACAGAAATTAGATGACCTCTTAATTTCACCTGACGGGGATCAAAGTTTTAAGAAAAATTCACAAGATTTTGCATTGTGGAAAAGCGCAAAAGCTGGTGAGCCATCATGGCCAACACCGTGGGGGGCAGGACGACCAGGTTGGCATATTGAATGCTCAGCGATGGCACACGCTTATTTAGGCGAGGCCTTTGATATTCATGGCGGAGGGTTAGATCTAGTTTTTCCACATCATGAAAATGAAATTGCGCAGTCAAACGCAGCTGGTTATCCATTTGCAAAATTGTGGATGCACAACGCTTGGGTCACCACAGCTGGTGAGAAAATGAGTAAGTCACTAGGAAATTCATTGCGGGTAAATGAGTTGTTGACCAAAGTACGTGGAATTGAATTACGTTGGTATCTAGGAAGTGCCCAATATCGGTCAATGCTTGAATATTCACCAGAAGCACTTGAAGAATCAGCAGTCGGATTTCGCAGAGTAGAAAACTTTTTGAAACGTGCGAAAGAAATTATCGGCCAAAATCCAGAACTAAAAATTTCTAAAGATTTTGCAGCGGCTATGGATAATGATTTAGCAGTCCCAGAAGGCTTAGCAATAATCGCCGAGTTAGTAAGAGCGGGAAATGCCGCGATCACGTCGAATGACAAAAAAACACTTACTGATAATGCAGCAAATGTGCGCGGAGCACTTTCAATTTTAGGATGCGATCCTTTTGACGACAACTGGGTTATAGATCAAAGTAATGAATTAACTGAAATTGTCGATGGCTTGGTCAAACTTGCTCTTGCAGAGCGAGAAGAGGCCAGAATTCGTCAAGATTGGCAGAGTGCAGATCGCATTCGGGATGCAATCTCTGCAGTCGGGATTTCCATCGAAGATACTTCGAGCGGTCCGCGATGGACCATCACTCGGGGCGAGGACAGGTAAATAATGGTTAAGAAAAAAGTTGGCACTGGTGGAAATAACAAAAGACGTTTAGCCGGAAAAGGTCCGACACCAAAAGCTGAAGATCGCACCTATCACCCTGCTGCTAAGCGAAAAAAAGCAGCAGCCAAAAAAGGAAAGCCAGCAAAAGCTGGTGCAAAAAGACCTGGAACTAGAGATTCACGGCGATCAACAGAGCAGAGCGGTGTTGGTGATGGAGCTAGATCTAAATCAGTAGCGCGCACTCCAAGATCTGCAAACCGGGAGACTCCACTTGAAGAGGACATAATTGTTGGACGTAATCCTGTATTAGAAGCGCTACGTGCCGAAATGCCATCACGTAAAGTTTTAATGGCCCGCGGAATTGATATTGACGATCGAGTTCGTGAAATCGTTGAGTTAGCCCGCGAAAAAAAGATTCCAATAGAGGAGTGCGCAAGACG
>Ga0214919_10007031_pt1 | contig 15302 bp, 20 predicted proteins | sample LL1503_MetaG_FD_177994 | JGI IMG/M metagenome (GOLD analysis project Ga0214919, IMG submission 177994) | Freshwater microbial communities from Lake Lanier, Atlanta, Georgia, United States - LL-1503 | ecosystem: Environmental > Aquatic > Freshwater > Lake | place: USA: Georgia | collected... | reverse complement strand
CATGACTATATTTTCCTTTTCTGTTTGGTTGATATGGTTTGTAATCACGCCGAGGCGCTTGCACCACTGTGGAATCTGATTCCTGTCGTTCTGAAAACGAGCAGTGGTGGCGACCATTTTTTAGAGTCGCTTTACTTTTTTGGGATAAGTGTGTAGGTCTGCGTTTTGTAGTCAAAACCTTTCAGTTGACCACAACGAGGGTCTTCACACTTTTGTAGGCCAGGAGTTGAAGTACCCCTGAAGTGATGGATGTGTCTTTTATTCTTGGCTTTTGATCTTCTTCTTCCCCTTGTTTGAGTTGTCATTATTTTTTCCTTTTCTGTTAGGTGTTGTTTGCTTCGGAGTGTTGGTGGCGTCCAAATTTTGGAGTTGCTATCAACATTCTTTGTGCCAGTGGCAGGAGTTGAACCTGCTTGAATATCCGTCTATAACACTGGCGACCACAACTTTCAAAAATTAAGAGCAACTTCTTACTTTTGTTCGTTTCATTGCCAAGGGCAAATCGCATAGGTGTGTAGCAACGACCTACTATGAACTGGAGTTTTTTTCTGTTGCTTCCCAAGACTTACACTTGGGTTCACGGTGGCTATAGGCTTCAATCATGAGGGGATTACCTGCCCCTGTCAGTGTCTGTATGATTGCCGTGTAGAGTCTTGTTAACGGAATCTGTAGCCTGTCGGGAGTGATTCACTGTCAATCCCGAACTGTCGTTTAAGTTTTTTCCCACTGGCTATTCCGAGTCTTACATTTGCTTACTGTCTGATTCCGAACTGGTGTCCTACCGATGATAGGGAGTTCTTGGAAGTTCGCTTCGTCAAGAGACTTTGGAATGTCTGCGATGGGCAGAAACGCTTTCGCTGTTCCGCTTTCAAGAGTTCTTCAGTTGTCAAGGTGCTTGGGAGGCTTCCACCCCCCTTCCGAACTTGCGTTCGTAAGAACCAGTCTAGTTCGTGAGGGAATCAATGTCAATCAATGATATGTCAAAAAACCCAATAAAATAAGGCTTTTTTGACCATTTTGAAGAAATTTTGTGGAAAAGGGCTGGAGAAGGGCAAAATCCGACCTTCTAAAACCCTTATCCCATAAGGGTTTGCTGGCTTTTTGCCCTGAGAACACGATTTTTTTGATGCTTTCACTGGATGCACCTGAAATCGTGCTTTTTGCCTTATTTTGGTGCGTTTTGGAATATCTCCTTAAAAACCCTATATAAATAAGGCTTTTTTTGCAGTTCTCCATTCTGAAAAGCCAATGTTCCGAAACTGTGTTACACCCCTTTGCATCAGCAGTAACTATTACTGTTCCGTTTATATCTCTGCCCAATACCAGTAAGGGAAAGCATTGATGTTCATTGATAATTGGACAGAACATAAATCTCCAAGTACACTGCGCTACTTGTTGCGCCCAGTACAAACGCTCTTAGCACAAGGGTTTTACATAGATTATGTATTACTCATAAATAAGTATTGATTGGAATGTAATGTACTCAATGAATGAATACAGAAAGGACAAGTTAAGAGGGATAGTGGATTCGCAAATTTAGAGAACACCCAAACACTAACAAGAAAGACAACACCAAATGTCAACAGCAAGTATTGAAGCACTACTTATCTCGGCAGTATTACGCCAAGAAGATTACAAGACACCACTGATTGAAGGAGCAAGTCCTGACTGGTTTCTTTCTTACCGTTCCGAATGGCAATGGATTGAAACTTACATTACTCGCCACCATAAAGCGCCAAGCAAGTCGTTGTTCAAAGCAACCTTCCCCGACTTCACGGTACTCAAAGCCGATGATGTTGAATACTGTGTTCGTGAAGTCAAAGAATCTTTTTTGAAGCGATCTCTTGTTCTTCTTTTGGAAGATGCCGCAGACAAAATCAGAAATCAAGGCGAAGCAATAGACATCATCAACTTTGCTCAACATAACCTGATGCAGTTACAAGTCGCATCAGAAGGTGGAAAGAACGAAAGCGAGGTTGTTGTTGATTGGGAAGTTGCTTATGGAGAAGCGGCACGAAGGTACGAAAGAAATCAATCAAGAGGAATTGCAGGTGTTCCTACTGGATTCCCGACACTAGACAGTCTCACTGGAGGCCCCCAAGAAGGTGACTACTGGATTGTTGCCGCCCGACTCGGACAAGGTAAGACTTGGACACTTATTCGCATGGCTTGTAATGCTCTGTACGCAGGTATGACAGTTCAGTACGATGCACTTGAACAGTCACGGGCGCAGATTGCAATGCGCTCGCATAGTTTCTTGTCTAGCCAATATGGTCAACAAACTTTCCGATCAATGGACTTGATGCACGGAAAAGATTTTGACTTGAAGGCGTACAAGGAGTTTCTTGCTGGATTGAAAGACTTGATCGCTGGCAAGTTAATTGTGAACGACACATCTCGTGGGCGCTTGAACCCAAGTATGATCGCCGCACAAATTGAACGAAACAAACCCGACATCGTTTTCATTGACTATCTAACTCTTATGAATACTGGTGGCGATGACTACAAAGCCATTGCCAATCTGTCGGCAGAGTTGAAAGGCATCGCAATGCACTATCAAGTTCCGATAGTTGCTGCGGCTCAGTTGAATCGCATGGCAATCGGTAACGATATTGCTGGCGCAGAGCATCTTGCTGGCGCTGATGCAATTGGTCAAGATGCCGACTGTGTAATCACGATGAAACAAATGTCTGCTCATGTTGTGAAAATGAAACTTGCAAAATTTCGTCATGGTTCAGACGGTCAAATGTGGTTCAACGAATTCAGACCAAACTCAGGAAAGTTTGATGAAATCAGTGGTCAAGAAGCCGACAACATTATGGATGATGACAAGGAGAGTCTCGTATGATAACCCACAAAAAATTCATTGAAAAACACTTAGACATACGAACTAGATCAGGTTACGAGTGGCAAGCGCTTTGCCCATTCCACCAAGATTCTTCTCCGTCATTCAGTATCAATATCCGAAAGGGCTTGTATATCTGTTACGCCTGTGGAGTGAAAGGCAACATGAAACAACTTGCCGAACACTTCAATGTAAAAGATTCTCCAGTCGCTGAAGAAGTTGATATTGAAGAAGTAATGCAACGGCTTGGAAAACTATCGTCAGAGTTATCACAAACAGCACGACCTGCCGTTGGGATAAAAATTCCTGAACGACTTTTGCAGTCTCAAGAAGGTGAAGCATATTGGATTGGCAAACGCAAACTTGAAAAAGACACTATAGAGACATACAGGCTTGGTTACGATGACATCAACGATGAAGCAATCATTCCGTTATCGGATATGCACGGAAGAGTGCTTGGGTTAATTCGCAGGCGTATGGGTGCAGAAATGCCACGCTATATGTATCCTCGTGGGTTGAAAATCAAGCAATGTTTGTTTGGTGCAGATGTAGCAAAAAGAGATTACGAAATGCTTGCGATGTCAAAAAGCCAAGCCCAACAACTTCCCTACGCTGGACTCTTGGGTAGGTATGACAGGGCTATAGCACCTGCACTAGTCATCACAGAAGGCTCTATAGATGCAATGGTGGCATATCGTAGTGGTGCTATCGGTGTTGCAATGCTCGGTGCAAGAATATCTGCCGAACAAATTGACATCATCAGAAAACTAGCGCCACCACAAATTATTGTGGCAACAGACCGTGATCGTGCTGGAAGAGAAGCCGAAATACAAGTTGTGTCTGCACTAAAACAGGCTCGCTTAGGTATTCATATTGGAACTACTGAATGGAGTTCTGATTTTGGAAAAGACTTGGCAGAACTTGTTTCAACACGATGTATCAATGTTCTTGCCGAAGCATCTGAGGATGAACAAAACTTTAGAAACAGTGGAATGATTATCAGTGAACTAAGAACATTACGGGCAAAGAAAAGGAGGATGTTGACAAAATGACTACTGGCGCTATGAGTGACAAAGAAAAAGATTACCGTATCGCTGAACTTATTTATGAATCGGCTTGCAGTCAGTTACAAACAAATAAATATGCTCAACGAATACTGGAACTTGAAAAAGAAATAGAACAACTAAAAGGAGAACAGAAATGAAAAGAACAATGGTGTGGATGTATGAACATGAAATTACTGAGAACGATGAACGGGGTAAGCCAGTTAAAAGAACTATCTTGACTCCTTTTGAAAAAGGAAGTGTCAAGAAAATTCGTGTCGCCTACTACCGATGAAAATTGCACCAACTCGTAGTCCTAGCGACCAAGTGGTTTATGAAATTGAAGAAAAGTGGCGCACTCGTGGATTCCCCCATTACAACTTAACTATGGGCAAACGACAAAAAGAACTTGAAACATTTGCCAAGTACGACAGATCAGAGATGTTGAAAGGCGATGTAATCAAACAAACTCTTCATGCCCTAGGTGCAACATGGCACTACTTTCCACACCATTGGGATGTAAGAGTTGGAACTATGCGTACTGCTAAGGATGTTTGGTATGACGATGAACTCTTTAGGAAAGCAATCGTTTCAAGAATTAAATGGGGTGGTTACGAACTAGACGAAACTGGCTCGGCAGATATGTCAGCGTCTTATATGCGAAAAGCGCTACGCACATACTCAGGTGTTCAAAGAGTTTCAAACTTTAGACCATCAGCCGCCGCAACAATTTATGACCACTACGCTGGAGATGGAATTGTTTGGGATATGTCTTGTGGTTATGGTGGCAGGCTCTTGGGGGCAATGGTTTCTGACAGGGTTAAAAAGTACATTGGCACTGAACCTTGTGAAGAGACATTCAATGGTTTAGAACGAATGGCAGAAGACTGGTCTATGGGCTTCAAGACAAGAGTTCAACTTAATCGTGTTGGTTCAGAAGATTTCACTACTGATGAAGAAGTTGATTTGTGCTTTACATCTCCACCATATTTTAATACAGAAATTTATTCTTACGAAGATTCACAGTCGTGGAAGCGATACCAAACTGTTGAAGAGTGGAACATCAAGTTTCTTGCCCAAACAATTGCGAACTGCTGGGAGTCACTTAAAGTCGGTGGGCATATGATTCTGAATGTTGCCAATGTTAAAAACCACCCAACTCTTGAAGAAGATACAATTGAACTTGCAACACTTCAAGGCTTTGTTTATGTCAGAACTCTTGCACTTACCCTGTCAAACATTTCAAAAGGTGGGTTTAAGTACGAGCCAGTATTTGTTTTTGTGAAGTAACCATGCCTGCCTATGTCGTATTGCCAATAGATAAAAAGAAGACTCATTGGCTTCTACTTAATGTTCATTACGCAAGAAGATTGCCACCGATGAGTTACGCATTTGGGCTGTACCTAGTTACCAAAACAGGCAAGAGGTTAAGGGGCGTTGTTACATACGGTATGCCACCATCTCCAACGCTATGCACTGGTGTTTGTGGCAAGGAATGGAAATCAAATGTGTTGGAGTTGAATCGCCTTTGCCTAGTTAATAACGAAAAGAATGAAGCGAGCAGGCTTGTTGGCGCTTCATTGAAGATGTTGCCACAACCAACTATTGTTGTCTCTTACGCAGATAGCGCACAGCAACACACTGGATTTATTTATCAAGCAACAAACTTTTTGTACACTGGAGAAACTGGAAGCCACTTAGATTATGCACTTAAAAGTAATCCGAAGGCTCACAACAAAGCGATAAGCAATACAGTGCCAAATGGAAAAGACAAAATTAAGAGATTAAAAGAACTTCATGGTGACGATCTTTATATCAAGATGCGAAGTAAAAAACATCGCTATGTTTTTCTTGTAGGCAACAAGACTCATAAGAAAGAATTGCGTAAGGCTTTGCGTTACAAAGTGCTTCCGTATCCTAAAGAGGCTGTGCAGTGAAACAGTCGGGGCAGTGGATTCTTTTCTAAGACATCCACCACCCCGATTGCCCAAGGAGGCAACTACAGGGAAACACCAAAACCCTGTCGCCAGCACTCATCTAAACCTAGATCGGTGTGGCTGTCAAGTATTTCTTTCTACCAGCCCTCTTTTTTACGATCAATGCAGAACACTGGGGCTTGAATAGTTATTCCGTGTTCAGGAGTAATAACGGCTAGTGCCTGTTGTGGCTGTTCAAAAGAAAAGTTATTGATGAAAGCATATTCATCTACTCCCTTTAGGCTTCCGTTAACTATCAGGCTAGGAGTCTGAACAAGTTGATGCCAGTGACCACACCACATAGTTTGAAAGTTTGAGCCAGTAGCCAAATATCGCTGTGACTTTCTTGCTTTGAGTCGCATGATAGGAGGCCATATTCCACCGATACCTCCACCACCACTTGCCTGATCGCCGTGGGTAATTAGTTGACCATAGCCGTACACACTTACCAAAGAGTCAGCGCCTTCAGGAATCTGAAATGTAACCCTTTCGTCTTTTTCAAAGTATCGCTCAATCATCTTGGTAACAAGCCAGTCGTAGTTAGTTTTTACACGCAACTTCATACGAGGTTTTCTTGTTGTTCTACCATGATTACCGACTACCGATGTGACATGGACTTTGCCAAACTCTTCTGCAAGCAATTCAATTGATGCAGTCAACTGACCCGACCAATAGAGCAAAGAACTAAGCATGGTGTCTGCGTTTGTGTCGTGCAATTCTTCATGGATATCGCCACTGAAAATATCGCCACCAAGAATTAACAACACTCCGTCATAGTTCACACCATTGATGTAATCCCTTGCCACCTTCACAACATTCTGAGTCCACTTCTTTAATCGCATGGTTGCAATAGTGCGATCATAAGCGTTTAGAAAGTCAACTTCATCAGGTATAACTACTTCGTCAAAGTGTGTATCGGAAAGCATTACAACAAGAGTTGCAGCGCCTTTCTTTGCTTTAGCAGGTGCAAGCCACTTAGGTGGATGCAAGTCTGCCGAAAGAATTGTCTCACTTGCTTCAAGCGTTTTATTAACCAAGATAAGTTGCTCTGACAACTTCTGTATGGTTCGTGAATCTTGGTTGTGTTGCTTACGCAATGTCTCCACTTCAACTTTTAGTGGGTCATTGTTTTCTAGGCTTTCCTTGAATTTGCTCATTTTGTTTTTCTCCTACGCATAGTGTTTGGAACTTTGTTGTCTTTACGCCAACGCTGTATAACACTCACGCTGACTTGAATACCTAACTCGTTTAGTGCTTTTGCTACAACTGGAACTGCAATTTTTTTATTTTGTAATGCTTCGTAAAAATCTTTCAAAGATTCTTTATCAAGTTTTTGCTCTAACAATTCCGTAATTGGTATTTCAACTTCCTTGCTTATCTGCTCACTGAATTTACTCATGGGGTTTTCCAAGGGCTTTCTGTTCGGGTGATGTTTGCTGGTCTCACATATAAAGTAGCAGACTTTTTACGCAACGACCACGCTAATGCTCCTGCGATAAAAGTGTCAGGTGGATGCCCCGAACCAAAGAGGTCTTTCTGTGTCACATACTTGTGTTCTGAATATGCAAACTGGATACGAGGGCTTTTCAAACCAAACTGTTCAATGCCTGCGATGTATTCAGTAAAACAAGATTCTCTTTCACGACCACGGAGTACAACATCTTTGATTTTCTTTTTGTCGTACTGAATCATGTCGTCAATAACATCTCCGATACCAGTGGCATCGTGAATACAGTAGCCACCATATCCAGCGAGCCTGTTGTCTAGGTCAGCAACCATTTGAGGCCAAGGCTTTCTGCCAGTACGGAGAAACGCAACTTCACGCCAAGGATTTTCGTCAACACGGAAGGTGCGAATAATTGTCCAGTCTTTCTCCTTCGCCCAGTCAACACCAGTGATGTATGAAGCGCCTTCTACTGGAGGTTCAACAACGATGTATTCATCAAGATCGCCAACATAAACTCCGATGTTCGGGTCAAAGGCTGCATCAACATATGCAGTTTCAATTGCACGACCATCAAACGAGGGTTCTTGTAGATCGTATTCAACTTCCCACATTCGGGAAGACACTTCCAATTGCTTTCTCTCAACCATGTCCATAGACAACCAACCCTTTTCTTCGGGTGTACCTACAGACTCACGCCAACACCAGTCGTACACTGGCCAGCCTTTTTCATTTGCTCTCTTCAAAAGTTCCGTCATCGTTCCATCGGGATACTGATGCGTACTTGAAATAACAGTCTGTGATTTGAGTCCACGACCATCCATAGGTTGACCTTGTGCGGCTTCAAAGAGGTCAATATCCATTTCGTCAACTTCGTCTAATCGCAATCGTTGAGGGTGAGGCCCACGAACAGACTTTTGCGATGCCATAAGCGCTGTAATCCAAGCGCCATTAGTTAATCTCGTGCTGTACTTCGTTGGGTCATCTTTCAGAAGATCGCTAGGGGAGAACTTGTGATGCCATAGTTCGTTAGTTACTTCATGCACTCTCTGTGACTGCGCTGCTGACCCACCTAGAATCGTTATTTGTGCGCCTAGTGTCGCTGCTTCAATCACAGAGAGTACGCCCATCAAGGTGGACTTACCACCGAAACCACGACTCGCTTTCCATATCGTTACTGGATAACGACCAAAATAAGCATCTGCTATAGCCTTGAACGGAGCAATGTGATGTTTGCAAACATTTACACGGGGTATTGTCATTCCCCACACGACACGGATGTACTCCCATAGTTCATCGTCATCTTGTGGCAGTCTGCCAAGTAATAGGCTCATGTGTTTATAGTATCAAGTGGGGTCGGGGCGTGGGGGAGGGGTCGGGGTCGGAAACGGCGACAGCCTCACGGCAGGCTTAGTGTTTGGGCTTTGCCCTACAGATGAAACAGTCTTTGTGATGATCTCTTCCTACGCAGATGTCGCAGAACCAATGCCAACATTCGGCTAGTAGTACGGAGGGCAGACCACAGCAGTCGCAGTTCGGGATATCATCTTCTACCTCGTCAACTGGCAGGTTATTTGAAGCATCGTAGTAGTCAATGAGATCGTAGATTTCCATTAGTTGTTTTGCTGACGCTTTCGTAGTTCTTCTCGTTCGTAGGCAGTTGGTGGCAATCCCCATGTATCTTCTTCGGATTCGTCTAGCCAGTCTTTCCAATCGTTTTGGAGTTCCACAAAGGTTTTGCTTACACGCTTGAACTTACGGCGCAGCAAAGCCTTATGCCAAAAGGAGTTAAGCCAAATACAAACGAACGAAATCGGTATTGTCAGTAGCAGTTGAATGAGCATATTTAGAGGCTATCAGCATGAATCCCCGAAATCCAGTTTTCTATCGCTTAGAACGCTTCCTGATGCGTTTCAGAGGGTTCTGCAAGTGACCTGATATCCAGCAGAATGTCCACAAGAAACTGCACCTTTACGAAATCGCCCCAATCGTAAGCATCGGTCAACTCGTACAACGCTTCATCAATAGTTTCAATCCCAGTCGGAGTCATCAGGTTTATCCCCACAAAACGGAGTGGGCTTCCCCACTAAGCCAAACCGACACGGACAAGCGCCGCCAACAGGAACAAAGCCAGCAACCACCGATATTTCAGAGGCATATGAAAATTCCACAAAATTTATCTCCTATTTTTTTGGCTAGGGGCGACGGCTTTGGAGCGTTTTGGTTCTAAAAAAGTGGGGGGGGGAGTGGTGGTCGCTTGACTACTCAGTGATTACGCTGAGTGGATAGCACTACTGACTCGGCAAGTGAATGATATATGCGTAAGAGTTCTTCTGCGTGTGCATTACCACGAGGCGTGGTGGTTTGCAAAATGCCGAGTACAGATTGTGCGATGTCAAGTGGAATCATAATGCTATTGCTCTTCATTGCTGTCACTGGTGTCGGTGCTGTCATAGTCATCTTCATCATCCTCATCGTTGTCTTGTGGGGAAGAAGATGATACATCAATTGCGAGTCTTTTCCCTGCTTCCCTTAATGCGTTAATATATGATTCTTTATCACCGTCAGCGAGTATCACTGTCTGTTGTCCAGTAGATACATCAATCTTTTCGGCTGCATTTAATCCGTATAGTCTTTCCATTCTGTCCATTACTGCGAGTGCGGCAGACATTGAAGATAGATCACGGGTATTAACATCGGGCCACAAGAGCATTAACATATGTTCAAGTCTGCCGTAATGAATCTTCTTTAATTCACTGGAAGTTTCATGTAGTGCGTTCTTCATACCACGCTGTACAGCCTTACGAGCGCCACTTGCATCGTGATAGCCCAAGTTCATTGCTATCTGCGAGTATGATGCACCAGCCAACTTCAATGACATTGCTCTGCGTGTCCGTTCGGCTGCACTCATCCCACGCTTCACTGCAACAGGGTTAGCGACTGTGACTGTGCCTGACAGTGACCCGTCATCCACTATCTCTCCCCATATTGTTTGTCCTTCTTCTATATTGCTCAATGTCCTGTCCTTTGTCGCCAATTTGTTTCTTGTGAGCCTACTGTATCGTGTGCATTTCGGGTAGTGTTTTAGGGTGTTAAAGATTCTTCATTTACCTAAGTTTCCTATTCCTCTGTGGACTGGAATTGAACAAGTATTCGTGTTCACTGGATACCGATACGAAGAGTATGTGTCTATTACCAACTGTATTGAAGTACCTAATAGTTCTGATACTCCAGTAGATACTTTTGTTATCACGGCAGGTTCATTACTATCTGTAGTAATGACCCTTTCTCCCCCCGAAACTATTGTCGGATTTGGTCACACTCACCCTGCTGATATGCCTAGTCCTTCTGATGAAGACATTGAAGGAATTGATGATGAGTCTTTTGGTGTTGTCCTGTGTAACGGCAATGCTGTTTGGTATGACAGTAAGGGAGTTATATTCCCTAGATTACTTGGATAGATACAGGAATACGCTTCTTCTCAGGTTTCGCCTTACCCTGTTTATATGCTGATTCACAGAGTTTCTTCATAAGTATCCACGCATCTGCATCTATTGCAGCAACAACCTTTTCTAGTTCTTTACTCATTGTTTGAAATAAAGGTTTTTCAGCAACCCAAGCAATCTCATCATGTCCACAGAACCAGTCATACTCATCTTTCCCCCAATGAAACATTCTAAGTATGTTCATATCTAGTTCTTCCGAATAATCCACTAAGAGTGGCATCTGCCAACAGATATTTGGTTTTCCGTCTATCGGATTTTCACCACGACTGAGTGATGCAATATGCAATGCACAACCTGTTCCACCACTAAAGCCTTCCCTGTTAGCAAATACACATCCACTCATTGAATCTTTTGGATTAACTAATGCTGTTTTGTAATCTGTTGCTTTTTTCCACCCAAATTTGTTTCTCTCAACAACTTTTTCGGTGTAATCAGCACGGTAATGTTGCCAAGTTTCAGGAGTTAACTGTGGAACAACTTGTTTCAGCAGTTCTATGTCGGATTCTTCTAAATACGCTCCGTTAGCGCAACATCCAAGATCAGGCGCTTGAGTGTTTATGCCTTTGCATCCGTTTCCCCACTGACATTCATAACTTGAAAGCAAGAACTCCATATCAAGAAGCCAAGCGCTGTTTGCTGTCCTAAGTTCTATCCATCTTTTGAGCATTTGCCCAGTATAGGTTAAACATCGCCCTTTATGTGGGAGTCAATGTGTCCGTCAATCTTATTTTCAATCCTGTTGAGGGAATCAGCAACAACGGCATGATCTGAATGATTTTCTTTACGCAAAGATGTAATCATTGCTGCGAGTACGATGCCGATAGCACCAACTACCGAAACAAGTATCGCTTCCACTGGAAATCATTAACTCTTAAAAGCGATGTGGTAAAGAACGGCAACAACAAACGAAACGATTGCTGCTCCGATCACAATAATCATTGCACTTCACCTGTTACGGCTACTGGCAGATTATCGCCACAAACGAGTCGGATATGCCACGGTTCTTCTTGCAATTCCCAACTAAAACCGAAAGCCTCAATGTTTTCTTTCATCCACTGAAGAATTTTTCCATTTGCGTTAGCAACATCAATTGCAATTCCGAGATTATGGTTGGACTGGCCTGGTGTCGCCAAGGGAGCATTGTGTGGTTTCAAATACCAAACTTTTCCTTCAAACTTTCTTGTTCCTGCACCAGCAATAGGCTCTAATTGGTATCTGCTAAGAAATCCCCGTTTTTGGACATCGTAACTGCGGTACAAGTCTCCTGCGCTAGTGGGTTTCAGCACAATACCGTCAGCAGTTGCCTTAGCAACAAGAGCGTTCCACGCTTTCGCCGCTTTAGGGTGCAAAAAGCCACCTCCTTCAACTTTCAATAGCATTGTTGAAGGAAGTTTTCCTGCCTCAACGCCTTTTAGGTTTGCAGGAAGAACAATTTTGTGAATTGGTAGCAAACTCACTTTTTAGGCGCTGCTTTCTTAGCAGGCGCTTTCTTTTTTGCAGCAACTTTAACAATTTTGCCGTCATCAACTCCGATAGTTCCAATAAACGATGCAACTTGTGGATCACCAATTTGAGTTGATACCCACGACAAGCCTGCTGCGATCAGTGGGAGTGCCATTGCTGTCATTGCAGGGTCAAGATTTGCTTTCATCAATCCGTAAGTAATTAAACCGAGAACACCACCCTTGGCAGTTTGGTCGGTCATTTGCTGTGAGGATGTTGACTGTGGAAGTTTCATATGTGTCCAATCTTTTGATTCATTAAATCTTAGAGGTTTAATCTTCGGATTTCAACAGCGCAACGAGAATACTTAGGGTAAGTGCTGAAAGGGCAATAATCCATCCGAGGCTTTTTGTCTTACCCGATAAGGTAATCAGTACAAGACCTGTGCCTGCAAGAGTCCACACAAGGGCTTTTAATTCTTCAATGATTTTATTCATTTTGCTGAAACCTTTGTTACTGGAATTGGAGCAGACATAACGAACAATGTAGCAGTAACGATGTTTAGAATTCTACGCTCACGAATAGGAATACTGCTGCCAATCGGCCTGTATGTGTCAAAAGAGCCTTGGAAAACATCTAGTTTCTTTTCAAAAGCCTTTACTACTGCTGGCTCGGCGTTTTCCAGTGCTGTGACAATTGCTAAACCCTCATCTGATGACAAATTGGATGCTTCAACAGCACCGAAAACCTCTTCTGCCTGTTCACCGTCAACACTTTCCAAAACTTTAGCGCTCATTGCCAATTCAGTAGCCTGCCCTTCGCTGATTCCACCGTCTTGTGCGATTACCAAGTCAACAACTTGAGCAACTTGATCGCTGGTGATAGTTGCGTTTTCAAGAACATTCACCACTTGGGCAAATTTGCTGTCGGAGATTTCAGGTGTCAAGATCGCATTGAAAGTTTCAATCAAAACCTCATCAGATACCTTTTCGTCAAAGATTGCATTGACAACAGCACCGAACTCTTTGTCATCAAGTGGCTTAGACAAAATTTCTTCTGCAAGAGCAACAGTTTCAGCATCAGACAAGTCACTATCAAATGCTGATTCAAACACTGCCGTTAACTCTTCCGTGGATAAGTTTGCATCCAAAAGATTGTCAACAGCAGCGCTCATCTGTTCAAGCGATGCTTCTTCGCTGAAAACAGTTTCCATTACAGTGGTGAACTGCTCTTCCGTAAGATCAGAACCTAGAATTTCATTAAGCGCAGCAACAACCTCTTCGGGTGATGCGTCAGGCGTAAAAGCGTTTTCAATGATGCTGTTCAGCACCTCATCCGTGATTGGGTCGCCCACTGGTGGCAATTCCACTATCGGGTCGCTGAGATCGCTTCCTATTGCGTCTAAAAGGGCATCAGGAGTGATGATCGGTGGCAGTATTGCGTCAACAACTGCATCAGGAATTGTATCTACAATTTCAATAATTGTGTCCACAATTTCCTCTACTGGTTCGGGCAACACATCGGGGCTAGGCTGTGGAAATGGCAATTCTTCAACTGGCTCTTCTGTGGGCAAAGGAATCACCACTACAGGCAATTCTGATGTTGTTGGTGACACGAACTCTGTGGTGGTTGTGGATGGAACAACCAAGTAGGTGGTCGTAGATGACTCAGGCAGTGGTGATTCTGTCGTGGTCGTTGATGATTGCGTTGATGTTGTTTGGGGTACGGAAGAAGAGGTAGTCGTAGATGAAGTGGTCGTGGGTGCTGATGTTGTCGTGACTGGCTGTGTCGTTGTTGTCGTTGTCTCAGGCACTGTAGTATCAGTCGGCTGATAAGTAGTTAAGAAAGCCTCGTCAGGAACTATCTCAAAGCCTTGATTGTCAATGTTCCAAGCCAACATCGCACACGAAGCACCACCGTTCTCGTACACCCACAAATCTAGATTGTTATTGCCTGCACTAATGTCTATCTGTCCTGACTCCATCCAAGTGCAACCCTGATCGTTCCAGTTGCCCCACTGGTCTAAGCCAATCTTGATGTTGCCACCGTCATCAGAAGCCAACCAAAATTCAATTGTTTGATGCTCAGGAATAATGATCGTGCCTGTCATGTGAACCATAAACATATCCACTGGGCAACCAACCAAAGGCTCACCGTCATACGAACGGTTTATATTGTTTTCCACTTCACTACTACATTCGGTATAGATGTTGTCTGAGCGTGTTGGTGGTATATCGGATACGCTATATGCAACCGAAGTTAATCCTTGTTGCGATTGAGCGTTAGCAGTAGGGGCAAACAATGACAGAATTGCCACTGGCGCAAATATGAGCCACTTTGACCACTTACGCATTACAGACCAAGTTGGTCGTTGTCTAAGTTTCCTCTAGTCAACGAATCTAAAATGAAAGTGAACACGCTTAATGCCACTTCTATAAGAGTGCTTGCAAAGTTCCAGCACGAACTATTGGCGATGCTCATTGAGCAACCGATTTTCACGGCTTACCAAAGTGCGATAATTGTTGACGCTGTAGTTGTCGTACTCCAAATACGAGACACACGGATTGGCAAAGTTGAACCAGCAGGGATACCAGTGAACAAAACTGTTCCTGAGTCTTGCATTGTCACCTTCATGTTTCCTGTAGTACCAACATAAACGGCACGGGTGACGCTTGTAAGGTCAGCAGAATCAGAAGGACTCACAAGAACTGCGCTAGTTGCAGGGTCGCCAGTAAGAGTCTGTTGGCGAGAGAAGTTATCTACGATAGGCATAAGAGTTAGTATCTCATATCTACTGGCAGTTGTCTATCGCTATCAATGCAAATATCAGCCATTAGAAACGGCAACCCACGAAAGAGTTTCTTCATTCCAAGTGTGCAAGCCTTCAGGTTTTGGAGTTGGTGCTTGCCAATCATTGTTGCTATCTAAAGACCATGATGCAAACGGTTGTGGTGCTACGAACTGGTCTTTGACAGCATCGTATGCGTAGCCGACACCTGCGTATTGTTTGCGTATACGGTTGGTGTAACTGGTTTGAATCCAAGT
>Ga0214919_10007030_pt1 | contig 15304 bp, 21 predicted proteins | sample LL1503_MetaG_FD_177994 | JGI IMG/M metagenome (GOLD analysis project Ga0214919, IMG submission 177994) | Freshwater microbial communities from Lake Lanier, Atlanta, Georgia, United States - LL-1503 | ecosystem: Environmental > Aquatic > Freshwater > Lake | place: USA: Georgia | collected... | reverse complement strand
CAATATTTTCCGATATTTTTAATAATTATATTATTAAAAATAAGGGGTCAAATTTTTTAAAACACATATATTAGAGATGCGTTGCACTAGAAAAAAAAGAATGATTGGTGGAGAAGTCTCCGACGAAAGGCTTTTAGAAATTATTAAAAATGATAAAAAAAGTGAATTAAGTTTTTTACTAAATGCTGGGTTAAATCCAAATACTATCTTATTTAATAAAGATTATAATTCAAAAATGCCAATTATACAACATGCTGCATCAGCTGGTAGTAAAGATATTGTAGCACTTCTTTTAGATAAGGGGGTTAATGTTGATTCTAAAACTTATGGTGGTTTTACAAACTTACTTGCTGCATCAGAACATCATCATAAAGATGTTGTTGCACTTCTTTTACAGCATGGAGCTAATGTTGATGCTAAACAAAATTATAATGGTTTTACACCCTTAATTATTGCTTCAAAAAGTGGTGATAAAGATATTGTAGCACTTCTTTTAGAGCATGGTGCTAATGTTGATGCTAAAGCAAAGAATAACGAGTTTTATGATGGCGCCACAGCCTTAATTATTGCTTCAGAACGTGGTCATAAAGATGTTGTTGCACTTCTTTTAGAGTATGGTGCTAATGTTGATGCTAAAAATTATTTGGATAGCACAGCTTTAATATCTGCATCAGAAAATGGTGATAAAGATATTGTAGAACTTCTTTTATCTAAGGGCTCTGATATTGATGCTAAAAATAAGAATGATCACACAGCTTTAATTCATGCATCATTATTTGGTCATAAAGATGTTGTAGAACTTCTTTTATCTAAGGGCTCTGATATTGATGCTAAAGATAAATTGGGCCGCACAGCCTTAATATGTGCATCACAACGTGGTCATAAAGATGTTGTAGCATTTCTTTTATCTAAGGGCGCTGATATTGATGCTAAAGATAAGTATGATTGGACAGCTTTAATTATTGCATCATGGTGGGATCATAAAGATGTTGTAGCACTTCTTCTAAAAAAAGGGGCGGATCTTTATGCTAAAGATAAATATGGTAGAACAGCTTTAATGAATGCAGTAGCTAAGGATAATGTAGAAATGGTTGATCTTCTTTTAGGCAAAGTTCCAGAAAAAAAAGATTTTTCTAAAACATTAAATGTTCCTAAAAAACAAAGGGACGCCATTTCATTTAGTACTATTAAAAATGGTGCTAAACTTGTAAACTTGCCAAGAGGAAAAAATAAAAATGGAAAAATAACTTATAACTCAGAATTTAATGGGTATACTAAATATAAATCATTTAAAAATGTCTTAAGTAAAGGTAAACTAGAAAATCCTATATCAAGATTTCCATATGAAATGAAAAATGTTCGTTATTATACTGCAAAAGTTAATAAAAACACTAATAGCAATAATAATAATAATAATGATAATAATAATAATAATAATAATAATAATAATAATAATAATTAATCAACAACTAACAAATTGGATGAAGAAGCATATCCAGTTAACCCCGTTGCTTCAGACTTATCATAAGCTTCAATATTTTTAGAAATGGAGTCAAACATTTTTGTAAAGGATTCTAGATCTTTTTCTTGCAAATCAACATTTGTTACTACAGATAATTCTAGACTACTATCATTTAATCGTACAATCTTTATTTGTTGATTATGCTTTGTAGCAGTGTTATAATAAAATGTATTTCGCTCTCCAGTTATAAATTCTTTCCACATTGTCTGTAATGCAGAAGATTCTTCTTTTAACGCTTTCATTTGAAATGCAAGACGAAATTCATCAGTTTTTAGAATAGTTTTAATAATTGTGTCTTTTCTATATTCTGTTGTAATTGTTGCAGATTTTGAAGACTTAGATCCCATGTTTCTATATTAATATACTATAGTATTTTAAACTACTTTTATTAATAAAATTGATATCACGTATGATATGCATTATATTTATAGAAGATGATTCACACGTTCAATGATAATTCTCTACTAGTGAAAATAAAAGCAAAGGAACTCGTTGGTATCCCGGTGTGGAAAGGAAATCGTTTTATTGATTTAGCACACGCTGAGCATATTGGTAATGCTATTGAAAAAATTAGTAATCTTGACTCTACAGTATTTCGTGTTGTCAAGTATACAGATGGTATTAACGGCAATATGCAAAAGTATTTAGTAGATGGTCAGCATCGTCAACATGTACTTAAAAAATATTATGAAGAACACTATTTATTTCCTAATAATTTTGATGTGTTAGTACATGAGAAAACAGTAGATTCTGAAGCGGAAGCAATTGAGTATTTCAATGCAATTAATAATGTAAAGCCTCAGCAAGACTGTGATCCTAAAAGAATGGCTGATAAGTATATTATTGCATTGGAGAAAACTTTTGTTAAACTTATTCGTTTTGGCACAAAGCGACCATTTCTATCAGCTGAACTCTTGCGTAAAGGTTTAGAAGAAAATGTTTCAATGTTAAAACAGTCTAATGAATATGTGCAAAGGTTTATTACTCGTGTTGAAGGATGGAATAAGAAAAAGATTGAATCCTACCAACTTGGCCTCATAGAAACAAAAGAAGAGAGTATATTAGAATCGTGTATTAAGAAAGGATTTATTCTTGCGTTTGATATTAAGTTGCCTTGGATTAAGGAATGTTTGGTATTTTAAGTGTGAGTTTATTACCAGATAATGATAAACGAGTTCAAAGTCCAAGAATGCCATTGTCTATTGTTATTGATTGCTAATTATCTTCTAGATTTACGTGTGTGATTTTTTTTTCTATATGCTGGTGGATGAGGAATTAATCTTTCCCCTTTTTTGTATGTTGGTGGGTGAGGGGAATACCTTGTATTATTTGGCCCATTATTCATATATGATAATTCTTTTGGATATGTTGGTGGGTGAGGAGTTAGTGTTTTCCTTTTTTTATATGTTGGTGGGTGAGGGGAATACCTTGCATTATTTTTAATATTATGTAAATATTCTTCTGCATTACTTAAATAACGTTCTGCAGCGTTTAAATTATTTTCTGTACTTCTAGAATTATTTCTATTGTGTGACACATTTTCAGAATTACCTAAATAACCTAAATTACGTAAATATTCTTTTGTATTACTTATAGACGCATGTGCCTTTTTCAAATTATTATTAATTTTATTTAGGTTAGACATATTCTATACTAAGAGATAGAATTATTTTTTTCCGTAGTGTTAAACGTTTTCGTGCAACAGAAGGATTTACAGCAAACTCTACATTGCCCTGCAATAATTTGCTATAACATATCTATGTAATGGGTTAGATCTATGGTTTCCAAGATTAGCAAACTTGGAACGTTTTCTTTCTGTAATATGAGATTTTAGATTTCTCACTTGATTCTCTTTTGTGTTTTGAAATTCTATTATTCTTTCTATGTAATTTATATAATGATCATCTTCTTCATCTTCGTATAAGATGTGGTATAATATTGATGGTATCTTTACTTACAAGAAAGAATGAAGCTAAATTATTTATACATTATTGTTTTCCTCTTTTTAGAAACTTTATGTTTGCGCGTCTGTCTTCTACCACCATTCTTTTCATTTGTATTATACTTATATTTTGAAAATATAGATACTATATCTTCATGACCTTCAGATGAAGCATACATTCGGGCTGTTTTACCATCTTTATCTTTTACATTTTTAAAATTATCATTATTTACTAATAATAACTTTACTATATCTTTTTGACCTTTCATAGAAGCATACATTAATGGTGTTAAACCATCTTTATTTTGGTTTAAATAAAATATTTCATCTCGTTCCCGATCTGCAAACGAAACTTTATGCGATTCTCTTTTAAAATAGGATTCGGAAGGAATATTATCTTGTATGGTTTTAAATTCATCTGTAAATATATCAATATTAGGATCAAACATAAAACCTTGGTATGCACCATTTTCTAAAAGAAGCCTTACTGTACCTGCATGGCCATTTTCTATTGCAATCATTAAAGGAGTTTCCTTATCTTTATTTGGTGTACTTACATAAAACTGATAATCTTTTGGAGATGGTGCGCATCGCCCACCAATTCCTCTGTCGCAATTAGTATTAAATTGTTTTTGTAAAGTCTTTAAAAGAACAGTTATTTTACCATAGCTACCTTCTTTTGCTGCATCAATTATTTCATCTCTAAGTTTAAATCCTTTTTTAAACAACGCATTTTCATAGTCTTTATATTTATTTTCAGCATTTTGTTTACCATCTGAATTATAAGGTACTTCATAATATTCTTCAATTAATTTATTCCATCCTTTTAGCCAATCGTCCCATTTTGAAGGTAGTTCTATATTCATATATTAAGATATTAGAAAATAAAAGATCTTCTTTAGTCTATCCTTTAGAATAGTCAATCTAGACTTATCTTAGCCCCTATACTTTTTCTTCCGCGTTGCATAACGTTTTCTTGCAGCAGAACGGTTTGCTAGAAACTCAACATTACTAGGATTTAATGAATTAACTTCTAAATTTTGTAAAGTATCTCTATTCAAATAATTTGCAATATTTTTTATTACATAACGATGCAATGGATTATTTTTATTGTTTCCAAAATTCTTAGCAAATTTGGAACGCTGTGCTGCCGTTTTATGAGTGTTTAGATTTCTCATTATATTTTCTTTTTTCTGTTGAAGTCGCCTAATTCTTTCTATATAATGTAAATGTATAGGATCTTCTTCAGCTTCATCTTCTGCTAATCTAGAGTAGCTTTCTGGTAAAGGATTATCAAACAGCAGTAACACTTGTAAACTCTCTGGTAATTTAGGAAGAATTGTCAAATTATTACTAAAACATATTAGAGTAGTTAAAGTATTTGGTAGCTTTGGAAGACTTCTTAATCTATTATCAAAACATACTAACTCTTCTAAACTTTCTGGTAGATTAGGAAGATGTGTTAATTTATTAAAAGCACAAGATAAACGTTTCACATTAATTGGTAACCTAGGAAGAGTCCTTAAATTTAAAGTACCAAGATCTAAATATCTATCTGTATCTCCTTCATTAATCCAACTATTAATTATTCTTTCAGCTTCTGCTAGATCTCCTCCGCTCTGAGGCATATTATCTATATAGTGTAAAGAGTTTCACTTATTCGGAGAGATATAATTTTATAGGGGTTTTCATCTAATGATGATTCCGGTAATCTAGTTCTAGAAGTATGTAAATAAAATCTAAAGAAATAGTAGATGTCATCTAGTGATGTAACTTTAAGGTTTACTGATTTTAATATAAATAAATTAACTACTGTCACTGGGGGGAACCGTTTAAAAATAACTTTAACAATTAATCCTAATGATCCTAATATAAATAGTTTTAACATTAATGATACAATTAGAGTAAAGTTCGACAAATTCACTGATATTATTGATATTAATCAGCTTAGTAGTACCAATCCTCCATCTGATTGTATTATTATCTATAATACTGGAAACGGAATGAATCCCCCATATGGTAAATATATACGTACTCATTCATCTGAAATAGATATATTAAATACACGGGGATCACAAATTAATTCTATTACATCTAATACTTTAGATTATGTTATTAATATAGATGATGATTTAGTTAATATACAAAAAATTATCCTTGATCCTACTACAGGAGGTATTATAACATTGTTGGCTAGAGCGCCACAACCTGCACCAGCACCTAGACCTGCACCAGCACCTAGACCTGCACCAGCACCTAGACCTGCACCAGCACCTAGACCTGCACCTAGACCTGCACCTGCTCCACAACCAGCCGAAAAAGAAAGAGGGATTCTTAATTTTACTATAGATATTAGTGGTGGTACAGATATTAGTGGTAGTGAAGCTAAGAGTTATACTTCTTTTGAGTTTCCTACAACTGGTAATATAGGTGGCTATGCTATAAATGATTATATTCTTATAAATTTTGATACTATTACCCCTATAAATCGTCTAAATAATACTATTATAAGTCGAGACGCTACTAATGCTACTATAAATATTATTAATAATGGTATCAGTATAAACGCTAGTTTTACCTCCCCTATTACTATAGATAATATTCAAAGCATTAGTGGTAGAATTCAGCCTGCAAGTAGACCTGCGCCTGTACCAGCACCTAGACCAGCACCTGCACCAGCACCTGCACCTAGACTAGCAGCTGCACCTAGACCAGCACCTAGACCTGCCCCAGCGCCTAGACCTGCCTCTGCAGCAGCAGCACCTAGACCTGCACCAGCACCTAGACCTGCCCCTGCCCCAGCGGCTACAGCACGCATTTTAAGAACAAATTTGTATTTGAATAATCACTCTAATGCACGCGCTTTGAATGATTTAACTAGAAAGACTGTAGATAGTAGCTCACTTTTAATACAAGTAAATGAAACGTATAAGAATTATTTAACAAATACTAATGGTGTCCCTCTTCAAGATGCTTATAAAATATATTATGATAATGGCTTAGTAAATCCTCCACTTCTGCCAGGTGATACTCGACGCACACCTCCTATTGATAGTCCAGATATTAAAAACTTTTTTATAGTTGTACAAAACGGTGTACAAAAACAAGCGTTTTATCTAGATTCGGATAGTAGGGGTGGTGTTTCTTATATATGCCTTAAAGATACAATAAATGGCACACTCATGCAATTAACTGGGTTTGTAGTATCAGCACTAAACAATAACCAACTTCAACGAAGTCAAGCAACAACTAACTTTACATTATCTAGAGTAGATCGATATGAACAAATACCCACTTCTGGATTATTAGAGAGACCTCTAATAATTCTTCCCTTAACAGGAGGTAGTAAAAAAAATAAAAGAATAACCAAGTATAAAACAAAAAAACTAAAATCTAGATAGAACAGTAAATAAAAGAGCTACACTAAAACGTAAAAATACAAGAAAGATGAATTAGAAAATAATGAATCATCTCTAAAAGCAAACAATAAAAAAATTAAAACCTTTGTAAAAAGCATAGCTGTATTAAGAAAAATGTCTACACTGTCTGTAAGTCTTCTAAACCCTATGAAGACAGTTTCATATGGAATAGCAAAGAGTGCTGTATTAACATCTCTCTTTATTATTGCACCAATGGTATATATGTTTGCTGTGTTACTATTTTGTATATATGGTATCAAGACAATTAATGTCTCTAACCTTGAATATGATATTCAAAGTTATAGAAATATTTTGCTAACTCCTATTTATGTTATTGCGTCTATTACTTGGGTCTCTGGATTTATGGCGTTGGTTTCAATGCATCTAAAACTACAATGGGTTCTTAAAATGTCTTCATATGTGTACGCAGCCATTAGCTATTGGTGTATCTTAAATATTATTATATTTGTATTCACTGCGTGGTCTTATTTGACACTTGCTACAATTGGTCATATATTCCTATGGTCTTCAATTGTTTCACTTATTTGGCTATTAAGTTCATCTGTTATGAAGGTGTATGGGGAGGAGATGTTGCTTGCAATTTATGATATGGTTTAGAACTTTTTAAAATATCTTCTTGAAACTCTTAAAAAAGCCTTTTTGGTTTTTCTTGTGCTTCTGCTTCTGCTTCTTCTTTTACCACCTTTCTTACTAGCTGTTTCAATAAATTCTAATATTTCCTCATTTTTAGTCATCTCTTTTACTGTTTTATTAGATTCCTCATTTACAATATCTACGTCAGCACCATTTTCTAATAAAACAGCTACTGTTTCTAGCTCATTACGTTTCACAGCTTTCATTAAAGGGGTATCTATTTTCTTAATTGTATTTCTATAGCGACGTTTTATAGATTGAGTATTTATTTTAGCACCATGTCTTAAAAGATATACTACCATCTCAGGATTACCCTTTTCTGATGCAAACATTAAAGGAGTTTCCCCTTCTTCATCACCTTGACCACTATTACCAAAATCTCCATCACTTGTGACACTTCCACAATTTACTAGATCCTTAATAAACTCTTTACCTTTATCCATATCTTCTGCTGTTTCTACCATAAATTTTACTCTTTCTAGTTTATTACGTCTTGAAGAGCTAAGAATATGCATACCTAAGTCTCCAAGATCATCATCACGTAATGCTGTCCTAACATTAGTTTTAAATGTTTCAAATTCTCTTGTATTTTCATTATTATTAGAAGGCTCTTTAGCTCTTCCAAAAAGCTTAGGAAATTTCATTTTTCTATTATAGCCTAATAAAAAATTTTACGCAGATCCGGGATATGAATCTATAAATATAATAAAATTGAAAATATTTTAATATAAATTATTTAATATAAAAATGTCTAACATTGATAATGAAATAATTAGGACTTGTAATGAGATACAAGATACATTGGTACAAATACGCTATGCTCGTGGCGATGGTGATGAAAATCTGCTGAAAGAATTAATAATTATGTATAATACTCTATTTAGTTATAAAAGAGAGTTGGTGAAGAAGCGGATGGATGCAATGGACGCAATAGAAAAGTAAAAGAATGTTAATACCAAAAAATTGAATCATTATTATACAAATTTTTGCTATTAAAATGAAAAGAGTTATTACTGTTGTAAAAGATATCTTTAGTAAAGAAATTCCCAAGCCTCTAGGACGATGGAATTTAGATTATTGTGTTGTAAAATTAGATAAGAAAATTTATTTGACAAATGAAGACCATTGTGGACCATGCGGTCAGTATAATGTATCAACAAAGAAAGAAAAAGATAAAATCAAAGAAAAGATTATTGATTTAGAGTAAATTTTAATTTATAACGTTCTGTTTCATTATACTTTGAACGATTCGACAAAAACTTTAAATATTTAGAAGCCAAATTATATTGTTCTGGTTTTGTTTTTTTCAAGACTTTTAAACGAACTTTCATAATCATAGCTACTTGCCATATACGTTTATGGGGATATTTTTTTGCTTTATAGAGTTTTTCTAACTTCATAATTGTATTTTTTACATCCTCTACAGTGGTATATTTTATGGGTATAGTATCATTAGGATTTGCATTTATGTATACATCAAAGGATTTCTTTTGTTTTCTTGTTTTTCTTTTACCACCAGAACTAGTTTTTCTTGTTTGCGTATACGTTTTAAGATTGTTAAATTTTAAAGCAGATTCATCGGTTGCTTCTAAATCGACTGGTGGTGCCTTAGATGCTTTAGCTGCTTCGTCCCAACGTAAAGCACATACACACCATTTATCACCTTCTTTTAATCCTGGAAAAGTTGATGTTGGTCTAATCAAATCATTTCCTTTTGATTTGGTAAATTCTAAAAACTCATTTGTCATTTTCGCACACACAACGTGAGTTCCGGAATCATCTGGTAGGCCCCTACAATACCCATCTCTATAATATCCTGTCATCGGTTGTGTTGAACAAATTTTGAGAGGTTTTTTTGTAAGACTAGTCATAAGTATCTAATATTTTAAACTTTTTAAAGGAACACCGACAATTTCTTTTACACTAACATTATTATCTTGTAAAATACCCTTTCCCTCAACAATAGCATAGTAGAATAAATCTGTTCTTTTTTTATCTGATATAACTAATTCCAAGAATTTTCCATTATCATATCCAATTGTAATAAAAGTTATATTGCTACTATACAATACTCTTCCAATTGCAATTAATCCTCTAAATTCTACTTCTAAGCAGTTTCGCTTCATATAACAATTTGGAAAGAAGTTATCACTTAACCAGTAGCCATATTTGGTAAAATCAGATATTTCATTATTCACTGGTTCTATTAAATATGATTGAACATATGTTTTTTCCTTTGAGATTAATACAGATTTACCATTTTTTACTTGACATATATAAGGTGGTTTTCCTCGTGTTAGTTCTAATCCTGAAATTTTTGCTTCACGATAATGAACCCATTTACGATACATTGAATTACAATGATTTAATGTAGAAACCCAAAAGTTATGAGTATTATATACTTTTTCATACGCCAAAGCCCATACAAGTTGACCATATGATAGAGCATGTGATTTACAGAAACTGTAAAGTGCTAATTGATTTAAATCATTAATAATTATATTAATATCTTTACTAGGATAATTACGTAAATGTAGCTTTATTTTAAATGAATTAATTAAATCTGTTTTTTGTTTTGCAAATACTTTTCTCCAGCGGTCGGCAGTTCCTGCATCACACTCTAGGAGTTTTTCTATTTTTTCTATAGCATCATCATCAAATAAAATTGGTTTATTGAATGTATCTTCTTTTTTATCAGAGTTCCAACGTTCTAGAAATTGACTTTTCTTTCCATTCTTCGATGCAGCAGGGCGAATTAATGCTAAACCAATTCCTACATCTATCATATTTTTTGGTTTCATTGTCATGAAAATATTCCGCATACCTCTTGATTCACCAAATGTAAGACCTAGTGTGTGTCCATTTTTAAACAAATCTTCTATGTTTTTATCATGTGGTAAGTAATCACCTAAGGATTCTTTTGAAGCACAATCAGACCATTGAGCTAATCCACGATTACTTAATATATCTATCTTAATAAACCCAGCATCTTCTGTTTCATCCTTATTATATTTAATTTGACACATGTACGAATCATCTTTTAAAATTAATTCTTCAGGAACTTTACCCTCTTCTTCAAAGATAACAATACCTCCACAATGCAAACTATCATATTTTGTTTTACCTTTCAACTGTGCTGCTCCATCTTTTGCTTCTTGTATTAAAATATCATCTTTTAAAACCTTTTCTACTGAGAATTTTTTTTTAGATATAACTTTTAATTTAGTTTTTTTATCTAAAATACTTAAATCTTGTGATTTGATAACTTCTTTTGTAGATTCTCGTAAAGCAGTTTTATAACCATAGGTTACATGATTACTAATACGTGCTACTTCTTGTGGCCATACGCTACATATTTTACGATATACCTCTTCTCTCCGATTATAGGGAACATCAATATCAATATCTGGTATATCGGATCTAGCAAAATTCATAAATCTTGCTAAATGTAAATTATATTTAATAGGATCTATTTTCGTAATTCCTAATAAATAACAAATAAGTGATGAGCCAGATGAACCACGAATAACGTGCTGAATATTAAGATCTTTTAAAATCTCAATAATTTTTTGAACTTGTAAAAATACGCGTGTAAATTGAAATTTTTCAATTAATTCTAATTCTAAATCTAGTCTTTTCTTGTATATAGGATCTTCTGGAATTTTTATTTTAATTAAATTTAATAAATCAATACTCTTCATTTTGTTAAAAATATAAAATGGAAATATATCTTTAATTTTATTAATTTCTTGTAATATTTCTAAGTACTATGTATAAATAATAATGGACACTTATACCCAGTTATTTTGGTTTTTTTCAATATCATTTCTTGCTTTATCAGGCTACTTACTATGCTGCACAAAGAAGACTAATATATTTTATCTACAAATTGGTTCCGGATGCGGAATGTTTGCAACAAGTAAGATTGGACGTAAATTTTTAGGGTTGGAATAACTAAAAATTGAAATTAAAAACTTTACAAACTAAGTATAAAAAATGACTTCTAATCTAGACTGGAGTCTTGATACACTCTTTCTATATTTATCACATTCTACAATGTGTATTAGCGAAGAGGATAAACATAAAGTGTTTAACGATATGGCATATAAACTTATGGAATGGAATAATACTTCACGATGCGAATTAAGAGTTGTCTTCCGCAAGCTTGGATGTAAATTTATAGAATTTTGTTTCAATTGTTATGATGAACTTGAGTCATGTGATGATGTTGAAGAGCCGCTTTGCACTGAATGTTCTAAAGGTTAAATCTTCTTTTCAAATCTTCTAAAGAGGCTTTTTTTGTAGGAAGATTCCAAAGATACCACCGAGACCAGAATCCGGCTGTTAATGGGTCCTTAAAGTCTTCATTCGCTTTGTGTCTTCCGATATAACGTGCTTTTCGTTCCGGGTCTTTGTGATGAGTAAAGTCACTCATTCCAGCTGCGCCAAAGGATATTTTTTTAACACGATCACCATGTTGCACATACGCATCATATTTCTTTGTTGGGTTTTCTGACTTTACAAGTTTTACTAGTTTCATCTAATAGTATTATATAATTCTTTTAAATTTAACAATATTTAGAAGTTTTCTCATTAATAAGACAAGTTTTACATACAAGCATATGTTTCTCATTAATTACCACGCTACACTCTTCACACCTGCGAATGTAGAATTCCTTTAAACCATCTTTAATAAGAGAAATCATCTCTGGCGTAAAGATGCCAATCATAAGAACCATCATCGGCTTGTCGCCACCCGACCTATCGTGATATTTCACAAATCTTTCACCGGCGTAAAAGTCTGTATACTCTTCGGGAATATACTCTGGTGACACATACTCGAGACACATCTTGAGATATGTAGCTACCGCTTTATCAGCAGATACGATCTTTGAAGTATACATGTCGTGATTCTGGAACACAAGAATCTGGTAGTCCATTTCTTAATACTTAGTTTTTTTGATATTCACGTTTCAATTTTTTTTACGATACATCTTTCGCGATTTACGACCTTTACCATTTTTCAAATAAGATAAATCACTTAATACACCTTTTGTATTAAATGCTTTAATAGTATTAAGATCAATCTTAAAATCTTTTATTAAATGTTTCATAACACGGATAACAGAGGAATGCAACCTTAGTAAATCTTCCTTTTTATCTTTATAATTGGAATCATTTACTAACTCATATAACGCATCTTTGAGATGAGCCATTCCATTGACAGTGGATAACGCATAACTATATTGAATGTTTGGGTCTTCACACGCAACAATACGACCAACGTGTTCGAGCTCGGAGTTAGCCCATTCCATAACGGATTTCGCAGTAGCATGGTATTTATATGGTGACGCCATTTATAATTATATATAAGATTATTTATTTTTATTATTATTGTTGTTATTCTTTAATTTAACAACTAATTCACCATTTCTCTCAACTACATTCGCTGGTGTAGCATACATTAATGGATTAATTGTAGTTGTTTCAATATCTGTTTCTTTTAATAATTTTTTAATTCTCTTTATTATATCTCTAGCAAGTAGTCTCAACTTTATTTCTTTACCCTTCTCATACATGCTGAGATCAAATAGGTGTCCCTCGAGGGTATCATCACGCAAATCATTCAGTAGTGATATATAGTCTAATATCTTATTTAAATCATCTCTTGCTTCTTCTTTTTCTCTATTAGTTCCACTAATTAGTTTCTTTTGATAAGAAGATAGATTGATTTTATTTCCTTGCAAATACTTCCTTTTACTTTCTTCAAGCATCATGTTTCTATTTAAAAAAACTGGTCTTTTAGCACTTCGTGTTGGATTCCAATTACTATTTGGATTCCAATTACCATCTCCACCTTTTCTTGATGTCCGTAGATTCTTCCGAGTTTTACGCATCTTCTAAATTAATATAAGATTTTAAAGTAGATATGCGTAAAACAAAGAAACAAAATGGAGGGAGTACGGCGGAAGCCCAAAGAAGAATTGATAACTGGGTTGCTAGAGGTAATGTAAATAGTAAATTACATATTAACCGCTTAAAATTAACGAGCCTTCCACCATTACCTGAAAATTTAAAATTTTTATGGTGCGAAGGTAATAATTTAACAGAACTGCCCGACTTACCAGATAGTTTAATAGAACTTTTTTGTGATGATAATAAATTAACAAGCCTCCCTCCTACTCTACCGGCAGACTTAGACACACTTGCTTGTATGAATAATGAATTAACGAGTATACCAACTCTACCTAAAAAATTAAGAGGATTATCATGTAGTAATAATAAATTAAAAAGGCTTCCAGAGTTACCAATGAGTTTACTATATTTAGATTGTGAGACTAATAAATTACCAAAAGAATATTCTAGAGATCCTGGAATAGGAGATGAGGATTTCGATTCAGAATACTATCCTAAATATATAGCAAGGGTGAGAAATCTTCAACAACGTGTTGATGATATACAATCCCATAGCACAGAAAGCAAACGTAAAAAGTTTGCTCTAAATCTTGGAAACCATAGAGATAACCCTTTACATAGGTTTGCTATGAAAAATATAGCAAATTATTTGAATGAAGCGAATTTAGAAAATATTAACATTAATTCATTAAAACCAAGCAATGTAGAATTTCATGCAAATAAAGACGCAGCACGTAAACGTCTAGCTAAACGTCTAGCTACACTAAAAAAAAGAAATGTTAAAAATGACTAGTTATAATAGTATGGAAAAAGCAGTTGCAGTCTTTAACACACGTTCAGTAAAAGGAACAGTGGTTTTTAGTAATAGAAAAAATGGACTATACATTGAAGCAACATTTACACAACTTCCTAAGGGCCTTCACGGCTTTCATATACACAAAGCGGGTGATTTACGAGGTGAAGGATGTAAATTAGCGTGTGACCATTATCACAAAGGACCACCATGTAATCATGGTGGGCCACCAAGTTCTAAAGGGGAAGAAAGACATACGGGAGATTTAGGGAATGTTACGAATGGTCGTTATACGTATACTTTACATGATGTATCTGTAAGTGATGTATTAGGTCGTTCTGTTATTATTCATGCTGGCGAAGATGATTATGGACTTGGTAATAAAGAAGATTCATTAACCACAGGGCATTCTGGTGCTCGGATTGGTTGTGCGGTTATTGGTAGAATTATGTGTTAGATGTTTTTTATTTCTATATAATAGATGAATACGGCTACGACACGTAAAGAAGATAAATTATTAAAGAAATTAAATGCGTGTAAAAAGAAAAAATGCTCTAAAACTATGAAACTTAAAAAGAAGTTAAAACACTCATTTGAAAAAGAACAAGATAAAGCATGTCCTCAAAAATCAAATATGAAATTTTATGAATGTTCTAAAAGATTTTATGAGAAATCTGAAATGAAAAAGATAGATACTGAATTTGCTGCGTGTGGTAAAAAGAATTGTATAAAAGAACAAAAGAATCTTAATACGGTTCGTGGGTTTTAAAAAATTGATAAACATATTTTAATGCTAAACTATATGCAGCAAATGTCCGAAGAAGTAGTCTGCGATATGTGTACATATATAGAGAAGAACCAAATGGCTTACGCTAGAGCTAAAGCAACTGAAGTAGCTCATAAAGAAGCACATGAAGCAGCAAGTGTTAAAGCAAGTCTTTTAGAGCCAGAAATGTATATTGAGTATTATATGTTTTATTACAGAATTGAGTATACGAGAGTCTACGATGAAGCATATACTAAGTTTAAAGAGGAGTATGTAGAGTTGTTGACGGTGA
>Ga0214919_10007029_pt1 | contig 15305 bp, 12 predicted proteins | sample LL1503_MetaG_FD_177994 | JGI IMG/M metagenome (GOLD analysis project Ga0214919, IMG submission 177994) | Freshwater microbial communities from Lake Lanier, Atlanta, Georgia, United States - LL-1503 | ecosystem: Environmental > Aquatic > Freshwater > Lake | place: USA: Georgia | collected... | reverse complement strand
TTACCAACTAGTAGTGGCTGACCAGCCTGAACTGTATCGCCATCAGCCAAAGTGCGGCCATCACGAGTTCCATCGATTGTCGCCAACTTTGCACGACGCGGAACTGGGTACGACAACTCTTCGTCACCGTTATCTGGGATAACAACGATCTTGCGAGTCTTGTCAGTTTCATCGATGCGGATACGACCAGTTGCTGCGCTGATTGGCGCAACACCCTTCGGCGTACGTGCTTCGAACAATTCGACAACGCGAGGCAGACCGTGTGTGATGTCACCACCGTCTGATGCAGCACCACCGGTGTGGAAGGTACGCATAGTTAGCTGGGTACCAGGTTCACCAATTGACTGAGCAGCAATGATGCCAACGGCTTCACCGATGTCAACCAACTTGCCTGTTGCAAGTGAGCGACCGTAGCACTTAGCGCAAGTACCGTAACGGCTATCGCAAGTAAGTACGGAGCGAACTTTAACTTCCTCAACGCCAGCAGCAACGATTGCATCGATATCTAGAATGCCTAGATCATCACCAGCTGAGTAAAGTGTCTTGCCACCGGCAACTACATCTTCAGCTAGGCAACGTGATGCGATAGAGGTATCTAGATGACTATCGGTAAGGCTCTTAACCAAACCGCGTTCAGATCCACAATCGATTTCACGAATAATGACATCCTGTGAAACGTCGACTAGACGACGAGTTAGGTAACCCGAGTCAGCGGTACGAAGCGCGGTATCAGCAAGACCCTTACGAGCGCCGTGAGTGGAGATGAAGTACTCAAGTACTGACAAACCTTCACGGAAGTTGCTCTTGATTGGGCGAGGAATAATTTCACCCTTCGGGTTAGCCACAAGACCACGCATACCTGCGATCTGGCGAATCTGAAGCATGTTGCCTCGAGCACCTGAGTTAACCATCATCCAGACTGGGTTGGTTTCAGGGAAGTTCGCAGTCATGGCGTCAGCTACCTTGTTAGTGGTGTCTGTCCAAACTTCGATTAGTTCCTGACGACGCTCAGAGTCAGCAATCAAACCGCGGTCGTACTGCTTCTGAATCTTCTCTGCCTTCTCTTCTGCTTCAGCAAGAAGAGCGCCCTTTGATTCTGGAGCCACAACATCAGCGAATGAGATTGTCACACCTGAACGAGTTGCCCAGTGGAAGCCAGCATCCTTGAGTGCATCAAGAGTCGCCGCAACCTGAACTTTCGGGTAACGCTCAGCCAAGTCATTTACGATTTCGCCAAGCTTTGACTTCTTAACTTCAACGTTCACGTATGGGTAGTTTTCTGGCAATGCTTCGTTGAACAATGCGCGACCCAATGTGGTTTCAAGTACGACAGTGTCGCCTGGTGTCCAACCTTCTGGAGTTTCGTTAGCAGGTGGAACTACATCGGTAAAGCGAATCTTTACCTTGCTCTGCAGACCAACACCGTGCAGGTCAAATGCCATAACTGCTTCAGAAACAGAACTGTAGATTTGGCCTTCGCCAACGCCGCCTGTTTGTTCGCGAGTTAGGAAGTACAAACCAAGAACCATGTCCTGAGTAGGTGAAGTAATCGGGCGACCGTTTGCTGGCGACAAAATGTTGTTTGTCGAAAGCATCAAGACACGAGCTTCAGCCTGAGCTTCAGCGGACAGTGGAACGTGCACAGCCATCTGGTCACCGTCGAAGTCAGCGTTGAACGCAGTACATACAAGTGGGTGAATCTGGATTGCCTTGCCTTCGATCAACTGTGGTTCGAAAGCCTGGATACCCAAACGGTGCAACGTAGGTGCGCGGTTAAGCAGTACTGGATGTTCAGTAATTACTTCTTCCAAAACATCCCAAACGACTGAACGCTGGCGCTCAACCATTCGCTTTGCACTCTTGATGTTCTGTGCATGATTTAGGTCGACCAAGCGCTTCATAACGAATGGCTTGAAAAGTTCAAGTGCCATCTGCTTTGGCAAACCACACTGATGCAGTTTGAGCTGTGGACCAACAACAATTACCGAACGACCTGAGTAGTCAACGCGCTTTCCGAGCAAGTTCTGACGGAAACGACCTTGCTTACCCTTAAGCATGTCTGAAAGTGACTTAAGTGGACGGTTACCAGGACCAGTTACTGGGCGACCACGACGACCGTTATCGAACAACGCATCTACAGATTCCTGAAGCATGCGCTTTTCGTTGTTCACGATGATTTCCGGAGCGCCAAGATCGAGAAGACGCTTCAAGCGGTTGTTGCGGTTGATAACGCGACGGTACAAATCGTTCAAGTCTGAGGTAGCGAAACGGCCACCATCTAGCTGAACCATTGGACGAAGATCTGGTGGAATAACCGGAACAGCGTCAAGCACCATAGCTGCAGGTGAGCCGCCGGTAGCAAGGAACGCGTTAACAACCTTGAGACGCTTTAGGGCACGAGTCTTCTTCTGACCCTTACCGTGCGCAATGATGTCCTTAAGCTTCTCTGCTTCAGCAGCAAGATCAAAAGTTTGTAGACGATGCTGAATTGCGGCAGCACCCATTCCACCCTTGAAGTAGCGACCGAAGTTCTCACGCATTTCGCGGTAAAGAATTTCGTCACCTTCAAGATCCTGCACCTTTAGTGTGCGGAAGCGATCAAATACTCGATCTAGACGATCAATTTCCTGATCAGACTTTTTGCGAACACCAGCAACTTCACGCTCGCCTGATTCACGAACTTTACGCTTTACATCAGCCTTTGCGCCTTCAGCTTCAAGCTCTGCAAGATCTTCTTCCATCTTCTGCAGGCGCTCGTTGATGATGACATCGCGCTTGTTAGTTAGGTTCTTCTTCTTTTCATTTAGACGTGCTTCCAAAGTTGGAAGATCTTCACGACGACCTGCTTCATCAACTTCAGTGATCATGTAGGCCGCGAAGTAGATAACCTTTTCCAAGTCTTTTGGCGCGAGGTCAAGTAAGTAACCAAGACGACTTGGCACACCTTTGAAGTACCAAATGTGAGTTACCGGAGCAGCAAGTTCGATGTGACCCATGCGCTCGCGGCGAACCTTTGAGCGAGTTACTTCAACGCCACATCGTTCACAAACGATGCCCTTGAAACGTACGCGCTTGTACTTACCGCAGTAGCATTCCCAGTCGCGAGTTGGACCGAAGATCTTTTCACAGAACAGACCATCGCGCTCAGGCTTAAGTGTGCGGTAGTTAATGGTTTCAGGCTTCTTAACCTCACCATGTGACCAAGCTCGGATGTGTTCAGCACCAGCAAGACCAATTCGCAATTCGTCGAAGACATTTACGTCTAGCACTTTGTTTCCTCTATTTCTTTTAAAACTTTTTGGGACGGATACTTAAGCGAAGATTAGATTTCTTCGACGCTGAGTGCCTCGCGGCGCGACAGGTCGATACCTAGTTCTTCAGCAGTGCGGAAGACTTCTTCAGCGGTGTCGCGCAATTCGATTGCTTGACCGTCGCTTGAAAGTACTTCGACGTTGAGGCAGAGTGACTGCATTTCCTTGATAAGCACCTTGAATGACTCTGGGATGCCTGGCTCAGGAATGTTTTCACCCTTAACGATTGCCTCGTATACCCGAACACGACCAAGCACATCGTCAGACTTGATGGTTAGAAGTTCCTGAAGCGCGTATGAAGCACCGTATGCTTCGAGCGCCCAAACTTCCATTTCACCAAAGCGCTGACCACCGAACTGTGCTTTACCACCGAGCGGCTGCTGCGTGATCATTGAGTAAGGACCAGTTGAACGTGCGTGAATCTTGTCGTCTACCAAGTGGAGGAGCTTCAAGATGTATGCGTAGCCAACTGAAATCTCGCCTGGGAATGGTTCACCGGAGCGGCCGTCGAACAATTTAGCCTTTCCGTTTTCACCAACCAAAGTTAGACCTTCACGAGTTTTCAAAGTTGATGACAATAGGCCAGTGATTTCTTCTTCACGAGCACCATCGAAAACTGGGGTAGCAAGTTTGGTGCGCGGAGCAATCGACTTGTGGCCAGACTTGATCAAATGGTCTGCCCATTCAGGCTCGCCTTCAATTTCCCAACCCTGTGACGCAATCCAACCAAGGTGCAACTCAAGAATCTGGCCGATGTTCATACGACCAGGAACACCAAGTGGGTTCAAGATCACATCAACAGGGGTTCCATCTTCAAGGAATGGCATATCTTCTGGTGGAAGAATCTTTGCAATAACACCCTTGTTACCGTGACGGCCAGCAAGTTTGTCACCTGCAGTGATCTTGCGCTTCTGTGCGATGTAGACACGAACCATCTGGTTAACACCAGGAGCTAGTTCGTCATTGTCTTCAGATGAGAACACCTGAACGCCGATAACTTTTCCGGATTCACCATGTGGCACCTTTAGCGAGGTATCGCGAACTTCACGCGCTTTCTCACCGAAGATGGCGCGAAGCAAACGCTCTTCTGGAGTTAGTTCGGTTTCACCCTTAGGTGTTACCTTGCCAACAAGAAGATCGCCTGGCACAACATCGGCGCCAACGCGGATGATTCCACGCTCGTCGAGGTCGGCAAGAACTTCGTCTGAAAGGTTAGGAAGGTCGCGAGTAATTTCTTCTGGACCAAGCTTGGTATCGCGAGCATCGATTTCATGCTTTTCGATATGGATTGATGAAAGAACATCATCCTGTACCAAACGCTGATTCAAAATGATCGCGTCTTCGTAGTTGTGACCTTCCCAAGGCATGAATGCCACGAGCAGGTTACGACCAAGAGCCATTTCACCGTTGTCAGTGCTTGGACCGTCAGCAAGAATTTGACCATCTTCAATGCGGTCGCCTTCGTTAACGATTGGCTTCTGGTTGTAGCAAGTGCCCTGGTTTGAGCGGCTGAACTTACGCAATGCGTAAGTAACATGCTTGCCTGCATCTTCTTCAACGGTGATTGAGTCAGCTGAAACTTCGGTGATGACACCGCTACCAGTAGCAACGATTACATCGCCAGCATCTTTAGCTGCGCGGTATTCCATGCCGGTACCAACGAATGGTGATTCAGCGCGAAGTAATGGCACAGCCTGACGTTGCATGTTGGCACCCATGAGCGCGCGGTTTGCATCGTCGTGCTCAAGGAACGGAATCATTGCTGTTGCAACAGAAACCATCTGACGTGGTGAAACGTCCATGAAGTCAACTTCGTCGCCAGTTACGTAATCGACTTCGCCGCCCTTTGTGCGAACAAGTACGCGCTGATCCTGGAAGGTGTTGTCTTCATTAAGTAGCGAGTTAGCCTGCGCGATAACGTGCAAGTCTTCTTCGTCTGCAGTTAGGTATTCAATCTTGTCGGTGACTTTACCCTTTGAAACCTTGCGGTAAGGAGTCTCGACGAAACCGAATGCGTTGATGCGAGCGAATGTTGAAAGCGCACCGATAAGACCAATGTTTGGACCTTCAGGAGTTTCAATCGGACACATACGACCGTAGTGCGATGGGTGAACGTCGCGAACTTCGAAGCCTGCGCGCTCACGAGACAAACCACCCGGACCAAGCGCTGACAAACGACGCTTGTGGGTAAGGCCTGAAAGTGGGTTGGTCTGATCCATGAACTGTGACAACTGAGAAGTTCCGAAGAACTCCTTAATAGCTGCAATCACTGGACGAGTGTTGATCAAAGTAAGCGGAGTGATCGCTTCTGGATCCTGAGTTGTCATACGCTCGCGAACTACGCGCTCCATACGAGAAAGACCGGTACGAATCTGGTTCTGGATTAGTTCGCCAACGGTACGAAGACGACGGTTACCAAAGTGATCGATGTCATCCACTTCAACACGAGTTGTGCCGCGCTCTGACTGGAATTCAGTTTCGCCTGCATGCAAACGCACCAAGTATTCGATGGTTGCAAGAATGTCGCTAACTTCAAGCACAGTCTTTGTTGGGTCTGTGGTTAGACCTAACTTCTTGTTGACCTTGTAACGACCGACCTTTGCCATGTCGTAACGCTTTGGATTGAAGTAGAAGTTGTTAAGCAAACTACGTGATGCTTCAACTGTCGGTGGTTCACCTGGACGAAGCTTGCGGTAAATATCGAGCAATGCTTCATCTTGTGTGGTGGTGGTGTCCTTGTCCAAGGTGCTCATCATTGATTCGTAAGCACCGAACTGGGTGCGAATGTCTTCGTTGGTAAGACCAAGCGACTTTAGGAAGGTAGTTACGTGCTGCTTACGCTTGCGATCGATACGGACTGAAACGATGTCCTTTTTATCGATTTCAAATTCAAGCCAAGCACCACGGCTAGGAATAATTTTTGTAGTGAAAACATCTTTGTCAGAAGACTTGTCGATTGAACTTTCAAAGTAAACACCAGGTGAGCGAACAAGCTGTGAAACAACTACGCGCTCGGTGCCGTTGATGATGAAAGTACCCATCTTGGTCATAAGCGGGAAGTCGCCCATGAATACGGTCTGACTCTTGATTTCGCCAGTCTCGTTGTTCATGAATTCAGCATTCACATAAAGCGGCTGAGAGTAAGTGATGTCTTTGTCGCGACATTCATCTTCGGTGTACTTCGGATCATCAAAGCCAGGCTCAGTGAAGGTCAACGACATCTGGCCGTTGTAATCCTCGATTGGGCTGATTTCAGAAAATACATCTTCAAGACCAGGGGTCTGCGGAATTTCAGTGTTGCCAGATTCGAGTGCAGCAGCTACGCGAGCTTTCCACACATCGTTTCCAAGTAACCAATCGAATGATTCCATCTGAAGCGCTAAAAGATTAGGAGCTTCTAGTGGCTCACGAATCTTTGCGAATGAGACCCGCTTTGGGCCAGTGGAACTGCGGGAAGTTGAGCGCGAGGATGCCAAGGGTGTTCCTTCCGAACTGCTAGTGAAGCCATAGCAAAATAGACATCGTCAAATGCACAAGCGCACATGATTAGTCTGTTTTGGGGTATGGCGAAGTTACAGCATACCTAGAGGCGGTTGCCGCTGTCCAATGCGGGGAATTTTTAGCGAAAAACCCTCGATTTTTCAGGCTTTTTCCCTGTGCTGGACAGCTGATCCAGGCGAAAAAGGCCGATTATCATCGGTTTTGCGCAATTCCCGCGTGAGCGTTACCTGTAATTCGGGCTAAAAACCCTTATTTTACAGTGCTCGAGGGGTCTTGCAGTTATCTTGCTTGCTCATCGTTGCCTACTTTTGGGCATCCGTCAAGCACCTAATACCAAAATGTTGAAAAGTGGACACAAAAAAGTGTGGGCAAATCCAACCGGATCTGCCCACACTTAAAAGTAAATAAATTACTTAAGGGTTACCTTTGCGCCTGCGCCTTCAAGGGTTGCCTTGGCTGCCTCAGCGGCATCCTTCTTAACCTTCTCAAGTACTGGCTGTGGTGCGCCTTCAACTAGGTCCTTTGCTTCCTTCAAACCTAGGTTTGTTAGAGCGCGAACTTCCTTGATAACGGCAATCTTCTGTGCGCCGCCATCTTCAAGGATGACATCGAATTCATCCTGTTCAGCAGCAGCAGCGCCATCGCCGCCACCAGCTGCAGGAGCAGCTGCAACAGCAACTGGTGCTGCTGCAGTTACGCCGAAGACTTCTTCGAACTGTGAAACAAATTCTGACAACTCAATGAGAGTCAGTTCTTTAAAGGCATCGATTAATTCGTCGGTGCTGAGCTTAGCCATGATGGCTTCCTTCCAGTCGGGGGCTAGTAGGCCCTTTGTTAGTTGAGGGGCCTAGCCCTCGGTCGTTTCTGCTTCAGCGGGTGCTTCAGCACTTTCTTCTGTTGCAACTTCTGCTACTGCTTCTTCAGCAGGTGCTTCGGTTGCTTCCGTTGTTGCTTCAGCTGGTGCTTCGGCAACTGTTTCTGATTCGGCAGGTGCCTCAACAGATTCAACGCTTTCGGTAGCTACATCAGATGCAGCTGGTTCACTTGAATCAGCAGGTGCGCTAGCAACTGCAGGTCCTTCTGCTTCGACCTTGGCGCGAAGTGCGTCAACAGTGCGAGCAGCCTGAGATAGCGGAGCCTGGAATAGTGCAGCGGCCTTAGCCATTGCAGCGTTCGCAGCGCCAGCCACCTTGGCAAGCAGAACTTCACGTGATTCAAGTTTGGCTAGCTTCTTGATATCGTCGGCAGTTAGGATTTTTCCATCCAAAATGCCGCCCTTGATAACAAGTAGCGGGTTTTCTTTAGCGAAGGTGTCTAAGCCTTTAGCAGCAGCTACTGGGTCGCCTTTAATAAAAGCGATTGCAGTTGGACCAACGAGTAAATCGTCGAAACCTACAACTCCAGCATCTTTTGCCGCAATCTTTGACAATGTGTTCTTCACAACGGCGTATGTGGTGTCCGATCCAAGGGAACGACGAAGTTCCTTTAGTTGGCCCACAGTTAAACCGCGGTACTCGGTCAACACTGCAGCAGATGAAGCACGGAATTCTTCCGTGATTTCTGCAACTGCAGCGGCCTTGTCAGCGCGTGCCATGATGCTCCTTGAATGTCGTGGCACCACAATAAAAAAGCCCCGCGCAAGTAAGGCGGGGCAACACGCTAAAAGCGTTTCGCTCAATCTCACCTACGCTGGCACTCCAGTTGTGGAGCCTTAGCCTCAAGGTTCTTGGTTTCCCAAGTTTCCTTGATGACCGGCGGTCTTCGGTTTGTTACTAGAACCTTAGGGGGTTTGGGGCTTGCTAGTCAAAACGACTTCAACTCGAACTTGTGCACAACCAAAATTATTCACATTTTGACAAGTTAACTTGTTATAGTAATTTCATGCAAGTTAACTTGTCGCCATGTCAGTGGATCTGCCCTTACGACATAGCGCCTTCAAACATGGGGTATCCCGAAACAATATTTTGCATGCATGCCGAAACGTTATTGAGGTACGGCAACACCCAAAGGACGGACTTGTTTATATCGGGCCAGCCGCAGATGGCACTTTGTTGGAAATCGGACTGGTCAAAATCGAAGGAGAGTGGACAATTGTTCACGCAATGCGAGCACGGAAAGGATACTTGATGAAACATGCCTAGATCATTAGAAGAGTTAATGGACCTCGGCGACTACTACGCAAAACAATTTGAGGACTACCCGACCAGCGAGTACGACGCAATCAACTTGGAAATTTTCAAAGCACTTTGGGCTGTGGGCCAACAACGGACTGAACTAGAAAATTCCGTCGCCGAATTAGTTGTTAAAGCTCGTGCGGAAAATATGTCTTGGAAACTCATTGGACAAATTTTAGGTACGAGTGGAGAAGCAGCTCGGCAAAGATACGGCGCATTGGTGAAAAAGAAACCAAAGAAGTCCGCTTAAATTTTCTAAAATTTCTTGTAATAAAAAACTGGCCGACACCATTAGGTGCCGGCCAGTTCAATGAAGTTATTAGTTGTCTTCGTCTTCAGCTAGCAAGTTGCGAGTCAAGTTTGAATCAACCTGAATACCAGGACCCATCGTGGTGGAGATTACAGCCTTGCGGATGTAACGACCCTTTGATGAAGATGGCTTCACACGCAAAACTTCATCCAAAGCTGCAGCATAGTTTTCAACCAGCTGAACTTCAGTGAACGATGCCTTGCCGATGATGAAGTGCAAGTTTGAATGCTTATCAACACGGAACTCGATCTTTCCGCCCTTGATGTCAGAAACTGCTTTAGCAACATCCATTGTGACTGTTCCAGTCTTAGGATTTGGCATCAAGTTACGTGGACCAAGAACCTTACCTAGTCGACCGACTTTACCCATCAAGTCTGGCGTTGCAACGACAGCGTCAAAATCTGTCCAACCGCCAGCGACTTTGTCGATGAGTTCGTCTGCGCCAACAAAGTCAGCATCTGCCGCGCGTGCTTCGTCAGCCTTTTCACCGGTAGCAAAGACCAGGACGCGAGCGGTCTTGCCTGTGCCGTGTGGAAGGTTGACGGTGCTTCGCACCATTTGATCTGCCTTACGCGGATCGACACCAAGCAACATTGCAACTTCAACAGTCTGATCGAACTTAGTTGAAGTAGCTCCAGCTTTAGCTAAACGCACAGCAGCCAATGGGCTATAAAGTGCATTTTTGTCGATAGTCGCGGCAGCTTTGTTATAAGCCTTACCGTGCTTCATTTCTTTCTCCTTTGTTTGTTATGGAGGTCGTGGTTAGAACCTGAAGCAGGTTCTCCCACTTAGGGTGGTTATTAACTGACGGTTACGCCCATAGAGCGAGCAGTACCTTCAATAATTAGCATCGCTGCATCAATGTCATTTGCATTGAGATCAACAAGCTTTAGTGCAGCAATTTCGCGTACCTGGTCTTTAGTGATGTTAGCGACCTTGTTGGTATGCGGAACTCCCGAACCTTTTTCAATACCAGCGGCTTTAAGAATTAACCGTGCTGCTGGTGGGGTCTTGGTGATGAATGAGAAAGTACGGTCTTCATAAACCGTAATTTCAACAGGAATCACCTGACCGCGCTGGCTTTCTGTTTCGGCGTTGTATGCCTTGCAGAAGTCCATGATGTTTACACCATGCTGACCTAGCGCTGGACCAACGGGCGGAGCAGGGTTTGCTTCGCCAGCCTTGATCTGTAGCTTGATCAGACCGGTGACCTTTTTTGATGGGGCCATGTCTTTTGCGTCCTTTTTCTTTTAGTTCTTCTGGATCTGGTTGAAGCCCAGCTCCACGGGAGTCTCTCGGCCGAAAATTTCGACCAGACCCACGACTTTTTGTGCATCCAAATTGATCTCGGAGATCGTTGCATGCAGGGTGGCAAATGGACCGTCCACAACCATGACGGAATCGCCAATGTTGAGATCGATCTCAAGTTTCGGTCCAGAATCACCCTTGGCACGCGCTGCTGGTGCAGAACTACCCGATGCAGATGCTGCAACGGTTGCCAATGGCTTCTCAACCGGTGGACGAAGCATGCCAAACGCCTCATCCAAAGTTAGTGGCGCAGGGTTGTGGCCCTGTCCAACAAATCCAGTTACACCTGGAGTGTGGCGAACCGCACCCCAAGATTCGTCAGTTAGGTCCATGCGCACAAGTACATATCCTGGGAACTTGTTGCGCTTAACAACCTGACGCTTGTCTTTCTTAATTTCAGTTACTTCTTCGGTAGGAACAGCAACTTCAAAAATGAATTCTTCCATCGAAAGTGAGATAGTGCGGGTCTCGATATTTTGCTTAACCCGATTTTCAAAACCTGCGTATGAGTGAAGTACGTACCATTCACCAGGAAGTAGCGACAACCTAGTACGGAATGCTTCGGCTGGATCTTCTTCAACTTCAGAGGCCACTTCGGGAGCAACTTCTTCAGCGTCTGCTACTGCATCAGCGCTGTCGCTAGCAATCTCAGCTTCAATGGCTGCACTTAAATCAAAACTTGCCGGTGCATCGTCTGGTGCTACTTCACCATCGACGTCTACATCGACTGGGCCGGTGTAATCGTTGTCGGTAATTTCAGCAGCATCATCATTGGCAATCGGTTCTACAATTTCGGCAGCATCGATTGACACTTCATCCTCAGATGAAGTTGCCTGCAAGAAAGTTGGGTCTGACACTCTGGGTTTCCTTACTTATCCGAAAATCTTCAAAACAGCCTTGGTGAAACCAAAGTCCATTGTTGCCACAATTAAGGCAAGTACGGTCACGAAAACTACAACAACTGTGGTGTAGGTGATGAGCTGTTCGCGGGTCGGCCAAACAACTTTTTTAAGTTCAGCAATAACCTGACGCAGAAACAGTGCAAAGCGCGCAAATGCATTTGATCGCGCAGCGGTATCAGTGCTCATTATTTCCTCTCGTCTTACTTCGTACTTAGTTCCTACATGCGTGAGTAGTTACTCACACGAGCAGGGCCGGAGGGACTCGAACCCCCAACCGCTGGTTTTGGAGACCAGTGCTCTACCAATTGAGCCACGACCCTCGGCCTATTCTTGACCCACTTCACATCACCACTTTTGGGCATGCTTACGCAGACTAAGAATTGTGTCGGAGTGTCAAGTGTAGCCCAGAATCGCCAAAGTAAAAACCGCGAACTTTCAATCGACTGCAGTTTAAATTTTCTCATGCACTGCAAGGGTTACCTCAAATTCGCAAGGGCATGCGCAAACTACTAACCTTGCAGTATGACTAGCGAAAAACCTCGAATTTCTGCCCGAATTGGCGCGATTGCTGAATCTGCAACCCTTGCTGTTGATGCCAAAGCCAAAGCTTTAAAGGCTGCTGGTCGTCCGGTAATCGGATTCGGCGCCGGCGAACCAGATTTTCCAACACCTGATTACATCGTCAAAGCTGCAATCGAGGCCTGTAGTGATCCAAAATGGCACCGCTACACACCAGCAGGTGGCCTGCCTGAATTGAAGGCTGCGGTTGCTGCCAAGACTCTTCGTGATTCTGGTTACGCCGTCGATGCGAGCCAAGTTCTTATTACTAACGGTGGCAAGCAAGCTTTGTATAACGCCTTTGCAACTTTGCTTGATCCAGGTGACGAAGTGCTTTTGCCGGCTCCTTTCTGGACGACATACCCAGAATCAATTCGCTTGGCTGGTGGCGTGCCTGTTGAAATCATGACTGATGAATCAACTGGTTATCGAACATCTGTTGCACAACTGGATGCCGCGCTAACTCCTAAGACAAAAGTTTTAGTTTTTGTGTCTCCGAGTAATCCAACTGGCGCGGTCTACTCACCTGCCGAAGTAGAAGCAATCGGACAGTGGGCCGTCGAAAAGGGTCTGTGGGTTGTAACTGACGAAATTTATGAACACCTTGTTTACGGTGATGCTGAATTCACATCGATGCCCGTTGTTGTTCCAGAACTGGCTGACAAGTGCATCATCGTAAATGGCGTTGCTAAAACTTACGCCATGACCGGTTGGCGCGTTGGCTGGATGATTGGCCCAAACGATGTAATCAAGGCAGCAACAAACTTGCAGTCACATGCAACCTCGAATGTTTCTAACGTTGCACAGATTGCGGCTCTTGCTGCAGTATCCGGCGACTTGTCTGCGGTTGATGAAATGAAAGTGGCATTTGATCGCCGTCGCAAGCTCATAACTTCGATGCTCAACGAAATTGATGGAGTGACCTGCCCAGAACCTGAAGGCGCTTTTTATGTGTACCCATCAGTTAAAGGCGTACTTGGACGCGAGTTCAATGGCAAGGTAGCAAATACATCAGCCGAACTAGCTGCATTGATTTTGGATGAAGTTGAAGTTGCTGTTGTGCCAGGTGAAGCTTTTGGCACACCTGGTTACATTCGTCTGTCTTACGCGCTAGGCGATGCTGACCTGATTGAAGGCATCACCCGAATTCAAAACTTCCTTAAGTAACTAAGCCGCGGTTGCCCGCTGCAACCGTTGCTCTTGGATTTGAGTAAGTGGTTTGTGATCTTTCTGGAAAACTTCGAGAGCTAGTTCACTTAATTGACGATTTATTTCATGCTTTGCCTGCAGCTTCCCTAAAAAATCGCACTTAAGCTCCGCGCACTCCAAAGCATCGGGGTCATCTGGCAGACAAATAACCTGCTCGATTCCGGTATGCCTTCTAATCAAGTTTGATAATTCTGTAGCCGATTTAACATTTCGACATCGATTCAAAACCACATAGATCTCTTGATTGCGCATGGAATCTTGAAAATCAATAACACCGCGAATTAGTCGGGTAACCGAAACCGTATTAGCAATGGCGCATAAGACGACAACTCGTGCATTTGAAATAGCCGATTGTGCAACTGAGTCCCGATCGGTCAAATTTAATTCGTGTTCCAAATTTTCAGTTGAACAAAATACCGGGCCTACATCCACGATTACATTTCCCGAATTGATAAGACGTCTCCACATTCGCTCTAGCGGTGCGCGACGCAAGGCTGACCAAAGCGAACCATGTGATATTCCAGGTACGACAACCAAGTTCGGTTCCACGACTGCCAACTCGCCTAACTCGTACTCATTTCGCTCTGGTGAAACTTTCAATTGACTGAGTTGCAATAGATCTGTACTTAATGACGGCAGATTTAGTTCTTGATGAAGTGAAGCACCATAGGTATCGCCCTCAACTACCAAAGTTTGTGCACCTTGCTTCGAACTCCACCAACCGAGCTCCTTAGCCACCAATGAGCGGCCGACGCCTCCGCCGAAACTAGCCACACAAACAAATGTGTGGTTTGCAGAAGCATCTAGTTGCGACATGGGATCTGCTTGAAAACCAACTTTTGTTATTTGCATCGCTACCGAAAATAAATCTGAGTGATCGAGTCCTATGATCTTCTGCACTCCCATATCAGTCCATCGATCTGTCGAATTTGAAATTGCGATAACCACAACGTTTGCATCATGAATCTGCGAGACGGCGTGTTCATCTAGCCGTAATGTTTCATCAGTTACGATCACAACTTCAATCTCATTTACTTGTACCGCTGCTAATAAATCGATTCCGTCAACGCATCGGCGAACTACTTTTAGATTGAGCATCGGGTGTGAAATTACCGAAATAAAATCCGACTCCCACCCTGCGTTTCCTAATGCCAGCGCAACCTTCATGGTGTGTCAACTCCATTTTGTCCTAAAAGCGCAATATCAATCTGCCCATCGCGAAGCGCGGCAACAATTTTTGCTACTTCGTTTTTGGGAATTAAAACACTTAGCGCAGTGTCAGAATTTGGATCAATCTCAGCGGGAGCATCAGCGACAGTTGCTGCCTTGCTCAATAGCACTGGTGGACCAGGAATCTGCAACCCATCAGAGCTTGGCGTACTCCAGATATCGACCAAATCACCAGGTTGAAGATTCGGTAGATGCCCCGCCTTAATCGGCAAACTAACACTTCTTAGATTTGCAGAAGTACTGGTTGTCTGCAACGAAACTGGAATGAGTTCGCCAGCAGACATATTTCTGGTGGTCTTTATGCCCAGCGCAGATTCAATTGAGTTCACATAACTGCCAGTACTCGGCACTGCAACCTGCACAACTTCAAGATCATCCAACGTAAGTTGCTTTCCAACCAAAACATCATGTGATAGCGCCACAGCGTCAGTACGAGCTCCCGCGGCTGAAATTAAATGGCTGATGGTAAGTATTGAGAGCAACAGCAATCCAATCCCTAGCCAGAGCCGAAAATCTCGTTTCACTTTTCGGCTCACATTTGGCACTAGGGCCGGATTTGTTGCACCTTGCGTTCGAATACGAAATGGAATTGCCATTGCTCCCCCTTGCAACTTGCCTAGATGTTCACACACTCACATAGGTCGTAGCCAGGCCAATTACAAACCTGTGGAAAACGAGATGCCATTTTTGCACTGATAGGTAATCATCGTTAAGTGACAACTAGGTTCATCACGCTTGCAGATGTTGCAAACATTCTTAACATTGCGCCGGCGCAGGTCTATGCGCTAGTTCGCTCTGGCGA
>Ga0214919_10007028_pt1 | contig 15306 bp, 15 predicted proteins | sample LL1503_MetaG_FD_177994 | JGI IMG/M metagenome (GOLD analysis project Ga0214919, IMG submission 177994) | Freshwater microbial communities from Lake Lanier, Atlanta, Georgia, United States - LL-1503 | ecosystem: Environmental > Aquatic > Freshwater > Lake | place: USA: Georgia | collected... | reverse complement strand
GCGAAAAGCGGGCCTTTACCCGTGAAATAGTGTTAAAAAAAGTCGAAATGGCCAGACGGACGAGAGGCTATGCATAAATGGTCAGTCCATAAAAAGTCACCCCCTGGCCCGCAAGTGTCGGGTTGACCCGACACTTCATCATCGACCCCTGACGCGCAACTGTCGGGTTTTTCTCAATGGACCTCTATAGTAAAAATTAAATGTGTAACCTTACCCATAATTAATAATGAAAACAAATAGATATAGTGGCTCACTTGATCAAAAAATTACTTATCTAATTGCGACAATTTGAATCGAAAACCGCGTGAGAATTTTGAGCCGATTTTCATCGCACAGTCGCTCTACAGAAAATTGACCTAAATCTCTTCCGAGCCCCATCCGTAAAGGCTTATAAGAGTTCCAAGGTAATTATTTTTGGGTGGTTTTAACAGCGTGTAGGACACTGTTTTTGAGGCCTGCTGCAAGCCCCATGTTTAGTAGGTTTGTCGCATTTAGGATACATTTTTGAGTCCCCTGAGTCTACCAATTTCACCACCCGGGCGGTAATCGGTGGGAGTGAATTATGGCACAGCGCGGTTGCTTTTCAGATGGCTGCGGCGGTTTTGGCCTGCCCTACGAACTTGCGCGACCTTGCAGAACCTGCCGGGCATTGTGTTTAGAGGGTCAACTCCCGGGGACATTACCCAAGTGTCGGTTTGACCCGACACTTCACCGTGACCCCCTGGCGCGCAACTGTCGGGTATCTGGGCGGACCCGGTTGCGCCCGGCACCTGAAATTGACCAAGTTTTCAAAATGTTGGCCCTAAAAATCCTCGACACTGCGTACGAAATTACGTACACTTTTCGCTATTGGAGAAATTTATGAATACGCTATCTGCCAGTGAAGCAAGGGCCAATTTGTATCGCCTTATGGACGAGACCGCAAGCTCACACCAGCCTGTGTTGATCTCGGGCAAACGAAACAATGCCGTACTGATTGCCGCAGATGATTGGCGTGCAATACAAGAGACTCTGTATCTGCTGTCCGTACCGGGCATGCGGGAGTCCATCAAGACCGGCATGTCCGAACCGCTGGACAAAAGTGCCAAGGCCTTGAAATGGTGAGCTGGTCCGTCGTCTACGCAAAGCAAGCGTTGAAGGACGCGAAAAAAGTAAAGGCCGGTGGGCTAAAAGAGAATGCCCAAGCCCTCTTGGATGTCCTTGAGAGCGATCCTTTCCAAAACCCGCCGCCCTTTGAGAAGCTGATGGGCGACCTCTCGGGTGCGTATTCGAGACGGATCAACATCCAACACCGTCTGGTTTATGAAGTGTTTTCGGAGCAGCGCACGGTTCGTGTCTTGCGGATGTGGACGCATTACGATTAACGCAAAAGCAATCGCCAACCCCGCGACATTGACCTGTCCACGCAAGCGCCAAGAGGCACTCCATAACATTGTGAATAGACGTGTCAGACGTGGCCAGTGGCGCGCATCGCACAGTGGCTCTACAGAAAAAGAGTGGAGGGGGATTCAGTGCTGAACCATTCGATTTCCAGTTGAACTCCGTGGCATGAACAGTGCGTTTTGGGTGGTTTTCCTACATTGCGTCGGACACCTTTAAAACCCTTGCGCAACCTCGCGCTGGTGCTTGTTTTTTTGAGTTGCCCGTAGCGGAAAAAACGCGTGTCTTGGGGGATTACGATCGTAATTTTTCGAAATGAGAAAATACAGCCGCATGTGAAAAACATGGCGGGTCTGCGCCTTCGACCCATAAGGACAACCTTGTCCCCCAGGTTACATCGCCACAAAGACTTTCAATTGCTTGCAATTAAGCTGGAAACGCGAAGAGCAATACAGCAAACTTTGAAAGGCGTTTTATGTTCAGCAAAGTCATTACCGTAGGATTTTCAATTTGTATGGCGTTTTCAGGATTTTCACTAGCTGCCGAAAACCGAATCGACACTATCCGTTCGGATGCACCCGAGCTTGCCTCCTATGGGAAGTTTTCGATCGGCGTGAAAACCGTTAATTTGAGTAACCCCGGGCAACTCGACATATCTAAGTTCAAAGCGGGGCAGCCCATGCCCACGTATGACCGACCCCTGACGGTGGAGGTGTGGTACCCAGCCAAGCTTGCTGCGGGTCAAGCAGCTGTGGGTCAGTACAAAGTGCTTGCCCGGGATGGCAAGATGGAGGTGGTTCTCAATGGCCGTGCGGTGCGTGATGCCCAGCCCGATAGCACCGCAGGACCGTATCCTTTGTTGATTATTTCCCACGGCTACCCAGGCAATCGTTTTTTGCTGAGCCATTTGGCCGAAAATTTGGCGAGCAAGGGGTTTGTGATTGCGTCTATTGACCACACCGACAGCACATACAACGACCAGACTGCATTTGGCAGCACACTGCTTAACCGTTCGCTGGATCAGCTGTTTGTGCTCAACCAGATGGCACGCCTCAATACCAATGACCCATCAGGCACGCTCAAAGGCATGGTCAATGCCGATAGTACGGGCTTGATTGGTTATTCGATGGGCGCTTATGGAGCGGTGAATACGGTTGGCGGCGGCGTGACTGCGGCGAGTGTGGCTTACAACTGGGGAACACCCGAGGGCGCCTTGGCGGCGCGGCAAGCGGGTAACCCAGCTTATGTGGCTTCGATCGACAAGCGCGTCAAGGCAGCCGTCGCATTTGCCCCTTGGGGGTGGAATGCCGGATTTTGGGACGCGGCGGGGCTCGCAGGCATCAAAACGCCCGTGTTTTTCGTGGCTGGCAGCGTCGATAGCATTTCAGGCTATTCGCCGGGAGTTCGTAATATTTACGAGGCCAGCGTGAACGCGACTCGCTTTTTGCTGACCTACGAGAACGCTGGTCACAACGCGGGCGCACCCATCCCATCCCCCAAAGAAATGTTTGACCTTAAATGTGGTGACGGCACGTGGACTTGCTCGGAGCACTACACCGACCCAGTGTGGGACAACGTGCGCATGAATAATATTGCGCAGCATTTTGTGACTGCGTTTTTGACCAAGTATTTGCGCAATGACGCCAATATGGACGCGTACCTGAATTTGGTGGAAAACGGCAAGGATGGTAAGTGGTCCGCTGAGGCCAACGGCACGCCTAAAGGTGACCACACCTACTGGAAGGGCTTTGCGCCGGGAACTGCGGTGGGGCTCAAGTTAGAGCAACGCAAACCGTAAGTCCGGGCTATTGTTGGGATGCCCCTGGGCGATATTGCTCAGGTGGTATTGAACGATTAGCTGAAATATGAAATGGGCCCATGGCCCATTTTTCTTGGTTATTTAATGGCGACCTTGAGCATGCGCTCAATCGCCGTGCGGCACTGGCTTAGGCCCGAACTGCTGTAAACCAACGCGATTTTGGATTTGTCCGTGTTGTTGCATACATAGCGGCATACAAACTGTCCTTGGGGTGAAGTCTCACGTTCCTGAAGATCACAGCTGGCGGCGATTATTTTGGTGGGGCGCTCGGGCAACTTGGTGTCGGCTGCGAAAACTGCAGGGGAAGAAATTGCCGTCAGGAGCAGCAATAGATAAACGTAAGTCGTTGGTGGCATGGCGAGGTGAGTGCAAATAACCGCGGGTTCTTTTTCTCCTCAAATTTTAAGTAAGCAACATGATGGTTACGTGACGCCAATTGACGTAGCGGCGCCGCGTTGGCGCGGTTAACCACCGCAACTGAACGCAGCACCCATCCGTGGGAACTGCCTTCGGATACAAAGACGGTATGGGCCGGACTGGCGAACACCTTGGCGTGGTGGAGCCCAAACCGCGTCAAGGGCGTGCGCCGTGCGCTGGTTCAGCGGCGGGCAGACCTCCGGGACAATGAAGTATTTAGTCAAAGCATTTTGGACTTGGTTCAGGCAGAAATTGCACTGCTTGACCGCGAGGGTGTCATCGTAGAGGTCACTGCACCGTGGCAAACGTTTGCACAAGACAACGCGGCCACTATCGCCCCGGGTCAGATGCCGTACTCATACATCGGCGTCAATCACCTGGCGATTGATGCCCTACGTACAATCGCCCGATTACCTGGAGCCTCTGAACCATGAGCATCAAAAGCGACAAATGGATACGCCGTATGGCTGAATCCACCGGCATGATCGAGCCGTTCGAGCCGGGGCAGGTGCGCCAGGTGCAAGGCAAGAAAATCATTTCCTACGGCACCAGTAGTTATGGTTACGACATTCGCTGCGCCCCGGAATTCAAGGTGTTCACCAACATCCACAGCACCGTGGTGGACCCGAAAAACTTTGATGAGAAGAGCTTTGTCGACTTCCATGACGACGTGTGCATCATCCCGCCCAATAGTTTTGCCCTGGCGCGCACCTTGGAGTACTTCCGCATTCCACGCAACGTCCTGACCATTTGCCTGGGCAAAAGCACCTACGCGCGCTGCGGCATCATCGTCAACGTAACGCCCTTTGAGCCGGAGTGGGAAGGTTATGTGACGCTAGAGTTTTCCAACACCACGCCGCTGCCGGCCAAGATTTATGCCGGTGAGGGTTGCGCCCAAGTCTTGTTCTTTGAGAGTGACGAAGTCTGCGAGACCAGCTACAAAGACCGTGGCGGCAAATACCAAGGCCAAACCGGCGTGACCCTGCCCAAAACCTGAAACGGGCCGCATCGGGGATAATGCGTGGTGATTCCCGCCTTTTGGGGACGACCTGCTATCGGACGGATAGCAACCATTTTTGCTGTGCATGCCCGACTTGATCATTGAAACCACTTCCCCCGACGTAAGCGATACCCTGTCCACGGACACCCCTGTGATGGCGTTTGCCCAGTTGCAGTTGTCCGCACCCCTGGCCCGCGCGGTGGCCGAAATGGGCTACGAGACCATGACGCCTATCCAGGCCCAGGCCATTCCTGTGGTACTGACGGGCCAGGACGTGATGGGCGCAGCACAAACCGGCACCGGCAAAACCGCAGCGTTTGCGCTGCCTCTGCTGCAGCGCATGCTCAAGCACGAGAACCCATCCACCTCACCTGCGCGCCACCCCGTGCGAGCGCTGGTGCTTTTACCCACGCGCGAACTGGCGGTGCAGGTGGCCGAGCAAGTCAAGCTCTACGCTAAGTACACCAACCTGCGCAGCGCCGTGGTGTTTGGCGGCATGGACATGAAGCCCCAAACCCTTGAACTCAAAAAAGGCGTGGAAGTGCTGGTCGCCACTCCAGGGCGGCTGCTGGACCATATTGAAGCGAAAAACGCGGTGCTCAATCAAGTGGAGTACGTGGTGCTCGACGAGGCTGACCGCATGCTTGACATCGGTTTTTTGCCCGATTTGCAGCGTATCCTGAGCTACCTGCCCAAGCAGCGCACCACGCTGCTGTTCTCGGCCACCTTCTCGCCTGAGATCAAGCGCCTGGCGGGCAGCTACCTGCAAAACCCGGTCACCATTGAAGTGGCACGCTCCAACGCCACGGCGTCGACCGTGGAGCAGCATTTCTACAGTGTGGGCGAAGACGACAAACGCCATGCGCTGCACCATATTTTGAAAACGCGCGCGCTCAAGCAGGCTTTTGTGTTTGTTAACAGCAAGCTCGGCTGCGCCCGCCTGGCGCGCTCGCTGGAGCGCGAAGGCCTCAAGACCACGGCGCTGCACGGCGACAAGAGCCAGGACGAGCGGCTCAAGGCCTTGGAGAGTTTCAAGAGCGGCGAGGTTGACTTGCTGGTGTGCACCGATGTGGCCGCACGCGGACTTGACATCAAGGACGTTCCTGCGGTGTTCAACTTTGACCTGCCGTTCAACGCCGAAGACTATGTGCACCGCATTGGACGCACCGGGCGAGCGGGCGCGTCGGGCCTGGCGGTGAGCTTTGTGGGCGGTAAGAACGATGCACGGCTCATGGCCGATATCGAAAAACTCATCAAGGTCAAGATCGAGCTCGAAGCCGTCGAATTCGATGAGAATTTGCCCGACATCCGCACCCAAGGCCGCATCAATGATGGGCGGCGCATGTACAGCGAAGGCACGCAAGACGACTCCCGCCGCAGCGCGCGCGTGGCCCAGGGCAGCTTGCGCGACGTGGCCCAAGAAGGCCAATTTGCCCGCCCAGCGCGCGATGAGCGGGCACCCCGGCGCGATTACACCCGCCCCCCGGCGCCAAAGCGCGACCCGTTTTTTGACAAACCCTATGAGCCCAGCGCCGCGCCCGAAACGGCACCCGCCTGGGAAGCCGCGCCGCGCACCGGCGGGCGCAGCATTTCGGCCAACATCAAGCCCAAACGCCGCGTGGCGGCCTTGTTCAAGGCCGAATAAGCGCCAGAGGCACTGTGCCCTTGCCCAGGGCCAGCACGCAGAGCCTGCTTTGCTAAGACGTCCAAGGCTGCGGGCCTGCACCGTCCTCCATGTGAACAACTACCGCTTTCTAGCGCTTTCAGACCTTGCCTGGCTCCTGTGCGGCTTCGCAATGCACTTGGTGCAGCGTCCAGTCCAGCGGTCCGGTGGCTTGTTGCAGGTCCAGGCGCAAGGCGCTTAGGCAGCCACCCCATACGCAACCGGTGTCCATGGCCAGCACGTCACGCCGCGTCAGCGGCCCCAGCGTTGACCAGTGGCCAAATACCACCGTGTCTTGCGCGGTGCGCCGATGGGGTACGTCAAACCAAGGCATGAACCCTACCGGTGCCTGGCCTGGGCCTTCCTTGCTCTCAAATTCCATCTGGCCTTGCGCGTCGCAAAAGCGCAGCCGCGTCAGCGCGTTGACGATCATCCGCAAGCGGTCCATACCCGCCAACGCCGCGTCCCACCGGGCGGGCATATCGCCGTAAAGAACGTTCAAAAAGTCACCATATGCGGGACCGCGCAGCACCTGCTCTACTTCTGCAGCCAGGACCAGCGTTTGGGCGCTGGTCCATTGGGGCAAGACACCGGCGTGCACCAGCAGCAGGCGCTGTCCGGCCACTTGCAGTTGGAGCGCCATGGACTGCTGGCGCAACCAATGGAGCAACACGCCACGGTCAGGCGCGCCCAGCACGGCGCCCAGCGTGTCGCCGCGACCCGGGGCCCGCACCCCATGTGCGATGGCCAATAAATGCAGATCATGGTTGCCCAGCAGGCAGTGCGCCGCGCCACCCAGCTCCATGAGCCGACGCAGCACGCCCAGCGAGTCCGGGCCCCGGTTGACCAGATCGCCCAATAGATACAGGGTGTCGCGGCTGGGGGAAAAAGAGATTTCATCGAGCAAACGCGCCAGGGCCGCGTCGCAGCCCTGCACGTCGCCAATCAAGTAAAGTGCCATGTGTTCATTTTCGCGCCAGATTCATGGAATTCTTGTTGATTGTTTTCTTGACGCTGCTCAACGGCGTGTTTGCCATGTCTGAGCTGGCGCTGGCGGGCAGCAAGCGCGCGCGCCTGGGGGCCTTGGCCGAGGCTGGTAACCACGGGGCCCAAGCCGCCCTGGAGTTGCTGGGCAACCCGAACCAGTTTTTGTCGACGGTGCAAGTCGGGATCACGTCGATTGGCGTGCTCAACGGCATTGTGGGGGAGGCCGCTTTCAGCGATGGCGTGGCCGCCTGGTTGCATGCCTGGGGAGCGTCGGAGCGGGCCGCTGCCTTATCCGCCACGGCCTTGGTCGTAACCGTTATAACGTTTACGACCATTATTTTTGGTGAGCTCGTGCCCAAGCGCATTGGCCAGTTGCATCCCGAGACGGTAGCCTGCTGGGTAGCGCGGCCCATGCTGTGGCTGGCCCGGGCGGCCAAGCCATTTGTCAAGCTGCTATCGGGCACCACGGCGGCTACGCTCAGGCTGCTGCGCATCGACGTCCATGCCTCGCGGGCCGTCACCGAGGAAGAGATTTCGGCCAGCCTGGAGGAGGGCGTGGACGCCGGACTGATCGAGGAGCACGAGCACCAGATGGTGCAAAACGTGTTTCGCCTGGACGAGCGGCCACTTACCTCGCTCATGACGCCGCGCACCGATGTGCAGTGGCTCGACAGCAGCGATACCGTGTCGCACTGCCTAGCCATGGCCGGCAGCGGCGGAGGCAAAGGCGCGCACTCCTGGTACCCGGTGTGCCGGGGTTCGTTAGACGATGTGGTGGGTGTTATCAGCGTGGCGCAACTGCTCGACCTGCGCGAGCGCCAGGGCGAGTCGATTGGCCTGCACGCCGCGTCTGCCACCTTTGTGCCAGAAACGCTCAGCGGCATGGAGCTGCTGGAGCAATTTCGCTTGCAGGCCGGGCGCTTGGTGTTTGTGGTGGATGAGTATGGTGTCGTACAAGGCTTGCTTACGCCGCGCGACCTGCTGGAGGCCATCACAGGCGAGCTCCAGGTAGGCGCGCAGGCCGATGCCTGGGCCACCGAGCGAGAAGACGGGTCCTGGCTGCTCGACGGCGTCATGCCTTTGGGCGAGCTCAAGTCACGGCTCGACATGGAAACCCTGCCCGGTGAAGAGCGTGGACGCTACAACACATTAGCCGGTTTGCTGATGTCTATCTCGGGCCGCTTGCCCCTGTTGGGTGAACGTATTGCGTGCCAGCACTGGACGTTTGAAGTGATCGACCTCGACGGCCGGCGGGTCGACAAGGTGCTGGCGGTGCGCAACCGGGTGACCGACGAGGCGGTGTGAAGCCTTGAGTCAGGCCTGTCCGGCCAAGCGGTAGGCCAGCAAGCCCAGCCACTCGTGCAGCACCAATTCCCATTTGCGGCTGCCGCCCACCAGGGAATAGGCGCTCCAGGGCGTGTGGCTGCCCGTGTTGAAGTCCACCGCGTAGGCCGTGACGTTCCAGCCGACTTTTTCAAAGGTGGCCAGTGCGCGTCGCATATGCCAGGCCGATGTCACTAGCAGCCAGCGCTTGTTTGGGTCAACGCCCGGCACACGGGCACCTAAAGCGGCGTTTTCATACGTGGTGCGGGAGCGGTCTTCCACTAGCAGGTGCTCAAGCGGCAGGCCCAGGGATTCGTAAACTAATTGCGCACGCGCTGCTTCGGACAAGCCCCGGCCTAACAAATCGCCTTCGCCGCCGGTAAACAGCAGTTGCAGTGCCGGGTTTTGGCGCAACAGGCTCAGGGGCACGATCATGCGTTCGGCCGAGCCGTTGAGGGCGATCTGGCTGCGGCCTTCCCACACATATGATGGCTCCAGCGCCCCCCCGAGCACGACCACGCCGTGGTAGGACTGCACTTCTTGGGCGCTAGGCGTGCGGGAGTAGGGGTCTTCCAGTTGGCGCAACAGCGCGTCGGGCAGCGGCTCCCAGCCTTGGATAAGCAGCACGAACAAGGCCAGCCACAGTGCGCGCAGGCCCCAACGCCTGCCGCCTGCGGTGGCGCGACCCAGCAGCAACAAGGCCGCGAACATGAGCGCGGCCGCCCAGGCGAGTGGTTGGATCAAAAAAATCAACAGTTTGGAGGCTAAAAACACGGTGCGCCTTAAATCACCTTGGCGCTCGGTCGGGCCGCCATCCGGTCTCGCCATTCCTGCAAGGCCTGCAGGCCGAGGTCTGCGGGCGTGAATTTCAGCAAGGCACGTCCAAACTCCAGCGCGCAAAACGCGGTGATGTCGGCGATGGTGAAGCGCGGCCCGGCCATCCAAGCCTGGGTTTGCAACAGCTGGTCGAAGACTTTGGCGTTGTCCTTGACCTTTTGCGTTTGCGATTGGCCAAAGTCGGCAAACTGGGGCGACTCCAGCGGGGCCAGGCCGGGGTGGGTGTGGCGCACGCCATTGGCGATGCCCAGCAGCAGCGTCCATTCGACGCGGCGGTCAGCCATCTCGATGAAGGCGCGTTCCTCAAAGTCCACGCCCATCAGGTTGTTCTCCGGGTAAAGGCCTTCAAGGTAAGTGCAAATGGCGCGCGTCTCGGTCAGCACCCGGCCGTCGTCGAGCTCGAGCGCGGGCACTTTGGCCAGCGGGCTTTTGGCTCGAAAGGCGGTAGCAAAGTGCTCGCCTTGGTTCAGGTTGACTGGCACCAAGTTGATGCCGCCGATATTTTTTTCGGCCATGAACATTTGCACACGCCTGGGGTTGGGTGCGCGGGGGGCGTAATGGAGTTGCATGGTGGGCCAGTTGGGCTAAGAAAAATCAGTCTGCCAGCACACGGCAGGCGTGCAATAGCTCGCGGGTTTTGAGCGCCTCGGCGCGCGCCGCCCGGGCAAAGTCCGGGCCGCTGCTGGCGTAAATCACGGCGCGTGAGGAGTTGACGATGATGGGGGCTTGCGTGTGCCGGGCGTTGCCGCGCCAGCCCGCACGCACGGTGGCTGCGGCGTCGCCGCCTTGGGCACCTACGCCGGGGATCAGCAGCGCAAGGGCAGGCGCCAGCGCCCGCACCCGGTCGATTTCTGCAGGGTAAGTAGCGCCCACCACCAGGCCGAGCTGTCCATTGAGGTTCCACGGGCCGTTGGCCAGGGCGGCAATGTGCTCAAACAGCGTGGGCTGGCCAAGCAAGTCGGCCAGGCGCTGGCTTTGCAGGTCGTCGCCGCCGGGGTTGGACGTGCGGCATAGCAAAAACGCGCCTTTGCCGTGGTATTTCAAATACGGTTGCACCGAGTCCCAGCCCATGAAGGGCGACAGCGTCACCGCGTCGGCGCCGTAGCGCTCAAAGGCTTCTATGGCGTATTGCTCGGCGGTGTTGCCAATGTCGCCGCGTTTGGCGTCCAAAATCACCGGCACCTGGGGCGCCGTCTGGCGCATATGGGCCATCAGTCGCTCCAACTGGTCTTCGGCGCGGTGGGCGGCAAAGTAAGCGATTTGGGGCTTGAAGGCGATCACCAGGTCGGCGGTGGCGTCGACTATTGATGCGCAGAAGTCAAAAATCTTGCTCGCGTCTCCGCGCCAATGCAGGGGGAATTTGGCGGGGTCCGGGTCCAGGCCGACGCAGAGTAAAGACTGGTTAAGGCGCTCAGCCGCGCCGAGTTTGGCAGTGAAAGTCATGGGCCATTGTAGGCAGACCCCGGTGTGCGCTCACCGTGGAAAGCCTATCGCCCAGGGTGCCCAGAGACTAAAACGGCGCCTTAGTGAACTTGGCGCAAACGCCTTTGATCATGTGCCGACGGGTGCCGTCCTTGAAGGTCAGGGTTTGCACAAAGGCGCCGTCTGCCAGGTCAATCGTGAACTCTTCCTGGGTGATCATTTGGCCAAAGCGCTCAAACATGGCGGGGCGGCTGACAAAGGCCTTGGTGCCCTCCATGCGCAGCGCGCCTTTGCGAGACTCCGACATGGTGTACTCACCCTGGTACCAGCCGGCCTTGGCTTCAGGCTCCAGCCCGGCGACCAAAACATCATGGTAGACCTTGGGTTCGGAGTTGAGTGCGCCTTGGGGAGTAGACACGGTGACCTCGCAGACGAAATTGCCGCCCTTCTTACCCAAGGCGCCCGCAGCCGTGTCAAGCAGGCTGTCGCGCGACTCCACTTTGGCGACGCCAAAATGAAGCCACCCGGCGGCCACTGCTCCCCAGACCATAGCGCCTACGACTACGGCGGTGATCAATGCAGTGAAAAAAATGGCACTCAGCGAGGATTGTTTTTTCATGGCATCGGTCTGGGGTTAGAGGGGCGCAGGCTGAGTGCTCAATCAGTTGGCCAGGATTTCACGTCCGTTGAGGGCTTGCACCGGGCGTGCATTGACCTTGAACGGGAAGCTGTTGACTTGCTCTTTGGCCACATTGACCGTGGTTTTCAAAATAAAGAAGCGAACGCCTTCGGTGCAGGGCGGCGTGGTCAGTGAGCCTTCGTAGCTGTAGTAGTCAAATTCGCGCGGCAACAGGTTGCCGGGGTTGAAGTTCACGCCTTCAGGGGCGACTTCCGGGCCCTCTTCGGTGGGCATATGGGTCCACAAGGTTTTGATGCCCGGGTTTTCGTTGCCTTCTTTGAGCAGCACGCCCAAAACCGCCAGCTTACCTGCGGCATTTTTATGCACAAAGTGGACCACCATGGCCATGGGCTTGCCGTCGATTTTTTCTTCGCTGGGGCGGTGGAAGTGGAACTGCAGCAGCTCATGGGCGACACCGTCGATGCGCAATTTGCTGCCTGGCACCACGTTGACCTGGATGGTGTGGCCGTTGTTGATCATTTTCAGCTGACCTTCTTTGTAGTCAGCGGTGACCACCACACGGGCTTTGACAAACGGTCCACGAATGTCCAGCGGCGACTGTGATTTACCTTTGGCGCAGGTGGGGAATTCCTTGCCCCAGTGCGCAGGGCCCATTTCACCGTCATAAGACCAGTGTGCGGCGTGCTTTGCCGGTGCTTTTTTGTCGCCGGGCTTGCCGTGGCCGTCGTCCTTGGCGTCGCTGTCACCATGTCCGTCTTTTTCAGGTGCCTTGTCGTCGTGGGCAGATTTTTCAGCCTTGTCGCCTTGGGCCTTGGCTCCTTTGGAAAGGCATTCGGCCATGATTGCGACCTTTTCGCCCGCAGCAGCCAGACCGATTTGGGCGGCGCAAATGGTGTTTTTGCGGTCGCCGAGCTCGGACATCTGCAGCGCCTTGCGAAACGCTTCCAGCGCAGCCGGGTCTTCTGCGCCCTTGGTCAGCATGCGCAGCGCGCCCAGGCCCACTTGGCGTTCGGCCGAGAGGCTCTTTTGTGTTTTGTAGGCTGCTTCTAGGTCGGCCAGGGTGGTGCCGTTGGCCATTGCGGCTTTGACGGCTTCGAGTTGCTGTACTTTGCCTTCGAGCGGCGCCATTTCTTCGCGCAGGGCGGCCATCTCGGTTTCTGCTGCTTTGACGGCGCCTGCGGTGTCGGCGGCGGCCTTGGTCGCTTCTTCGGAGGCCGCTTTGAGCGCGGTGACCTGGCCGGTGGCTGCCTGGTTTTGCTTCCAATTGGTCCAGCCAAAAAAGCCCGCGCCCATGAGCGCCAGAGCCAGGATTACTTCAACGATGGTTCTTTTCATGGTGCTTCTCTGTTTACGTAGTCAAATGGAAAGAGTCCGGCGCAAAGCCGTTGCACGTGGGCAGGGCTGCGCGGCAACCTTGGGCCCCTGTGTCGGGAATCGGCACCACGGCCGAAAATTTGAGCCATTATTACTGGTCGCCACGAAATGACAGGCCGCTGCCCGTGCTGTCTGTCAGTACCAGTTCCAGCCGCTTGGTCTTGCCGCTCACGGTTGAGGCGTGAATAAAGCCGATACCGGACATGGTGATTGCAGTGGAGGCGGGTGTGCGCAAACAGAGGGTGTTGGTGGCAATGGACAGGGCGGCTGAAAAGTAGGGATTGGAGGTTTGCGACTCGGGCGTGAGCGTCAAAGCCAAGGCGCAATTGGCGGAGCTGCTATTGCTGGTGAACGTGCCGCTGCCGCTGCTGTTGAAGGTGAGCGTCAGTTCAGTGGAAGCAGAACTCAGGTTGTCGGTTAGGGTGCCGGCCCAATCGCCTGTGGGCATGGTGTAGGTTGTCATTTTTGTGGCTTGGACGCTCAAGTCACCGGGTTTGGGCAGCGTGATGCCATTAAGGTCAAGCTTGTACGCCTGCGCTGATGCATTGGTGATACCGGCGCCCCCTGAACTTAACTTAGGAAGGTTGTATTGAAAGACAGTTAGCCCTGGACTGTTAATCGTTGCCGAGTTACTGGTCACGCTGTCCAGGCGGCCCTTAAAGATGATGGGGTAAATGCTCGCTGTTGTCGTTTGCAAATAGTAAAGCGCATACCAGTCAAGGCTGGGCGTCAAAAAACTAACAAATTCACTGTTGTAGCCACCATAGGGAACCGTGCCCTGGTAGCCCCCGGCCAATGTGCTGCTTAGGCTGCCGGGGGTCAGGGTCCCCGGGGAATTGGTGGGCGAGGTAGCGCTGCCTTGGCCGCCGCAGGAGGTCAGCAGCGCCACCGCACACGCAAGCGCGCCCATCGCCCCTGCGAGCGCAGGTGCGTGGTGTGATGCGATCCAACGAAATTTCATGTTGCTACCCAACCAGCTTGAAGCCAATGGCCATAGTTCGCACTATAGGGCCACGCAATATGGTGCACTAGTGTGCCTTGTGGGAACACCGCGTCGGTCAGGTGGTCCAGCCAGTCGCCTTGCGCGTGGAGTTGCTGGCCAAAGGTGTCAAAGCCAGCGCCCATGGGCTGTGAGGCCTGGGTATTGCGTTGAGCGCTGGCAGCAACCGAACCGCCTGGGCGCGCCTGCACGCTGCGGTGCATGGCGGGTGCGGGCATGCCGGTGCGGCGTGCGTGGGTGGGGCCGGAATAGGCGTCGTGCACGCTGCCCCAGCGTCGCCCGCGCATGCGGCGGGTGACTTTGGCAATACGCTGGCTGGCCTCGTCGAGGCTGGCGCAGTGGAAGCGAACCTGTCCCAGCACGTTGTCAAATAGCACCACGGCCTGCGGGTGGGTGCTGAGTACCAGGTCGAGATCGGCCAGCGCGTCGCGGGTGTGGCACGCCAACGCGGTGCCAGACGCCTCCAACGCAGCCCCATGGCGGCGCCTGAACAGCGGCCCAGCCCAGCGGTCCAGGTCAAAGGTGTCGACCTGCGCAAAGCCTTGCAGCCAAGGGCTGGACAGCATCCAGCCGGCACTGGCGCCGATGACCACCAGGCTGTCGCGCACCTGCGGGTCACGGGCCTTGACCGGTGGCGGTAATGTGGCCAGCCATTGGGCGATATCTGCGCAGGTGCCACGCCAGTGGCGCTGCTGGCGCAAGGCGTGCAGGTGCCAAAACAGGCCGCCCGAGGGGTTCATGCGGCGCGTGCCTGGTTGAATTGCTGCATGCCCAGTTCGTCCATGCTGCGCTGCTCGCGCCGACGCACATGCACCTGTACGGCTTGAAAATCGTTTTCTGACAGCGTCTTCATCTTCAGGCGCTCGGTCTCGGCCAGCAGCATGCGCTGCGCCAGGTTGTGCAGGTGAATTTCTGATTTGTGGATGTCCTGGCCTACGCGTTCACGCAGCGCAAGCAACTGGGCCATAAATTGGCGCTGGTTCATGGCGTCGGCCATGCCCTTGGAGCTATCCATGGCGGCGTTCTTGGCGCGGTACTCCTCGTACATGTGCTCCAGGCGCTGCTGGCTGCTCAGCAGGGATTCGCGCAGCTTTTCGGCCTGCACGGTTTCAGTGCGCAGTTGCGTGATGGCTTGTTCAGCCTTGTTCTCCAGCGCGGACCAGCAGGCGCGAACTTTCATGGTTTAGTCCTTTTCGCGCGCATCAAAGCTCCATCAACACGCGCAAATCGGTGCGCGTGTTGCTTTCATCGACACCTCCGTACATGTCTTGACACAAAAACCGCTCCATGGTCTCGCGCAGCACAATGGCCTGGTCAATCTCTGCGTTGGTGCCCGACTGGTAGGCGCCCACCTGGATCAGGTCGACGTTTTGTTGGTATAGCGACCACAGGCGGCGAAAGCGGTTGGCCAGCTTCAAATCCGTGGGCGAGAGCAGGTTTTGCA
>Ga0214919_10007027_pt1 | contig 15308 bp, 14 predicted proteins | sample LL1503_MetaG_FD_177994 | JGI IMG/M metagenome (GOLD analysis project Ga0214919, IMG submission 177994) | Freshwater microbial communities from Lake Lanier, Atlanta, Georgia, United States - LL-1503 | ecosystem: Environmental > Aquatic > Freshwater > Lake | place: USA: Georgia | collected... | reverse complement strand
AATTTTTATATTAACTGGCTTTAGCTAGTTAATATAAAAAGAAATAAATTGTTCTTTATCAATTTTTATATTAACTGGCTTTAGCTAGTTAATATAAAAAGAAATAAATTGTTCTTTATCAATTTTTTAAATAAAATAATAAAAGTTTAATGCAAAAAATGGTATCTACATACAGCTTTATACTCTGTAGAACCAGCAACTAATATTTGTTCGCTATTAGATGTAGATAATCGTTTTGAAAATATAGCGGGTGTACCATCACTACATTCTATACATAATGCTTGTAAAAATTCAATATTATCGCATATAGATATTAATTTATAAATTTCTCCAAATAATTGTTGATTTGAATCCCCATTTAAAGCACTAATATAAATTATTTTATTATTTGAGAGCATTTGTTGAACAATCATATATAAATTAGTAAAAAATTGTCCTTCTTCTATCATTATAATATCCGCACAAACATAATCATCTAATGAATATATAGTATCTAATAAATTATGTTCTAACATTATACAATTATGTGTTTCCATATCATGTGTACATATATTAGAACTTTCAATATATCTATTATCTAAAGATGGTTTAATTATTAACATTTTTTTATTTAGTGTTTTATATTTTTTAATATATTGGATTAATTTAGTAGATTTACCAGAAAACATCGGACCAATAATTAAAGATAGATAACCATTAGACATGTTCATCTTAATTTAATTAATAATTTAATATTATTAAACATATAATATATATATTATTATAAGATTAATATATCAATTTTTTTTTTGAGCTGATTTAAAAAAAATTGATAAAGAACAATTTATTAATTTAAAAAAAATTGATATATTAATCTTATAATAATAATAAATACAATATAAAGAATTAATTTTATTAATTAACTAAGATGGCTATTATATATGAAGATTATATAAATGAAAAAAGTTATAATATGGATAGAATACCAGAAAAGGTATCAATATCAACAATGAGTGTTGGATGTAATTTAGGAACAGCATATAATATGAAAAATATAGCAGATTACATGGAATTAAACAATGATGATATTATTGCTATAAAATCGCCTAGTGGTATTCGTTGTATAGAACATTTAAGAACAAGATTTAAATCAATGAATAAAAATTCAAAAAGAATATTTTATAATCAGTATACGATGATAATTAGAGTAGGAGAAGATAAATTTATTAATATAAAATTATTTAAAAATGGTTCATTACAAATGACTGGGTGTAAACAATTATCAGATGTAAATATTGCATTATATAAATTAATGAAAAAATTAAGAGAAACACCGAATGATATATCATATGTAGAAAAAATAGAAGATCTACACCTAGCCAGATTTAAAATAGATTTTATTAATACAAATTTTGGGGTAAATTATCTAATAAACAATGCAACACTATATAATATATTAACTAAACAGAATATATTATGTAGATTATCAGCCAAACATAAATGTGTAAATATTAAATTTAAAATATCAACAGATATATATGTAAGTGTATTTATATTTCAAACAGGTGAAATAATTATAACAGGAGGAAAAACTGCAGAAAACATTAGAGCAGCATATATATTTATAGTAAGATTATTAAATAAATATAAAGAACAAATAATTAAAATAAATCTTGAAAATATTTTATCATTAAATGATTTTTTAGATCAGTCGGCAAAAATATAATTTATTTAATTTTAATAATTATCAATCATTGATGTATTTGGGTTATTAACTAATGGATTATCATTTAATTGTGTAAGTAATTCATTATATAATCTTTCATCATAAGATGGGAAATTAGTTTCATTATTATTATCTAAATAAAATCTATCATTTAAATTTGGATTTGATGTATGATTTGGAGGATTCATTCTTGTAAAATTTGGTTTAATTTTTTGATTTAATGAGTTATATATTTCTTTAGTTGGTATTTGTTTAACATTAGTAGGAGTTGGTTTAACACCCTTTGCTATAACTTCTTTATTAATATTGTGTCGCATATTTCTAAATTCTTTTTGTGATTGTGGTTGATTAGCTAAACCGGAAGAATTTGGTGCACTAATATAATCAACTATTTTAGTAATATCTTTTAATGTAGGTAATATATCAAAAGATGTTTGTTTAGAACCTTTTGAAGATTTAACCATAGAACTAATATAATTTTCATTTAGTAGGTCTTCCTTATGTGTAGTTCTTGCTAAATCATTTGGATTAAATGCAACTTCTTTAGTTGTTGTTTTCATATTATTATTTAATGGTTTAGTTGATATAAATTCTTTAATAGTATTTTTAGCAATATCAGATAATTCACTATAAGTAGATTTTTTAGATGATTTAATATTATTGTTATTTTGTATAATTGATGTAAGTTCTTTTAATGTTGATTTAGCATTATCTGTTAAATTAGCATAGGATGCTGGATTTTGTTTAATATTATTATTTAATGTTTTTATTGTTAATAATTGTTTAATAGTTTGTTTAATATTGTCTTGTATATTAGAATATGATTTTTTTTGAACACTACTAATTATAGTTTCTAATGGTTGAGTTGCTAATATTTGTTTTATAGTTGTTTTTGCTTTATCATTTAGATTAGAATAATTTGCAAGTGTTCTGCTAACAAATGTATTAAATTCGGCATTAGTTAAAGTTTGTTTTGTTGTTAGTTTAGCATTATCTGTTAGATTACTTATATTTTGTTTATTATTTGAATTTATATTAGTATTTAATTCAGAAGTTGTTAATAATTGTTTAATAGTTGATTTTGCTATATCCATAATTTCAGATATAGATTCTTTTTGATTTGATTTAATCATTGTATTTGTTTGAATATTTGATAAAATTTCTTTAAATGTCGTTTTTGCATTATCACTAAGATTTGCAATAGGATTTTGTTGTATAGAATTAATATTAGTATTTAATTCAAGAACAGTTAATATTTCTTTTAATGTTTGTTTAGATATATCTGTATAATTAGCAATTGGATTAGATTGTGTTGAACCTATATTATTATTAAAAGAAATATCAGCAAAAGATTCTTTGATAGTTGGTTTAGAAATATCTGTATAGTAAGAAGTAGATTGATTATTATTTGCTTTCATCATTGTATTTGTTTCAATTGTTGATAATAATTCTCTTAATGTTTGATTTGCTATATCTGTTGGAGCAGTAGTCGTATGTTTTTGTTGTGAACTTATTTGAGTATTTAATTCTGCTAATGATAAAATTTGTTTTAATGTTGTTTTTGCTTCATCATTTAGATTTGCATATGCATTATGTTGATTAGATGTTAAAATTTGTTCATATGTTTGTGTAGATAAGATTTGTTTAATTGTTGATTTAGCATAATCGCTTAAATTAGAATAGGTACTTAATAATTGTCTAGTATTATTATTAAATTCAATATTAGTTAATGTTTCACGAGTAGTTGAACGACTTTTATCATTTGGGTCAAATTTAATACCATTTTTATTTGTATTCTTTCCATGTTGAAAATAATCAAATTTAGTAGTTATACGACCATTATTTAAAATATTATATGATGGTGTATTCTGATTATGTATTGATGTTGATGCTGGACCTAATTTATCTTCTACATGATTTACTCTTTTTGTTATATTAACTGAACCTTCTCTATTTTCTGGACCAACAAGTGAATTACCTTTTGAATGACCAACTAATTCGCAATTTGCTAGACGAGCATTATCACGCATAACATAATTACGAGATGCTGTTTCTTTTGTTGTAATAGATTTATTTGGTACTAAATCATTTACTGTTTGATTACGCCAATGAAGTGGGCGACGTTTAATAACTGGCGCAGTTATGCCACGATTTTCTCCTTTTTTTGGTCCTCCTTTTATTCTATCTTCAAATGTTAATTTTGGTTTATTTGCTGGTCTTAATTCATCTGTACTAATAGGCATTGCTCTAAATGGGTCATGAAATCCAGTTGTAGGTTGTTCATCATAATTAAGATTTAAACCAGGAGCAACTTGTTCTGGTTCAAATGGACGTTGATTTTGTTTAATTTTAGATTGTATTAATCTATCACGTTCTAATTCTGCAATTTTTCCTGTATCGTATGGATTTTTTATATTTTCTTGTGGGTCAAAAAATTGTGGTGCTGGTTGTTTTGGATTCCAATTTTTAGATGCGCCAGAAAATATATCCATTTTATATTCAAAATTATTAGATTCATTTGTTTCTACATCTCTTTGTGCTGTAAAATGTTGCATATTATTATGTTTAAAATCATTATCTGACACAATACTATATGTCATATTATTTGATGATGTATCAAATGGAGTAAAATCTTTTAAATTATTATTTAAGAATGTCTCGCCAATACTATGAGGTTCAGAAATATCAGTTATTGTTTGTAAATTATATTGGTCTTCTAACTGATTTGTTAGTTGTTGATTTAGATTAGTTGTTGGAATAGGCCCCATTATTAATTCATTATCTTTATTTGTTATAGTATTTTCATAAGGTTGATAATAAGGCGATATAACATTCGTTAAAACAGGATTTTTACTTTTATTTGTATGTAATTCTGCCATATTATTATATTTTATATTTAATTGTTTAGTATTTTGATTATCATATACATGATGATTTTCTCTATTAAATTCTGTTGGAAATAATTTAATTTCTGAATTTGATTCAGAAGTTGTTGTAATTAATTGATTTTTATTAGTAGTGTTTGATTGTTGATTATTATTCATAATATAAGAACCTATTAAACCTACACCAGCTACTATTGCAATATCCATATTATAAATATATGATATAATTTATTTATATCATATATTTATATATTATTAATAATTAATAATTTATTTTGTTAAATTAGAATTTGGATTAAAATCTTGTTTATATATTTTATCTTTTGCAGCTAATTGAGTATTAACACCAAAACGTTGATTATTTATTTGTTCATTTGAATTATCATAGCCATAGTATACAAATTCTTTTGGATCAATAATAGGATATTCAAAACGATTAATATATACACTTCTATAATTATTAACTGGAATATCTAATCTTGAATAAATTGTATCTTGGTCTTTTTTGCAATCAGTATGTGATATTTGTTTAGAATTTGCAATCTTGGCTAAGCGTTCATTTTTTTCACGCATAGTTTTTAATGTAATACATCTAGAATCAGGTACATCTAAATTTTGTAATAATGATTCAATATCAGTTCTATATAAAATATCATTATTAATACCTAATTCACCAGTTGCGCGTGTTTTATTTGCTCTTGGTCCATTTAATGCATTGCATTTTTCATTATTTTCTGCAAATGGAACATATGTTTGATATTTGCATGGATTTACTTGTTGATTAATAAATTCAACATTATAACAATTATCATATATTTTTCGTGAATAAATTCCTGCCATTATCTATATATATATATTTATATATTATAAAATAATTATTTTATAATATAAATTAATTATTATACATTAGATTATATAATTTAATCATACTTAAAAAATGATAATACTTTTGCATAAATTGGGTTTGATATGATTTCATCATATGTTAGACCTTTATAATCTCTTTCTTTTTTTTTAGTATCATGTAAAACCATATATATTGGAGTTTTTATGCGAATAAATATAGTTTTAATATTTATACCATCATTTACAAATATATTAATAATTAATCCTTCTGGTTCAATTATTAATTCATCACTATTTGGAAAATCTAATAATAGTTTATATTGTTCATTATAAAATTGTATAACTTCTTCTAAGTTTGAAAATTTATGTGAAACTTTCATATAATATATAAATTTAAATTCTTTATCTATATCTAGAATATATTTATTATGTAATTCATTATCTATATGACCAATTATAGCTCCAATATAATAAATAGAATCTTCTAAACTATTTACAATTATTCCATGTGGATTTGTTTTAGAAACTGATTCAAATACAAAAGATATAATATTAATAATTGGATTAAATTTACCAGATGCAATTAATTTAGAATAAGCATCAATTACAATTTCAATAAATAACTCAATTGTTTTATATGTAGCAATAATATTACTAATATAAATATCAATAAATGGAGATTTACCAAAAGGAACTTCTTTTGAACCAAACAAAATAATAAATTCATCTCGAATATGATAAGATTTTTCAGGTATATTTGGTATAAGTTTTGCTGTATCTTCTGTAATTATTTCTAATAAAGTATAATATAATGAATTATCTCTTGATATGATTGTACAATATGAATTCATACCATCTTTTTTGCCATTTGTATATATATTAATTTGATTTAATTTATTATCTAATTGGATATTCTCTATTATATTATCATCATATAATACTGGGAGTGCTGGGCGGATTTGTTTATATCTACGTATAATCTTATCATATACAATACATATTCCTCGAATATCGCGAGATTTAGATTGAATAACTGGATATATTTGTCCATACCATTTGTAATGTATTTTTATTAATATATAATTTGTAGATTTATATAATTGTTCAATATTTAATACACAATCATATTTTTTTTGATAAAATTCTTTTAAATTCTTTATAGTTTTATCCGGATTATATTTAGATTCATTAAAATATCTTAATATAGATTCTTCAGAAAATAATGTATCTTGATTTATAATAGCTATTTCAACAGATGATTTTGTTTTTGTAGTCATTTTATTATAAAAAACAAAATAAGAATAATATATTAAATAATATATTATATAATATATTATTTAATTTTCAATTTTTAAGATTTTATTAATTTAAAACCCACTAGAAGTTGGCATTCTATTATTAGTTGGTACTATGTGTCTATCGCATATTCTAGTATTTACTACAACATTATTTGGGCATTTTTTTTCGCAATATTTAGTATTGCATCCAGCACCACATGGTAGGTATTTTAAATCAATACAACGAGTATTTGGTCTATTAATTGCCCATAAGTCAGATTCAATATCTGTACGAACACCAATAGATGACCACTTGGCTTCTATCTTCGCAGTATTGTTAGTATCGCATGGAGCACAGCCGATTTTGCTATTTTTGCATGCACCATTCTGTATTGTCATATTTTCATTTTCGAATTTATCTACTAATAAATCATAATGACATGGTTTTGTGCTACTTAATAAATTTTGATTAAATGTGCATTGATCATATAAAAATCTTGAATTATATCCTGCCATTTTGTTCTTTAGATAATATATATTATCTAAAGAAAAATAAATTTTACTATATTATATTTAATAATAAATTATTAAATTATTTATATATTACATTGTTTTTTTATTTAAATATCTTGTATCTGCACCACATCCCAAATTTTTTGGAACATGAAATTCAACAGATGCATAATTGTGATTTGGTTGATATATTCTATCATTATCAATATTTTGTGGTTTAATATCTGGATTCTCTTGACGAGTTGATACTCCTATGTGATTTTTAAATTGATCATATTTTTGTACATCACCAAAACCTCTTCCTCCAATTTTAGATGGATTATTAGTATAAATTGATGTATTTAAATTATGTCTTTTTGTATTATCCCAATATTCATCTGATTCTTTTGGTAAACGCGCAGCACTTGTTTTAATTTGATTTTGATTTTGAGAACCTAATGTTGGATTAATCATCAAACGTCCAAGTTTTAATTCAATATCTGTATCTAATATATTAGATATTTCATCTGTTGATGTATTTGATGATTTTTTATTTGATGTTTTTTTAGCAGATATTACTGGTCTAGGTATTGATTGTCTATTATTAGTAGATTGTTGATTATTAGTAGATTGTTGATTATTAGTAGATTGTCTACGAGTATCTTGTCCATAAGTTAAATCATTTTGTGTATCTGTGTCATAATTTTGATATAAGCGATTTCCACTTTGATAAAAATCTTTAAAATTAGATATTGGTGTATCTATATATTTAATTTTGTTCTCATTCTCAAATTGTATTGGCGCAAATGTTTTATCTAATGATGCAAATAAATTATCAGACATTATATATATTTATTATTCATATAATAAAACTATATATAAATATTTAAAAATTACTTTTTGAAATTTTTATTATAAAAATAATTTTTATGATATCTAACATCATCTATATGCATACAATTTATACTATCTATTTTACATGTTTTATTTTCAAAATTATATAAATTATTTTTAAAATTATCTATTTTATTTGGAAATGTAGTAGAAGGCATTGTAATAAATGGTCGTATATTATTCTCTTTCATATATAAATCATTACTATTTGTATATATATTAAAACGTAAATTTTCATCTATTAATATATTTGATTCATTACATATTTCATTATCTAATTCATCTTCTGACATATATAATAAAGCATTTTGCATTGGATTATTAATAGATGATTTTCTACATTTAAAATTCTCAATAGGTTTAATTGACTGTATAGGTTGAATAGGTTGAATAGATTGTATAGGTTGAATAGGTAGAATAGATTGTATAGGTTGTGGATAATATATATAATATATTATAAAAATTAGAATACTTATTATTATTATATTATACATATGAATCTAATCTATTAATATATAATAGATTAGATTTATATTTTATTTAATCATTTTCTTATATATGATTCTTATAGCTGTTCAACTGATTTAATTGATTCAATTGAATCAACAGTTTCAGCTGATTCAACTGATTCAACAGAATCATAATGTTCATTATGTTTAACTGATTCAATTTGTTCAACAGATTCAATTTGTTCAACAGATTCAATTTGTTCAACAGATTCAATTTGTTCAACAAATGAATTTTTATTATTTTCTGCTTCTTGTACTTCTTGCATCATTTGTTCAATTTCTTTTTCTAATTCTGCTAAAGATTTGTTATTAGTAGATGAATTTGCACCACCCATCATGGAAGACATCATAGAACTAAACATATTCATATTATTATCATTTGACATCATAGACATTGCTTCTTTTAAATTTGGGTCATTAGCCATATCTGATAATACATTTTCTGGATTTGGTAAATTATTTACATCAATATCATTAAATTCCTCGTTTAATGAATCTGGATCATTAATTAAACCCAATACTCCTGATAATAAATCACCAATATTCACATCACCTTTTTCAATCATTGTCTGATATTTACTACTTAAATTTTTGCTAATATCTACAATATTTTGAGATTCAATATTTGAAGTATTATTTAAGATATCTTTAATATCAGTTAATAATCCTTTCATAACTGTTGGTGTATTTTCACTATGAGGGATTTGTTTTTGTAAATCTTCTAACATTTTATTAGTATTTGGTTCTGTCATGGCCTCTGGTTCAATTTCAGATTCAGACGCAGAAAATTCTTCTAATCTGCTCATTAATTTATCAATCATTCCTTTATAATTTATTGTTAGATTAGAAGAGGTTTGTTTTAAATAACTTAAATAAGATACAAATGATAAATGAAGTAAATACCAATTTTTAGACGGGGCATCTTCAAATAATTCAATAATATTTTTATCTAGCTCTAGATGATGTTTTACAAATTTATAATTATAATTTAAAAATTTTGTAAATTTCTTTTTCTTTTTCTCATAATCTTCAGATGATTTTAATTGATTTACGCCTATTTTTTCTAATAATTTATCATATATTGATGATATCATATCAAAATCATATTTAATATCAATTTTATTATTTACTAATATTAAATTAAAATTTTCTTCAGTTGCATTTGCAAATTTTAAATTATAATCAACATCCATTTTTATATATTATATATAGTATATTTAATATATAAATCTTTATATATTAAAAGATATTTTGAGATTTTTTAACTAAATATACATCAATAATAGTATTTAAATTATTTAATATAAATAATAATTTTAAAACATCAGTTTCTTTTAGATTATTTATCATTAAAACTATTTCAGGTATAATATCAAAATAATATGAAACATCATTAACAAGATTTTCTTTTTTAGCTGTTTCTACAACTTCATCTTTAATATTTTGTTCATTAATTAATTTAATATTATCAGTATTCCAATCTAACATTTCGTCGCGATATTTTGTATAAATATATGTAGTATATGCTCTAATTATAACATCATTTACATTTATATTAAATAATATTCCATCAGATTCTAAACTATTTAATAATGTATTTAAATTTGATATTTTTTCAGAACTATTTGATGTTCTTAATTCAGGGAGTTTTTTTAATAATTTATTATATAATAATAATATGTTTTTTAAAAACATAATTACAACACCCTTAAATAATTCTTTAATTTCAGTTTCTAATGTAAGTTGCATGCAATTATCCTGAATTGTAATTAATTTTTGTTTATAATGCTCTATAGATTCCATCTAAGTAATATAGTATAATATATAAGTCAGTTTTTAAATAAATATAATAAATATTATATAATTTAATATTATTTAAAATTTGTTATTGGTAAATTTTGACTAATTTTATCATAATTTAACATAACTTTATCAATATGCTGATCATTAATTGTAGTATAATTATCCGATATTTTTGATGATTCATTTTTATTATATTCTAATCCTTCTAATGCAGATTTAATATCAGGATTAATTGTATTATTTAATTTAATATTATTTGTAGTTTGATTAAAATATTTTAAATTTTCTATCCATATTATTGTATCATTTCCTACTAATGGTTTAGCTAAATTAGGAGCAATAATAGTTGGTACTATCTTTATATTTTTTGGTATATTATTATAATTATCTTCTAATGATATTAAATTACATTCATCTAATAATTTATACTCTTTGATTAGTTCTAATAATTTATTAGAATATTTACATTGTTTACTGTAAAATACATAAAATTTCATTTATTATATTAATATTTTAATATATTATTTAATATATTAAAATATTATTTATATATATATATAATTATTAGTATGATGAATCCAAATAAATATAATGTATATGAAGCTTATTTACATACTTTTAAAAAATTTATATTAGTTTTATCATATAGTCCTAGTTTTGATATAGATTTTGTAATAGATGATATGAAACAAACATTTAATTTTAAAGTTGTTAAATTAGAAGGTCCATCTATTTTAAATGCAGAGTCAGTATTTAATTATGATAAATTAAATGCAGATGTTAATAAAATATTAGAAGACAATAAAGAAATTACATCAACTAATATGACATTTGGAACTGGTATCTTAGTTTATGGATTAAATTTTCCAAATGATATGTTAAAATTTCAAGTAGATGTTCATTTACATTTTTCATTATCAGTTAATCTATTTTTAAAATTAAATAAAGATCAAACTATAGATAATTATAATAGTTTAAAAACATTATTAAGTACAAATACAATTAATAAATATTTTAATGTAAAATCATTAAAATCAACAGAAATGAATGATTCAGTTTTTGATAAAATAATTGACTATGTTGAATTTAAAGTTTATGGTAAAAATTATAAAATATATGGTACTAAACAAAAAAATAAACCACCACCATTGCCACCACCAGAACCACCTAAAAAAATAACTATAGAAGAAAGTGAAAAGAATGAATCAGATTCTATAGATATTGCATTAACAGAATCTGAAGTAATTTTAACAAATTCTACAATTAATCTAAGCTCAGAACCAACTACCGAAACAGATACAGATACAAATACCGAAACAAATACAAATACCGAAACAGATTAAATTTTACTATATAAGTATATATATCCTGTTAATTTTAATTCATCTATACTAGATTGATTAATTTTAGATACTTGTGAATCATTAAATAAATACCATTCTTTATTTTTATATCCATAATATACATAATGACCTCCTGCTGTTATTCCTGAATGATATACAAATCCCCTTAATTCATATTTATTATTTTCAAATTCTAAATTATAATCTATATTTACTTTATCATTTATTTTATTATTTGTATTTGTATAACGTTTTAATGCAATAATTAGATATTTAGGATAGGATAATATTTTTTTATTAATTGATGCACAACTAAATTGATTACATTTATCACATCTATACTGATTATTTGCATCTAGAGTTTCATTCATATTATATATTAATAGATTGTCTAAATTACAATCAGTATGTGTCTTATTAAAAGATAAATATAATTTATTATCTTTTTCCATTGTTATTGATTCATTATTACACGATTGACATTTTATTATTTTTTTTATTTTTAATGTAAATATATTATTTATTAATGTATTTAATGTAATATTTTTATTTGTAATTATATTATCTTGAATATTATTTTTTGTTATAAATAAATTTAATTCCTCTATTAATGTATCAATTATATACGATAGATATTGATCAGAATCTTCTTGGGATGAACCATATCTATTTAAATTTAAACTAATTGTTCTAATTATAGAAAAAGGTGTTATAGTTGATTTTTCACTAGATGAATATAATTTTATAAAATTATTATATTCATTTATAATTGTTCCTTGAAATTTATTAGATAATAATAATTTATTTAAAATAGTGCATTGATATAATAATTGTAATGTTGCATTAAAAAAACAAGTATTACCTATATTATTTAAACCATTAATTATACTCATTTTTAATAATTTTTAATATATTTTAATATTAATCATAATATATTTATATTATTAAAATATATTATAATTAAAAATATTTATCATTATATATATATATATATATAATTGATGTTAGCAGAATATATGGATATTTCTAATAATAATAGTAATGATTATAGTTTATTATCTACATCTAATCAAACATTTGACCAAATAGATAATATTAATTATTCTAATAAAGATCTGACTAATAAATTATTAAATGATATTAATTTATCATTAAATGACGAATTAAATACAAAAACAAAATCATTATATAAAGTTATTAAATTGAATTTAATTAATAAAAATTGTAATCCATCTTTAGCATCAAATATAGCGACATCTGCTATTAATAATATAGTTAAGATAATGGGCAGACCTCGTAAATGTGATAAACTAAGAAAAATATCAAAAGAAATTTCTGATAAAGCAAAGCGACATGCTAAAGCAATTATTAAAGAAAATATTAGAGAATTAAAATTAGAAGGGAAAACATCTCATTCTGCTACTAAAATTGCAAAGAATGATCTACATTTAATAATAAAAGAGATTAAAAAATCACTTAGAGAAAAAGCTGGGAAAACACCATTAGATTCCGTATCTATTGAAAGACAAGTATCAAGAGAGATTGATAATATAAAAAGAGAAATTAAATCTACTTTAATAAATCAACAGAATCGTAGAGATAAATCTGCATCTGATATAGCATCAAAACAAGCAAATGAACAACGAGAACAAATTTTACAAAGTTTAAGAATAGAAAATAATAAACCAGCAATTACATCAACACAAGCAGATATAGATAATAAGATTAATTTAGCAACAGATATATTAAAGAATACATTAATAAAAAATGATGTATCGCCAACTAAAGCAACTAAGATTGCCGAACAAAATATAAATTCAATTCAAAAAACTATTTTAACACCAACAAATATTAGTAATTTATCTAATAAAGAGATTGAACGATTAGCAGAGAAAGAATCAAAAATTATTAAAAAAGAAATGAAAACAATACTAAACAAGATAGATACTCCACCTAAAATTGCTGAAGAAATTTCTACAGCAAAATCAAATGAAGCAAAAGTATTCTTAGAACAAAAATTAAAATTAATTGATAATAGATTAAATCCAGATACTCCACTTGTAAATGTTTCACCGAATATGCCAAAATTAGAACCTATTATGACAGCAGTTAAAACAAATGCTAAACTTAAAAAAAAATCAAATACAACTTTGGCAAAAGATATTGCTATTGTTAATAAATCAATTAAGAAAATTGAAAATATATTAAATGCTAAAAATATAACTGTTAATGCAACATTTAATAATTATACATTTAATACAATGAATAATGTTGTTGATAATATTCAACCAACTGTTATTGCAAAAAAATTAGCATCATCAAAATATAATATAAATATGGAGCTAAATAGAAAACAAAGAGAATTAATTATATTAGTAATTATTAGTGCAATTAAGAATATGATTTTACAAATTCTATCAACAAATAGTGTTTTGACACCCGAACAGAAAAATTTTATTGATAAATTAGTTAATTTATTAAATAATGAAGATCAATTATTATTATTAATATCTAAAGTATCATCTGATGAAAAATTTTTAAAAATATTAAATATTCAAAATAATAATATAGAAACATTTAAAGAACATCTAACTTCACAACAAAAAATAAAAAAAGCAAAAGAAGCACTAGCAAAGGCTAAAAAAAATGTAGATTTAGCAGTAAAAGCAGCTAAAAAATTAGTTGATGAATTAAATACAGCTAAAAAATTAGCAAAAGAAGCAAATACAAAAGTTAAAAAAGCTGCTAGAAAACTTTTAGAAGCAAATAATAAAGTAGTATCTAAATCATCTACAGGAACAAAAAATGCAATAAAAGAAGCAAAAGAAGCTGCAAAAAAAGCAGAAAATGAATTAGAAACAGCTAAGAAAAAAGCAAAAGAAGCAAATACAAAAGTAAATAATAAAAATAAACAAGTAAAAAATGCTCAAAAAGCTGTTAATAAAGCAAAACAAGTAGAAGCAACTAAAAAAGCAGAATTAGTTGCTCTAGAATCAGTAAAAGAAAATTTTACAAATATAGAAACTTATAATAATCCATTAGTTAATTTATCTAATAATAAACTTTCTCAATTAATGGATATAATAAATAATAATATATTAGAAACATTTAATAAACCAATAGTTGAAATAGAAAATAATAATAAACATACTATTTTATTTTATATATTAGCATTTGCAGTTGTATATTATATTTATATAAAAATGAAACGTTAATATCTAATTCGTCCTAATTTTTTAAATATTTAATTTGTTTTAATTTTTAAATATTTAATTTGTTCTAATTTTTAAATATTTAATTCGTCCTAATTTTTAAATATTTAATTCGTCCTAATTTTTTAGAAAAATAGTTAATCTATATATTGCTTTCGCAAAATATTTAATTCGTCCTTATTTTTTGCAAAAATAGTTAATCTATATATTGCTTTCGCAAAATATTTAATTCGTCATTATTTTTTGCAAAAATAGTTAATCTATATATTGCTTTCGCGAAATATTTAATTCGTCCTTATTTTTGCAAAAATAGTTAATCTATATATTGCTTTCGCCAAATAT
>Ga0214919_10007026_pt1 | contig 15309 bp, 15 predicted proteins | sample LL1503_MetaG_FD_177994 | JGI IMG/M metagenome (GOLD analysis project Ga0214919, IMG submission 177994) | Freshwater microbial communities from Lake Lanier, Atlanta, Georgia, United States - LL-1503 | ecosystem: Environmental > Aquatic > Freshwater > Lake | place: USA: Georgia | collected... | reverse complement strand
GGTGTCGTATGCCCTTTAGGTGAATGACATTGAAATCTTGTTTGGCTTGGTAGCTCAGTTGGTACGAGCGAACGACTGAAAATCGTTAGGTCGCCGGTTCGATCCCGGCCCAAGCCACTTCATTGGCCAGATGAATCAACGCTGCTTTGTCATTCAAAGTTTCTCATAGTTACGTTTTATTTAGTTATAGTTGTCTTGTGAGAATTAATCTTAGACAAAATCTCTATAAATCTCTCCTAAATTTTTTGAATTTGAGCGTAGATTACAAAGGTGACAATCGCTCTGATTTAGGAGTTAGTCCGTATGCTCGAAGATCACCAATCTTGATGACTATCTATAATTTAAGAGAATTAAATGCATTTATCAAAGATCGAAGAGATACAAAGTTTTTCAAGAAGAAAACTCGAGCGCTTAAAAATTCTAAGGGAAACCTGGAGGCGCTAGTGCTTGGCAATGGACCGTCATTAGCAAAATTGAATTCAGAAAACGTATCGTCAGGCAACCCTGATATTTGGGTTGTCAATGACTTTTATAAAGTTAGACAGGCGATAAATCTCAAAGTCACGCACTATGTCCTATCTGACCCAGCTTACTTATCAGGAGTACCAGGTGAAATTAATGCCAAACTGAAGCCGGTTCTTGATTATGTAAAATTAAAGAATGCCACACTTATTCTTCCCCACTGGGCAAAAGACATAGAGTTAAACGAGTTTATCTCTACACCAATTTATTACTTTAATGATCGTAATTTGTCTGCTTGGAGCAAGAACACTACTCCTCTAAAGCCGCGCGGTTATATCGGACTCACCCTCTATAAGGCTTTAGGCTTTGTGCTTTATCTCGGTTATAAAAAAATCTATATCTTGGGAATGGATAACACAGAATTTTTAAATTACCGATCGGATGAGGCGAATCGGTTGCTTCATTTCGACAACCATGCATACCAAAATTCGGGCACCGCGTTTGACATGTCAAATCTATACCGTGACGGAATGGCCTCGGCTTTTTCTAGCCTTTCCCATAATTTCGGAGACTTGCTTAAATTCAAAGGGCCAATTGTGAATCTAGATGTACAGTCGCTTACAACTAGGTTTCCCAAAGAAGCGAACCACCCATGGGTTTCTTAAACCAGTAATCGAGCAAAGAATCTGCAATTTTCTCGCGACTTGCTCTGTTCAGGATACAATATCTACTTAACAAAAGGGGGTCAAGTGAGCGCGGAGTTATACGGCGAAGCGGCTAATCCCTCCGCGATTGTGATTCGTGCAAATTCGAAAGTCGAAGGCATTCAATTCTTTTCCCCAGCGAATTACTCCCAACAAATTGGATTAATGACTCGGCCGGCCGGCTATAAGGTTCCAGCGCACAGACATAATCTTGTCGAGCGAACCATACATGCGACCCAAGAAGTCCTCATCATTCGCGCTGGTGAATGCCTTGTAACTCTCTTCGACAACAATAATGAGGTCCTGCATAATATTAAGTTATTGACGGGTGATGTGATTCTTCTAGCCCATGGTGGACATGAAATTTTCATGGAAACTGAGTGTGAAATCCTCGAAGTGAAGCAGGGTCCTTATGCTGGAGACGCTGATAAAACTCAATTATTTGAACTCGGCCATGATCCCCGTAAATAGACCGTTTATCTCGGCAAAAGACATAAGTGCTGTAACTGAGGCGCTAGAGAATACTTGGATCTCGGGCGACACTCCTCCAATCATCGCATTGGAAGATAAGCTGAAAGAGATTCTGGGTGTTAGTGATGTAATTGCTGTGAGTTCTGGTACTACCGCAATTGATTTGGCAGTAGAAGCCCTTGATATTCAACCGGGCGATGAATGTGTGGTTCCAACATTTACCATCATGTCATCCATTTCAAACCTACTTCGTCATGGAGCAAAGCTCACGGTTGTTGATTCTGATCCTGTGACCTGGTCTATCAATGCAGATTTAGCGGCAGAAGCAGTTACCTCTAAGACTAAACTAGTGGTTCCTGTACATATCTATGGCTTACCAGTAGATATGGATCCAATTATAAAAAAGGTTGCTGGTACCCAAACCTTTGTTTTGGAAGATGCCGCGGAGGCATTGGGCGTTGATTATAACGGTCGTCACTGCGGCGCAATTGGCAATGCGGGAATTTTTAGTTTTTATGCAAACAAAATAGTTACCGGAGGTGAAGGCGGTGCAGTTGCTACAAATGATGCTGTATTTGCTGAACGAATTCGATATTTCAGAAACCTATGTTTTAACCCGAAGCAAAGGTTTGTGCACGAAGATTTAGGTTGGAATGCACGACTTTCAGGCATGCCTGCTACTTTAATTGCATCACAGCTTCAACGATTAGACCGCCTAGTAGAAAAAAAGATTGATATTGCTCAGAGGTACCTCAGTGGTCTTGCTGGACACCCTTGGCTTGACTTTCATCCACCTTCAACAGTGTCTTCCAAAAATACTTATTGGGTATTTGGTGTTGTACTGAAAGAGGATTCGCCTTTCGATGCAGAAGAACTACAGCAGGAATTAAGGACGCTTGGAGTAGATACGCGCCGCTTTTTTTGCCCCGTCCACCTTCAGCCACTTGCAAGAAAATACCCAATTACTACCTTTGGGGAAATGTCCGTATCCGAGAAGCTTTGGAATCGTGGAATATATCTTCCCTCAGGACTTGGCAATACACCCGAAGAATTTGATGCTGTCATCGAAGCAATGTGGACATTGGTTAAGAAATGATCTTTTCTAAGTTTTACGCAGAGTGCTACGACCAAATTCACTCCACTAAAAGTTACGATGGTGAATCGGCAAGGATGCTCAAATTTCTTGAAGCTAATCTTAATAAGACTGAGATCACGAAGATATTGGATTTTGGGTGCGGGACAGGTATCCATCTAAATTCACTGCTCAACGAGAAACTGGAACTGTATGGATACGACCGTAACGAATATATGTTAGATGTTGCTCGACAGAAATTTCCGAACCTATTTGTAGCTTCAGATTATACAAAGATTCCAGCTGAATTAGATCTTGCTTACAGTCTTTTTGATGTCGTCAACTACCAAGTATCAGATCAGGAAGTTGAGGTTTTCTTCTGCGCCCTTGCATCCAAGTTGGCGCGAGGGGCAACACTTATAGTTGATGGTTGGCACTATCCCGGAGTAGCTAAAGATCCACCTGAAATGCGCGAACGCAACATACTTTTTGAATCTTCAACTATTACGCGTCGGGTCACTCCGACAACGTCAAACAACTATCGCACGACCGTTCTTGATATAACACTGGAAGACAAAGCTAGATCAGAGGTACTCACTAATGAAAGCCACATTATGCGTGCCTTCGATGCGGCTGAGCTTGAGCAGTTTGCAACCTCGTGCGGCTTTAAGGATGTCTCATTCAGAGATGGCGGAGATTGGGACACAGACTTAAAATCAAATTCGTGGCGGTTTGTTATGTTTGCCGAGAAAGCCTAGTTTTCACTCTCATGAGAAAGGGGCGCTCGTGTTAAATTCGCATTTGGTGGTGGCGGTCGTAGGTCTGGAACGGCCTGAGGCCGGTGGTTCGCACAACGCTGAAACTTTAATGCTCAACCAGATTAGGAAATCTCTGAGTGATCACGAAATTATTTTTGTCGAACCACGAAAAACTCATGTGCGCCCGTTTGAAGACCTTAAGAGATTATGTGGATTCTTGCGATCGCTCTATGTGCTTTGGAAATCTAATCCTGTGGTCTGGGCACTAACTCGGCGATTTAGTTGGATTCCAACATCAAAGTTTGAAAAAGACCTGATACGAAAGGGGGTAGATCTAGTTTTTTTCGTAGGACCGTATGGTCGAGCCATAGAATTAAAAAGAATCCCTTTTGTAGCGACAATCTGGGATTTAGGGCACAGGGATTTGCCCGAATTACCCGAAATGGCGGCGAATAGAGAGTTTGAGTTACGAGAGTGGACAATTAGAAACATTGCGACAAAAGCCGCAGCGATAGTCGTGGATTCAGAAGTCACCAAAGCTAAGTTAAAAACCAATTATGGAATTGTGGAATCTAAAATGCATTCATTGCCTTTTGCCCCGAGAATGGTAGGGATACCGCTCAAAGTTGATAGGGAGTCTTTTGCTCTTTATCCTGCACATTATTGGAGCCACAAGAACCACATTGTACTTTTCAAAGCAATGGCACAGTTATTGTCAGAGAACAAAAAGCCGCGGCAACTCAAGTTGACGGGAGAAGATAGAGGAAATCTCCCATTTTTAATGGAAAAGGCGATAGAGCTTGGACTCTCCAATTATGTTGAATTTCTAGGCTTTGTCCCTAAGCCAGAATTACATGCTCTTTATCAACAAGCCGCGATTGTCGTCATGCCCTCACTCTTAGGGCCGACTAATCTTCCGCCTTTAGAATCACTTCTTAGGGGATGCCCGGTTGCGGTCACGCCTGGTGCTCGAGCTAATCTTGGCAATTGGCCAGGGGTTATAGAACTCGAAGGAAGTGATCTACGTGGGTGGTCAATTCTTTTTGATGAATCTGTGGAGTTGCCGGTTGTTGATACTAGCCTGATACAAAGCCATCTTTCTAAATTAGAAGCGTCAAACATAGAAAGTTTAAACTCCCTTTTTCTTAGTTTTAAACTAATGAAAGAAACTTATTCATAAGAAGTTATAAGTCACTTCAACACTGACTATTACTTCAAGCCATATATTTAAAAATTACATAAGCTTAAATTGAATAAAGGAAATCTTCCCAGACATCACCAACAGTTTCCGGAGTACGTGAAGCTAAAATCTGCCTTGTAATTTCTTTTGGAACTTTTAAATTTGAGATATCTTCTTTAAATCGATTTATTGTATAGATAAAATCACCAACACTCTTACAGTAATTTTCTTCTGGTAGTTTGAATCTACGAAAGTCGGGAATATCTGCTAGTAACATCGGTGTTTCGTGTTGCATCCCCTCTATTACGACAAGCCCGTCGCCTTCATATTCAGAGGGCACTATAAGTAAATCTCCCTCTTCAAAGAGGTTCCAAGGGTCACTAATTCGACCACGAAAATTAACGTCCACCGATCTTGTTGTAGCCACACTTTCCATGGCTTCTCTCAACGAACCTTCGCCAATAAATTCGACCCCTAGATTTGTCTTCTCTCCAATTTCAATCAACCACTCTGGTCGCTTCTGTGGAGCTAAACGCCCTATGAAAATCAATCGCCTGACGTGGCTTGTTTGAAGCATTGGAGGTACTTTAAACGTCGTTGTACGCGACAATAAAATTGAATTTGGAATAACTGCGTCTGCATTTCGCGAGTCCGGCCAAATTGCAAGATGCGAAGAAACCGCAGCCCACTTTGTTTGTCGCAATCTTAGTAGTCGCCGGATTATTCTTCCAAACATAATCCTCGTAATCCACGGACGATTAACATGTTCGATAACAACCAGATTGTGACGTGAAAATAGAGTTGCCCCAAAAAATTCGGGTAAGTCACAATTCAAGACAATGACATCAGGTTTCCACATTTTTACAACTAAGTGGAATCTCCTTATCGCCACAAAGGTTCCCAGCCAACTATCTCGCCACTTCCGTTCCAAAGGGAAAACGTCGCAGCTTGGAATGACCTGATCGGATGGTCCTGAGTTAATCGGGACTAACGCAACGGGCCAACCACGACGGGTGAGTTCATTGCAGGCCAAATTCATTGATCTTTCAGCGCCACCACCCGTGAGCGAATTGGTAACTACCATGATTCTCTTCATGGATAAATCTTAGCCCTGTTAAACTCAAGCACACTCGCTATCGAACCAATTAAGGGGCCGAAGTGCCAAGAGTCTCAGTCATAACCGTTGTAAAAGATGACGTATTAGGATTGAAACGAACTCGAAATAGCCTAAGTGAGCAAACTTTCAATGATTGGGAGCTGTTGGTTGTTGTAGCTCCAAGCTCCGATTCCACGATGGATGTTGCAACAGAATTTCAGACAATTGACCCTCGTATTAACTTGCTTAAACAGACAGGCACTGGCATTTATCAGGCTATGAATGAGGGAATTGCTGCTGCAGTTGGAGACTTTATCTGGTTTATGAATGCAGGTGATATTTTTACAAATCATGACACCTTGGCTCATGCAGTTGAAAAGATTTCGAAAATTTCTAGTGGAGTTTTGATTGGAGGATATGGAATTCTGAATGGAAACGCAAAACAGGTTTATAGCTATCCTGCGGGTGAGATATCGCTTAGAGATTTTGCATTTAGTCGTCGTGGTGGTTGTCATCAAGCCATGATTTTCCAAACATCGGTTCTTAGAGATATTGGTGGCTTTGAAACCAAATACTCGCTTGCTAGTGACTTCGATTTAGTGTTACGAGTTATCAAAAGGTCAGGTGGGCAAAGAGACTCTAGAATTTATGCCTCCATAGAGCCTGGGGGCCGTGCAGATCAAGGAATTTTTTTGGTGCACAAGGAAAAACATCTAATCAGGCGAGACCTCTTAGGTGGGCTCACTGTTCTATTTGCTAGTTTGGTTTGGACAGGACTAGCTAGAACAAAGATACTCTCAAGGCGATTATGGAATAGTTAACTAAGTTTCTTAAAATTCATACTTGCTTTTCAAATCAAAAACATATTAATTCGATAGTTTGTTTAAGTCGCTTCTAACCATTATTTGTGCAAGTTCTTTCCAATGGGTTTTTGCTTTCCACCCAAGGATAAGCTCCGCCTTTGCAGGATTTCCAACTAATGCGTCAACCTCAGTAGGACGTGAGTAACGATCTTCTGTTTCAACAAACTCTCTATAGTCCAAGCCTAGTTCAGAAAAGGCTGCCGCGCAGAATTCATACACAGTAGCCCCAACTCCAGTGGCTACAACATAATCTTCTGGGTAGTCTTGCTGCAACATCATCCACATGCTTTCAACATACTCTGGGGCAAAACCCCAGTCTCGAATCGCATTGAGATTCCCAAGATATAGCTTTTGCTGCATCCCTAACTTAATACGCGCAGCAGCCATGGTGATTTTTCGGGTAACGAATGTTTCACCGCGCCTGGGGGATTCATGATTAAAAAGAATGCCGTTTGTTGCATGAAGACCGTAAGCTTCTCGGTAATTACGTACAACCCAATATGAATACAACTTTGCAGCGGCATATGGACTCTGGGGAGCAAATCGAGAATTCTCTGATTGTGGTGGTGGTGTGTTTCCAAAGAGCTCTGACGTGGAGGCTTGATAAAACTTAGTATCTATCTTTGCCGCCCGAATAGCCTCTAATAGTCGGATTGTTCCTACTGCATCTACTTGTGCAGTGAAGTCTGGCATCTCAAAAGAAACTTTAACATGGCTCTGTGCGGCAAGATTATAAATTTCATGAGGCGCAAGTTCTCTGACTAGATTTGATATGCCAACTCCGTCGGTGATATCGCCATAATGAAGGTGAAAGTGATTATCGGGTTCATGCGGATCTCTATATAAATGATCTATACGAGAAGTATTAAATGTAGAACTTCGGCGAATCACTCCATGTACTTCATAACCTTTTGCAAGAAGTAACTCCGCTAAGTAGGATCCGTCTTGTCCTGTTACACCTGTGATCAAAGCCTTTTTCATCAAGTCGACTCCTTAGTGTAGTTGGCGAGAAACCAATCATAGGTTAGTGAAATCCCATCCTCTAAATTGACTGTCGGTTTCCAACCTAATTCTAAGATTCGAGTACTGTCTAAAAGTTTTCGATGAGTTCCATTTGGGCGATTTGGATTGAACTTTATATCTCCCGTGAAGCCAACTATTTTCGAGACCAACAATGCGAGATTCCTAATTGAAATCTCTTGACCACTTCCAATATTGATTGCGACAGAGTTTTCATATTTATCTAATAAAATTAGGCTAGCTTTTGCTAAATCACTCACATGCAGGAATTCCCGAAGGGGGGTGCCATCTCCCCAAATCTCTACAATTTTAGAGGGTTTCATTTTCGCATTATGAAATCGGTTAATGAGTGCTGGAAGTACATGAGCAGTTTCTAAGTCAAAATTATCTCGTGGACCATAAAGGTTGGTAGGCATGGCTGCTATCCAGCGGTGGCTATATTGAACTCTGTACGCATCGATTAGCTTTAAGCCGGCAATTTTTGCGATCGCATACGGTGCATTTGTTGACTCAAGTTCACCGGTTAGAAGTGCTGATTCCCTCATAGGCTGTGGCGTGTGTTTCGGGTAAACGCATGATGACCCAAGAAAAAGTACTCGTTGAACATCAGACGCGTGAGCTGCGTCCATCAAATTAGTTTGTATTTGTAAGTTTATAGAAAGAAAATCGACCGGTAGTGATGAATTTGCTCCAATGCCGCCTACTTTTGCTGCCGCAATAATTAGATAATCAGGCTTCACTTCTTGGATTTCCTTGAACACGGCCGATCGGTCAGTTAAATCCAACTCTTTAGATTTCTTACCGATCACTTCGTGCCCTTGCGCATTAGCTTCCAAAGCAATGGCAGAACCAACCATTCCACTGATTCCGGCCACATAAATACGCATAAGATAATAGTAGTGCCTGGACATTTAGAACAGGGAATAGGACTTGATTTGCTAAGGTATCCGATAGGCATGACGGGTCACAAGATTGGACAAGATGCAATTAGATGATTTTCGTAATCGCCTGACTATGAGCGCCATTGCGCGTTCAGTCAGTATTTTGAGTCGTACAGATAAACAGAAAATAGCAGCGGTAGTAGTAGCACAAATATGCCTGGGGTGGCTTGATTTGCTTGGAATACTTGCGATTGGTCTCTTGGGCGCCCTGTCCGTGACTGGGCTGCAATCCCAGAATCCTGGAGATCGTGTCAGCCAAGCACTCCGCATCCTACAAATCTCGGATGCAACATTTCAGACCCAAGTCAGCATTATAGGAATTATTGCGCTCTGCCTCTTGGTTGGAAGGACAATGCTATCGATTTTTTTTACACGCAGAACCCTATACTTTCTTAGTCGGCGCGGGGCTAAAATTTCTGCCAACTTAATATCACGCTTACTTGCCCAACCACTCTTAACAGTCCAGGCACGTACAACACAAGAGATGCTTTATGCCGTTACTGGTGGTGTGGTTGTTATTACTCTTGGAATATTGGCAACGGCCGTTGTATTTGTCTCTGACTTGGCGCTTCTTATAATTATGGCGATTGGCCTTTATATTGTAGATCCAATTACAGCGATCGGAACATTCGTAATATTTGCATTAATCGGCACCGCCTTATATCGATCAATGCACGTAAAAGCTAGGAAATTAGGTCTGGAAACTTCTGTATTAAACATTCAAAGTAATGAGAAAATTGTTGAAGTATTTAGCTCCTATAGAGAATCTGTTGTTCGCAATCGTAGGGATTATTACGCACGTGAAATTGGAAAAGTGCGATTTGCTCTGGCAAATGCAAATGCTGAGATGAGTTTTATGCCCTATGTCAGCAAATATGTGATTGAGACTTCAGTTGTATTAGGTGCCCTACTGATAAGCGCAACACAGTTTGTTTTGCAAGATGCAACACATGCGATTGCAACTTTAGCAATATTTTTATCAGCAGGAACACGTATCGCTCCGGCTGTTCTACGCTTGCAACAAGGGTCGATTACGATTCGTGGAGCGCTTGGCCAAGCCACACCAACCCTGGATTTGATTGACATCTTGGGCGACAAACCGTTGGTTGAGAATACCGATGATACTTTGGATTTAATCCATGAGGGGTTTGATTCTGAAATTGAAGTCTCAAATGTCAGTCTGACTTATCCAGGTAAATTAACACCAGCTATTTCGAATGTTACTTTGAAAATTCCATCGGGTGCTTCAGTTGCATTCGTCGGCCCATCGGGTGCAGGCAAAACCACAATCATTGATGTGTTGCTAGGTGTACTACGTCAAGATGAGGGAAAGGTTTCAATTTCTGGTTTATCTCCTATGTTAGCTGTAGCCAAATGGCCTGGAGCAGTTTCTTATGTTCCCCAGGATGTTGTGATTGCCGCTGGCACTATCAGGGAAAATGTCGCACTCGGATATCCCCTAGAGTTGGCCACTGATGATTTAGTGATGAGAGCTCTGAAGGTTGCTCACTTAGATAAATTCATTGAAGAATTACCCTTCGGCATTGACACCCAAGTGGGTGAACGCGGTGCAAAGTTAAGTGGAGGACAAAAGCAACGCCTTGGTATTGCACGCGCTATGTTCACACAACCACACTTGCTGGTTCTCGATGAGGCGACAAGTTCTTTAGACGGTGAAACAGAGGCAAATATTACAGATGCGATTCATGATCTACGTGGTAAAACAACAGTCGTGATGATTGCCCACAGATTATCTACAATACGAAATGCAGACATTGTCATATATCTTTCTAAGGGAACCGTTATGGCGGTGGGAACTTTCGATCAAGTACGCAATGCTGTACCTGATTTTGATCATCAGGCGAAACTCATGGGGCTATAACGACATGTCAATTAAGTGAAGGCTTGAAGAGAAAAGTGAGAGGTAGAAACTTTATTCGGAGGACTCCTTTACTGCTTGCTATTCCTCCCGTAATCTTGATGCGTCTATTAAGTCCTTTGGTACTAGTTAGAATCGGACAAACTAATGCCGGCCGCATAGGCCATTTTGCTATGGATATAGAATTATCTCTACTCAAGAAACGAAGTTATGCCAAATCTTCCTTCTTTCCCATAATATTCGACTTTTACTTCATCGATGGAACTCCATCAAATTCCTATCTAATGCAACTTTGGCAAAAAGAAATCATGTTCTATCCGAAGTGGCTGCTAAAACCGATCCACAGACTAAACATCAAACTCCCTGGATTTAGTAAGTATGATGTTTTTGATGGTGTCACCCATACCGATTTAACTTTGCTCGATAAATTTGAACCTATCCTTAAAATGAGTCAAGAAGACGAGCATGCTGCTCGTTCGACTTTGAAAGAGATTGGAATATCGCGAGATGACAAAATTGTTTGCCTCTGCGTGAGAGATAGTGAGTATCTCCGAGTCACTTTCCCTGAAACCGATTGGAGCGAGCACGATCACCGAGATTCAGACATAAGTACCTACGTAAAGGCAGCGGAATTATTAGCGGAAATGGGATACAAGGTTTTTCGCATGGGAAACATTGTTCGCGACAAATTAGAAAGTAACTCCTCATCAGTAATTGACTATGCAAATTCTAATGTTCGATCAGATATGCTCGACATCTATCTTTTTAGCCATGCAAATTTTGTGATCACAACAAGTACTGGAATGGATTTCTTGGGTGCGTTATTCCGAATTCCGATGGGTATCGTTAATGCTGTCTCGCTTAAGTCGATTTATCAGGGAGAGTTACTAAAGTGCTATCAACCAAAGGAAATAGTAGATACTAATTCAGGACAGCTACTTGGATTAGAAGAACTTATAGAACGTGGTTATCAAACGGCCTATAATCAATCAGATTTTACTTCTATGAATATTGGATTCATTGACAATTCCTCTGATGATTTATGCAAGTTCTTTTCTGAAATGGAAAGTCTAGTTCGAAATAATCGAAGTGAACAATACTCACCCGAGGTCATTGCAATCTTGGAAAAATACAGAGTTGCGATCAAAAATTGGGCTAAACTTTCCCAGGCTTGGTTAACAAATCATTCATATTTTCTGACACCTCGAAGGAATTAAAGTGCGAAAATATTTTAACCCTAAGTTGATTTCTTCTGGAATACTCAGAAGGAATTCTCGATTTGCAAGTGGCACAATACTCACACTCTTTATCTCACTGCTTTTTAAAATTTCGAAAACTAGATTTCTTGGCACACTTTCAGACTATTTCTTAATCAAGATTGCCGGAATAAAGCAGAATGATAATTTTACATTTGCAGTAGGTCTTCAACTTTACACAAAGCATCAGCACCAAAGAGCCAACCATTTGTTTAGTTCAATTGATAATTTTAGAAATTTGGCACCGAGGGCGGTGTATTTGATTTCCTTATGCGCGTCCTTTCAGATGGAACTAAGAATTCTTGAGCGGATAGAGATGGAGTGTGACACTTATTCCATTAAATTATTTGTTAGAGGGCTTATTTTGCATAAATCTTCTCTGGAAGATTCAATTGATTGTTTCATGCAAGTTCATAGCAGTTACTTGACTGAACGTGGAGGAGAAGTAAAACGTCGTAATCTTCCCGAATATGTAAGAAATTCAATCAATGTATCTAAGCCATCGCTTCAATCACCTACTAACCAGCCTCAAGATGGCCTACTAGGACATCTTGAGTCAAAAGGTACAAACTTTGTAGTCTTGCCATCATGCGTTTCTGACTTAATTTTGATCTCTTACACATCCAGTTATCTATTCGCGCTATCAGATAAGGTAATTGGAAGAATTCGTAAGGCTCATGACCATGCAATATTCCTCATTATTTCAATATCACAGTTTGAAAACGAGAACACAATATCCATATTTTGTAGGAATCTCTCTCTGAAATTTGGAAATGTCTTTTGGAAATTAGTTGTTAGCCATTTTGATTTGCCCATTACTAGCAGTGTCGTTCGCCTAGTTATTGCACAAGAGCTATTCGATGTTCACCACACTAAGAGTATTTTGGTGCTCGATGGCGATACGAGTTTCATAAAGGTGGATCCCGTGCAAGTATGGGAAGATACTGGAAGAAATTTTGATATCGCTTTGTTGCAAAATGAATCCTTTTGTCCTTGGGAGCGAATATCAGTAGGTTTCACGATTTTAAACAACACCGAGAGTACAAAGGAATTTCTACTTAAGTTTGATTCATACGTGACTGCGCAAATTCTGGAAAATCGAGCATTCTGGATGTTAGATCAGACAGCTGCTTTCTTAGTCCTACAAGCAATGTTGAAAAATCATCAAGATTATGGGTCTGTTGGAATTCACATCTTTGATTTGTCCACGTTGGTGTCTCTACGAGAATTTATTTTTACCGATAAGTTGCTCGTAAATCTTAAGTTGAGGGCAAAGTCTTCAAATCTCGACTTTATTTCTGAATTGGCAGAGGATCTTTATCTTCCTTAGCGAGCGCTAATCTTAGGAGTTTGTGGCGTGTTTCTCACTAACATCTCAAACCTTTGGTTACTATCTCTCAAAGTTGGTGACTAAATGGAGGACAAATGAATTTTATTAAAGAGTATTTCGAGGCGGTCATCAAGACCGCCGAAGGTTTGGACCAAGCGGACATTGCAAAGTGCGCTGGCGTTTTGAAAGAGCTGAGATTACAAAAGGGTCGAGTATTTGTGCTAGGTATGGGTGGCAGTGCAGGAAATGCCAGCCATATGGTTAATGATTTAAGAAAGATCTGTAACATTGAGGCATATGCACCTACCGACAATGTCTCAGAATTCAGTGCCTCTTGCAATGATGAGGGTTTAGGAAGCTACTTCCCTAGATGGCTCATTACAAGTGGGCTATCTTCTAACGATGCAATTTTTATTCTATCTGTTGGAGGTGGGAGTAGAGAGCTCAATGTAAGTACAGAATTAGTTAATGCAATTGATGTGGCAATTGCGTGCGGTGCAAAAGTTCTTGGGGTTGTTGGAAGAGATGGTGGTTATTCCAGAAAAATATCGAAAGACGTGATTCTTGTACCTTCAATCGTTTCTAATCTAGATACTGCCATAGTTGAATCTTTTCAGGCCATCATCTGGCATGGCATAGTTTTTCATCCTGATTTAAAGATGCATCCGTCTAAATGGGAAAGTGTAATAAAAGGGAATTGAAATCAAATCGTGCTGTATTTTTAGACCGTGACGGAGTGCTAACGGTCTCAATTATTCGTGACGGTAAAGGATACGCCCCCCTAACACTAGAGCAATTCAGGTTCTATCCTGAGGTAGCTCATTGTATCTTGCGAATTCAGGAGTTGGGATTCATTCCGATTTTAGTTTCAAATCAACCCGATGTAGCCAATGGAACTCTCCCCATTCACGTGCTCGAACAAATGAATCAAAAAATTCTTGATGAGCTGAAGATCTCTGAAATCAACAACTGCATCCATAATAATGAAGATCAATGCTTGTGCAGGAAACCCAAACCAGGAATGCTAATCAACTCAGCACTTAAGCTTGGTGTTAATCTGAAGGAAAGTTGGATGATTGGAGATAGGGATGGCGATATGAATGCCGGGCTTGCTGCAGGTTGTAAAACAATCTTTATCAACAGAAACATGCCTGCCGAGTCCGGGATGATGGCGCACCTCACTTGTGACTCTCTCGAAAAAGCGGTTGAACTAATCTCCGAATCTGAGCGCCTACGCTAAGGGTATGAGCGAGCCTTTCGCAAAATCCTATGTATATTATGCAAATGAAGAATTTTAATGAAGTTTCTGATATCAAGATTTACTTGGATAGTGCTAGTACAGATGAAATTTTTGAGTTTTATAGAAATTCGCGTGATTTAATCTCTGGGTTTACAACTAACCCCACCCTAATGAAAAATTCTGGTGTAAAAGACTACAAGGCATTCATGAAAGAGATTTTAGCTGAGATTACTGACTTACCTATATCTTTTGAAGTGTTCGCAGACGATCTCGATGGTATGAAAAAGCAAGCGAAAATTCTAAGTGGAATTGGACCAAATGTTTTTGTTAAGATTCCAGTAACAAATACCAAAGGTGTGTCCACCCATGAATTAGTCTCAGAATTGAACAAAGAAGGAGTTCTCTGCAATGTAACCGCAATTATGACATTACAGCAAATTGAGAAAATTTACGCATCTCTTGACTCATCAAACTCTATAATTCTGTCAGTATTTGCCGGTAGAATAGCTGACACCGGCAGAAATCCTGAACCACTATTGAAAGAAATTTGTCAGTCTGTGAATTCCCGGGACAATGTTTCTGTACTTTGGGCTAGTACGCGTGAATTATTAAATATTTTTCAGGCTGCTTCATCAGGATGTGATATTGTCACGGTGACATCTCCTCTATTAAAGAAACTACAAAATGTTGGAAAAGATCTCGACCAACTTTCTTTGGAAACAGTCGAAATGTTTTACAACGATGCAAAAACTGCTGGCTATTCCATTTAGTTCTTAAATTCACGAGAGGTTTGACGAAATGAAAATATTTGTTACGGGCGGATCTGGTTACTGCGGAGCAAGAATGGTTCCCCAATTACTTGACTTGGGATATGAAGTAACTGTTTACGATACCTGCTATTTTGGCAGTGACTTCTTGCCGCTCGATAATTCAAAATTTCATCTCATCAAAGGTGATATTCGGGATACCGCTTTGCTCGAAAAGAGCTGCCTTGAGCATGATGTCTTCCTGAATTTAGCCTGCATTTCAAATGATGC
>Ga0214919_10007025_pt1 | contig 15309 bp, 12 predicted proteins | sample LL1503_MetaG_FD_177994 | JGI IMG/M metagenome (GOLD analysis project Ga0214919, IMG submission 177994) | Freshwater microbial communities from Lake Lanier, Atlanta, Georgia, United States - LL-1503 | ecosystem: Environmental > Aquatic > Freshwater > Lake | place: USA: Georgia | collected... | reverse complement strand
TACGCGCCGAAGAATCAGGCTCCACCCACGGCGCCAAAGACTCCGAATTCGTCTGGATCATCGACCCGCTAGACGGCACCACCAACTTCATCCACGGCCTGCCGATGTACTGCGTGAGCATTGCGCTATCGGTACGCGGCAAGATCGAGCAAGCCGTGGTCTATGACCCGACGCGTAACGATTTGTTCACCGCCACCAAAGGGCGAGGCGCTTTTCTCAACGACCGGCGCCTACGCGTATCCAAACGCACCGAACTGACCGGCTGCCTGATTTCCACCGGCTTTCCCTTTCGACCGGGCAGCGATTTTGAAGGCTACCTGGCGATGCTCAGCGAAGTGATGCAGCGCACCGCCGGCATACGCCGACCGGGCGCCGCAGCGCTAGACCTGGCCTATGTGGCTGCCGGTTATTGCGACGGATTTTTTGAACGTGGCCTGCAACCCTGGGACATGGCCGCAGGTTCGTTACTGGTGACCGAAGCCGGTGGCTTGGTAGGCAACTTCACCGGCGAGCCCGATTTTCTGGATCACCAAGAATGCCTGGCCGGCGCACCCCGCATTTACGGGCAGCTGGTTAGCATCCTGGGTAAGTACAGCAAATTTGCGGGCGCTGAAGATAAAGCGGTCGCGCGGGAAGTGGCTACGACTTTGTCCAAGCCAGCCAAGCGGCGCGGCTGAAAGGCGTTCATCAGGCCTGTAATGGCCACTACTTAAGCCACCAAGCCCTGCTTAAACGCCACCATCACTTCCGCCACCGCCTCGCTGCTCAAGCGATTGCCATATTGGCCGACCACCCGCGCAGCAGCCCGGTTACCCAAGGCCGCAGCTTGCACGTGGCTGTAGCCTTGAGTAACGGCATACAGGAATGCGCCCGCGAACATATCGCCTGCGCCACTGCTGTCTAGGGCTTTGACGGCAGCAGCGGGGACTTCGGTGCGCTGGCCGCCTTCGAGCACGATGCAGCCTTTGGCGCTGCGCGTCAGGCAGACCACGCGGGCCAGCTTGCTGATTTGGGCGCATACGGCATCCAAGTCTTGCGAGCCGCACCAGACCTGGGCCTCTTCTTCGTTGCAAAACAAATATTCCAGTCGTCCTGCTTCGTCGGAAGTACCCACCATGGCCTCCAGTCCGGGGCGGCAGAAGTTGATCATGCTCATGTCGCTAAGCGTTAGCGCTAGCGCAACGCCAGCGCGGTGCGCGATGGCGCGGCCTTCCAAGGCTGCATCTACACCCGTGGGCGAGGCAGCCAAATAGCCTTCCATGTAATAGATGCGGGAGCGTTCGATATCTTGCGGGTGCAGCGCGGTGTGGTCCAGGTCGGCGGTGGCGCCTAGAAAAGTGCTCATGCTGCGCTCGGCGTCGGGCGTCACCATGACCAAGCAGATGCCGGTCTGGCCGTGCGGCGCGCGGGTGTGGCTGAGGTTGGTAGCTACGCCGTGGTGGGCCAGGTCTTGCGCGTAAAACGCGCCTAGTTCGTCTTCGGCCACGCGGCAAGAATAAAACGCTTTGCCGCCAAACTGCGCCACCGCCACGATGGTGTTGCCCGCCGAGCCGCCGCCGGTGCGGTGCGATGGCACGTCGTGCATATGCTGCAAAAGTTCGGCGCGGCGCGGCGCGTCGATCAGGGTCATGTGGCGCTTTTCTACGCCAGACTGCTGCAACAAAGCCTCGCTGACCTGGTACTCAGAATCGACCAGGGCATTGCCGATGGCATAGACATCAAATTTTTTCATGGGGTTTCCAACGATGCGCTGAGCGCGGTTTATTTACTGTTCGACGAAGGCGCGCTCGACCACAAAGTCGCCGGGCTTGGTGGTATTGCCTTCGATAAAGCCACGCACTTCGAGCATGTGCTTGAGCTGGCGCAGCATTTCGGGGCTGCCGCAGAGCATGACGCGGTCGTTTTCTGGATCAAACTTGGGCATGCCCAAATCGGTTTGCATCTTGCCGCTTTCCAGCAAGTCGGTAATGCGGCCCTGGTTGCGAAAGGGCTCGCGCGTGACGGTGGGGTAATAAAGCAACTGCGCGCTCACCATCTCGCCCAAAAACTCATGCGCTGGCAAGTCGTGGCTAAGGTAGTCGTGGTAGGCCAATTCGGCTACTTCGCGCACGCCATGCACCAGAATCACTTTTTCAAAACGCTCGTAGGTTGCCGGGTCGCGCACGATGCTGAGGTAGGGCGCAACGCCGGTGCCGGTGCCAAACAAATACAGGTTTTTTCCGGGCAGGAGGTAGTCGATCAACAAAGTGCCGGTGGGTTTTTTGCCCACCACAATCGTGTCGCCGACTTGGATGTGTTGCAGCTTGGAGGTGAGCGGCCCGTCCTGCACTTTGATGCTCAAAAACTCTAGGTGGTCTTCGTAATTGGCGCTGACGATGCTGTAGGCGCGCAGCAGCGGTTTGCCGCCTTCGCCGCGCAGGCCGATCATGGTGAAGTGCCCGTTAGAGAAGCGCATGGCCTCGTCGCGGGTGGTGGTGAAGCTGAAAAGGCGGTCGGTCCAGTGGTGGACGCTCAAGACCTTTTCTTCAAGAAATGCGCTCATGGGGGCTGTGTGCTTTGGCTGTAGAAGGTTGAAACCCGCGTTCGGGTAAACCCCTGAGTGTAAAACCTTGGTGAGCCACGCTATATCATTGCCTAATGTGCTGGCCGATGCGGGCCTACATGCCGGTGGGCTGTGTGCGCTTAGCACGCCGCCACCCGGCTGTCCCGCCGCAAGCCAGGCCTTGTTTTCTGCCATGATAGGGGCCATGTCCAGCCCCAGCGCCACTGCACCCTCCCTGCTAATCGCCTGCCTGTGCGCGCAGTGGTGCGGCACCTGCCGCGATTACCGCCCGCTGTTTGAGCAACTGCAAGTCGAGGTTGGCGCAGCGCGCTTTGTGTGGGTGGATGTGGAAGACGAGGCCGACCTGGTGGACCCGATTGATGTGGAAGACTTCCCCACCCTCTTGATTGCCAGCGGCGGCCAGGCGCGCTTCTTTGGCACCTTGACGCCGCACCTAGAAACCTTGCGCCGCTTGGTGCAAGCCCAGCTGGACAGCCCCAGCCCGGCGCACCCGGACGCTACGGTGCAAGCCCTGGCGCAGCGGCTGCTGGCACGCGCTTGAGCAAAGGCTGAATCAGGCGCTGGGCCGCAGGCCCGGTCCAGTCTACAGCCCCGCGCACGGTGCTGCGCACTATGCCTTCGGAATCTACCAATACGGTGGACGGGAACACCCGTACACCCCATTGACGCGCCAGCGTGCCCTCTTCGTCGCGCATCACCGGCAGTTGAAGGCCGCTCTGGCTGATGAAGCGCTGGGCGCTGGCCAGCGGGTCTTTAAAGCTGACTGTGAGCACCTGCAGGTCTGCCGCCCGGCTCGTAGCCAGGCGCTGAAGCGAGGGCATTTCCTCGCGGCAGGGCTCGCACCAGCTGGCCCAAAAATTAATCAAGAGTGCGCGTCCGCGCTGTTCGGCCAAATTCCAGCTGCGGCCTGCTGTATCTATGCCCAATTGCGCGGGTGCCGCCTTGTTGGCGGGCCAGGGCTGCACGTCAAAACCTGGCTCTGCGCGCGCCGTCCAAGGCACTGGCAAGGTGCAAGCCACAGCGCCAGCCGCCAGCAGGCGCCGCCGCTGCATGGCTTACAGCCTCTCGCTCACCCAGGCCTTGGCGCTGGCAATAGCGCTATCCAGCTTGGACGGGTCGGTGCCACCGGCCATGGCCATGTCGGGCTTGCCACCGCCCTTACCGCCGACCTGACCGGCCAGAAAGTTAACCAGTTCACCGGCCTTCAATTTGCCCGTCATGTCCGCGCCCACACCGGCCACCAGTTGCACTTTATCGCCCTCGACCGCGCCGAGCACGATGATGGCGCGCGGCAGTTTGTCGCGCAGCTTTTGCAGGGTGGTGCGCAGAGCAGCCGCATCCGCGCCTTCCATGCGCGCGGCCAAAAACGGCACGCCTTGAAGCTCTTGCACTTGGCTGATCAAAGCCTCGCCCTGGAAACCTGCGAGCTTGGCCTTGAGTGCAGAAATTTCCTTTTCCAAGGCCTTGGTGTGGTCCACCGTGCTGGTAATGCGCAAGCCCAGCTCGGCTACCGGCGTTTTCAAGGCCTGCGCGGCCTGGGCTACGGTGTCTTCCAGGTCTTGCAAATAGGCTAAAGCGCCCTCGCCCGTCACCGCCTCGATGCGGCGCACGCCCGAGGCAATACCGCCTTCGGACACGATTTTGAACACGCCAATATCGCCGGTGCGGCCCACATGCGTGCCGCCGCACAGCTCGCGCGTGCTGCCAATATCGAGCACGCGCACGATCTCGCCGTACTTCTCGCCAAACAGCATTTGCGCGCCGGTTTTCTTGGCCGATTCAATGTCCATCAACTCGGCTTTGGTGGCGCTATTGGCCAAAATTTGGGCGTTCACTTTAGCCTCAATGGCGCGGATTTGCGAGTCCGTAACCGGCGCGTTGTGCGCAAAGTCAAAGCGGGTGCGCTCGGCGTTGACCAGCGAGCCTTTTTGCTGCACATGCTCGCCCAGCACTACGCGCAAAGCCTCGTGCATCAAGTGCGTGGCGCTGTGGTTGCGCATTGCGGCTGCCCGCACGGCGGCAGTGACCTGGGCCTGCACCGTTTCGCCCACTTTCAGGCTGCCGTGCGAGACGCTGCCATGGTGGCCGAACACATCGGCCTTGATTTTTTGCGTATCGGCCACGGCGAACACGCAGCTAGCGCTGCTGATCGTGCCCTCGTCGCCCACCTGGCCGCCGCTTTCGGCGTAAAACGGCGTCGATGCCAGCACCGCCACGCCGCTCTGGCCGGCTGCCAGCTCGCCCACTTCAGCGCCCTCAAAGTACAGCGCCAGCACGGTGCTGCTCTGGCTTAAGTGCTCGTAGCCTACAAATTCGTTGCCCGCACCCGCGTATTCCAGGCCACGGTCTTGCTTGAACTTTCCTGCTGCGCGGGCTTGGGATTTTTGGCGCTCCATGGCGGCGTTAAAGCCGTCGGTGTCCACTTCCAAGCCGCGTTCGCGGCACACATCGGCAGACAAATCCAGCGGGAATCCATAGGTGTCGTGCAACTTGAAGGCTACATCGCCGGGCAAGACTTTCACACCCCCTGCCAGCGCCGTATCCAGAATCTGCATCCCGGTTTCCAGCGTCTCATAAAACCGCTCTTCCTCCAGCCGCAACGCCTCGGTAATGCGCTTCTGGTCCGCCCGGATTTTTGGATAGGCATCGCCCATCAAGCGCACCAGGTCCGCCACCAATTTGTGGAAAAACGGCGTTTTCTGGCCCAGTTTGTAGCCATGGCGGATGGCCCGGCGCACGATGCGGCGTTGCACATAGCCGCGCCCTTCGTTGCTGGGCAGCACGCCGTCGCTCACCAAAAATGCAGTGGCGCGGATATGGTCGGCGATCACTTTGAGCGAGTTGTTTTGCAGGTCGGCGCAGCCGGTTTCGCGGCCGGCGGCTTTAATCAGCTGGTCAAAAATGTCGATCTGGTAGTTGCTATGCACGTGTTGCAAGATGGCCGCCAGGCGCTCCAGGCCCATGCCGGTGTCTACGCAGGGCGCGGGCAGTTTGTGCAGGCTGCCGTCGGCTTGCATATCGAACTGCATGAACACATGGTTCCAGATTTCGATGAAGCGGTCGCCGTCTTCGTCCGGGCTGCCGGGCGGGCCGCCGGGGATGTGCGCGCCGTGGTCATAAAAAATTTCAGAACACGGGCCGCAGGGGCCGGTGTCGGCCATCATCCAGAAGTTGTCAGAGGCGTATTTCTTGCCCTTGTTGTCGCCGATACGCACGATGCGGTCAGCGGGCAGGCCGATTTCTTTGTGCCAGATGTCATAGGCCTCATCGTCATCGATGTAGACGGTGACCATCAGGCGCTCGGGCGGCAGTTTGTAGACCTGTGTCAACAACTCCCAGCCCCACTTCAGGCTTTCGCGCTTGAAATAATCGCCAAAACTCCAGTTGCCCAACATCTCAAAAAACGTGTGGTGGCGGGCGGTGTAGCCCACGTTTTCCAGGTCGTTGTGCTTGCCACCAGCGCGCAAGCAAGCTTGCACCGAGGCGGCGCGCACATAGGAGCGCTTGTCCGTGCCCAAAAACACGTCTTTAAACTGCACCATGCCCGAGTTGGTGAACATCAGCGTCGGGTCGTTACCCGGCACCAGGGGGCTGCTTTCCACCACGGCGTGGCCTTTGGAGGCGAAAAAGTCCAGAAAAGTCTTGCGGATGTCGGCGACGCGCATGACGCCCGGGGTGGCTGAAGAACTCATGTCAATGGTGCTCGGTACAGAAATAGAGGGGAAAACCGCCCCTGGCAGGCGCGGCGGGCAACACCCTCCATTATCGCCGCGCCTGTGCGGCTGCTAGCGCGCTGCACCGCCCGTCCCCGCTCCGCGAAGCAATGGGCCAGCGCACTGGACACGACGCTGCGGCTTACGAAATCTGACCAAACGCCGCTGCCCTAAGCGGCAAGGTACGCGCGGAGAAATCAAAAAAACTTTTCATTTATTTAATTTTTATTTAAATGGAAGCAAAATGGCATGTGTCTGAGAAGGTAATTATTCAGGAAGGAAATACCGATGCAAAGCCCAGATGCCCCGACCCGCCCAGAGCCCGTGGCCTTAGACCGGCAAAAAAGCTGGACACCGAACCCAGACGCCCAAACCCCAAGCGCGCAAGTGCAAACCGACCGGGTGACTCGGCCAACCACCGCCACATCGAGCGCCTTGGCCGGAGCCGCACTGGCGGCCTGCGGTGGTGGTGACGGCAACACGACTAACAACCTCACACCGCTCCCGGCAAAACCTACGGAGATCGAAGCCGCCCGCTTTTTGATGCAAGCGTCCTTTGGCGGGACCTATGCCCAGGTGCAAGAGGTGGTCGGCAAAGGATTTGAAGCTTGGTTAGATGTTGAGCTGGCAAAGCCGTGGGATGAGGCGCAATCCCATTACAACTGGATCGTTAACAGCGGCTTTTTGGATGCCGGAAAGTCTTCAAAAATAGGCACTGACAACACCTTGTGGCGCAAAGTCATGAGCGCTCCGGATGTTTTAAGACAGCGCGTGGCCTATGCTTTATCGCAAATATTCGTGATATCGATTGAAGGCTTAGGCGACATCACTTGGCGCAACGTGGCAGCTGCGGCTTACATGGATGTATTGGAAAAAAACGCGTTTGGTAATTTCGCCGATCTACTCAAAGCGGTCAGCCTCTCGCCTGCCATGGGTGCCTACCTCAATATGAAGGGCAGCGTCAAAGCCACAGGAACCAGCGCGCCAGATGAAAACTATGCACGCGAAGTGATGCAACTCTTCACCATCGGCCTGTACCAATTGAACGCCGACGGCAGTCGAAAATTGCAAAACGGAAAGCCCATAGAGACATACCAGCAACAAGATGTTTCCAATCTTGCCGCCATATTTACCGGATGGAATTTTGCAAGCTCCAGTGACGCCAGCAAATTAAATTACCTCCGCGAAAATATGTCGCATAACGCAATTCTTTTTACACCAAATGCCAAACCTTATTTAGGCGGCGTCATTGCCAGCAACGTCACCGGACCAAATGCACTGAATATGGTCATGGACTATTTGGCGAACCATGACAACGTGGGTCCGTTCATTGGTCGCCAACTGATACAGAGATTGGTGTGCTCCAACCCCAGTGCGGCATACATCAGCAGGGTCAGCGCAGCGTTTACAAAATCAGTCAACGGCAAGCGTGGCGATTTGAAGTCCGTCATCAAGGCCGTGCTCTTGGACCCGGAGGCGCGCACGCTACCGACAACTCCAAGTGCGCTGGCCCAATACGGCAAATTACGCGAACCCGTTTTGCGCCTAGTGCAATGGGCGCGTACGTTCAATGCAAAACCCACCGACCTGACGGTCAAGCCATCCGCTGCCAACAGTTGGTACGGCCCTTGGAATATCGGAGATTTATCGGATGACGTGACAGGCATTGGACAAAGTCCCTTACGCAGCCCTAGTGTGTTCAATTTTTACAGACCAGGCTATGTACCAACGCAAGGCGAAATGAGTGCAAACAGCATCACCGCGCCTGAGTTTCAGCTTTGCAATGAGGTCTCGGTCGCAAGATACCTAAATTTCATCAATGACGCGATTGGTGTTGGTCGCAACGACGTGAAAGCGGACTACACCGGCGACTATGCACTGGCGAAAGATGCAACAGCACTGGTAAATCGCTATGCCCTGCTGCTAGCAGCCGACGGACTTTCAACCAGTACCAAAAAAACAATTGCCGACGCGGTGGCTACCCAAGTTGCCACCAATGATGCCGGCTGCCTGATTCGTATCAAGGCGACGATTTTTTTGATCATGGCCACGACCGAATACCTGATACAAAAGTGAGGCAGCGCATGCATATCAGCAAACTTGAATCGTTAAAACGCAGAGAATTTCTGCGCCGCACCGCTGCTTTGGGCATGGCAGGGTCTGCCAGTTCCCTAGCCTTATCGCTGGCAGGCATAGGCGAGGCTGCCGCCCAATCAGCACAGGACTACAAAGCACTGGTCTGTGTGTTTCTGTATGGAGGCAATGACCATGACAACACTTTTGTACCTTTTGACAATACCAGCCACACGGTTTACCAAACACTGCGTGATGTCGGCGGCGATGCTTCAACGAAAATTTACATTCCCAAAAGCGAGTTGACTGGCCTGTCCACCATCGGCTTGCCGTCCGGGCGGCAATACGCCGTTCAAAGAGCCATGTCTTCATTGGCGGGGCTTTATGAAGCAAAAAACATGGGCATCTTGCTCAATGTCGGGCCACTGGTCAAACCCACTTCCAAAGCCGAGTACACCAACGCAAAATCCGGCGACTTGCCCCCCAAACTTTTTTCCCACAATGACCAATTCAGTCTATGGCAAAGCGGCTTGATAGAAGGTGCCGAAGGCGCAACCAGCGGGTGGGGTGGCCGACTGGGCGATATGTTTTTGGGCAGCGATAAAAAAGCCCACTTCACTTGTATCAATGTAGCGGGCAACGCTGTCTTCATGTCAGGACAAAACTTTCTACCTTACCAAGTGACCAGCAAAGGCCCCGTGGCCATCAGCAGCATCAATTACAGCTCAGGGGTATATGGCAATGCGGCATGCAAAGCAGCGCTCAACACACTGCTTAGCAAATCGCCCAGCCATTGGATGGAAAAAGAATGGGCCCGTATGGTTAAGAGCTCGATTGACAACCGCCAAAGCGTCACCACAGGCTTGGATTTGAGTTCTGCGGCCGGTTTCTTCATCACACCGTTCGGCACGGAGAATCTGCCCGCCCAATTGCAACTGGTGGCACGCATGATTCACGGGCGAGCTAATTTAGACGTAACAAGACAAGTCTTTTTTGTGTCACTAGGCGGCTTTGACCACCACGATAACCTCAAAGCAGCGCACGCAGGTACCGATGGCAACAGCGGCTTGCTTAAAAAACTCAACGATGCGATGTACAGCTTTTACAAAGCTACTGAGCAATTAGGTGTTGCGAACCAAGTCACCACGTTCACTGCATCCGACTTTGGCCGCACTTTATCTTCTAACGGTGATGGTTCGGACCATGGTTGGGGCAGCCACCATATGGTGATGGGTGGCGCTGTCGATGGCGGGAAATTTTGGGGCAAAGCGCCCGATTTATCCAACACGGCGAACGCTTTAAACGGCCCGGACACCATAGGCCAAGGCCGCTTGCTGCCCAGCACTTCGGTCGATGAATTTGCGGCGGCACTCGCCCGCTGGATGGACGTTGACGAAGATCAACTACCAACGGTGCTGCCCAATTACAAGGCGTTTCAGGTGCCGGGACGCACTCTGCCGAAGATTTTCGGCGTCTAAGGCGTACAAATATGCAAGAAAAAAAAGTAGTCCATGTTTGCTTAGATTTCAACAACGCAGAAAATGTCGTGGAAGCGGTAGAGGGTCTAGGTACCAATCGGTTTTTGCGATTTACCGAAAAATTGAGTTGTGGCCCTCTCAGGGCCTTAGACACCGCAGAGGGCCGCCAACAGCGCTTTGCCCATTTATTGCAAACCACTTCTACCGATGAAAGACCGGAAATTCGGCAATACCTTTTGCAATACCAAGACCGTATGGGTTTGGTAGATTTATTTTCTGCACCCGCGCCCGATGAGTCGGCCCTGGTGTGGTTTGGCGACATGGCCGATGAGCAGTTGATGCTTCGTGCGGTGTGTGCAAGTTGGCCCGATACCGATATCTATCTGGCCGATGTGCGCAGGCTTGCGCCCCACTATGAGGCATTCAAAAATTATGTGCCCTGTTTTCCGGCTGAAGTACTGCGTGAATTGGTTCCCCTGGCGATGCCGCTGACAAAGGCGCACCAACAATCGCTAGCGCAAGAGTGGCATACGCTAACGACACAAGACCACTTACTGCGCATTTATGAAGATGACCGCATCCTCGGTGTCGCTGAGGATTTTTATGACGACGATTTATTGTCCGCCTGCAAGCCCTATTTTCAAAACCAGGCGCGCATTGCCGGTGAAGTTCAGCAAGGAAAGCACCAGGTGGGTGACTTGTATTTGTTCTACCGCTTGAAATTGATGGCTGACCAAGGGCGGGTGGAAATCGAGACGAATCCAGACAGTACCTGGCACAGCTTGGTGCGCCGCCTGTAGGGGAGGTCTGCAAAAGTCCGTCTTCGCGAGGAGCGTAGTGACGTGGCGATCCATAAGTGCTTGATTGGCAACCAAAAATGGTTTGCTTCGCTGCGCTCGCAATGACGGATTTGGCCTTATGCAGTGCTTCCCTAGGTGGCACCGCCAAAGACAGTCTGCACCTTGTGCCTCACATAGAAGCCAGCAACATATCCCGATAGTCCTCCCGCGTCGCGATGCGCGGGTTGGTTTTGTGGCAGTGGTCGGCCATGGCACCGTCGATGACGCGTTCAAACACCTCTTCAGTCACCCCTAAAGCCGCCAGGCCGCTGGGCAGGCCCAGGTGGGCGTTCATGGCGCGGATGGCATCGGCGATTTCGGTGCCTTTGGCGTCGCAGCCGCCTAGGCCCATGGCGCTGGCCATGCGTTGCAGGCGGTTCTCGTTCTGGATGGACGCCGCGCTGGCGTTAAAGCGCACTACCGCGCCCATAAACAAAGCATTGAGCGTGCCGTGGTGCAAGCGCGGGTTGACGCCGCCTAGGCTGTGGCTCAGGCTATGCACGCAACCCAAGCCTTTTTGAAACGCCATGGCGCCTTGCATGCTGGCGCTCATCATGTTCCAGCGCGCATCGCGGTCCGCGCCGTTTTCTGCGGCGCGGGCAATATGCGCCCAGCCGCGTGCCAGCCCGTCCAGGCCAATGCCGTCCGCAGGTGGATTGATGGCCGGGGCCATAAAGGTTTCCATGCAGTGGGCAATCGCGTCCATGCCCGTGGCTGCCGTCAGTTGCGCGGGCAGGCCGAGCGTCAGTTCGGGATCGCAAATAGCGGCCTTGGGCACTAAAAACCAACTATGAAAGCCCACTTTGCGCCCATCGTCCAGGATGACGATAGCGCCACGCGCCACTTCGCTGCCCGTGCCTGCGGTGGTGGGCACGGCGATGAGCGGCAGCACGCGCTCGGTGATTTTGGGGCTGCCGCCTTCGATGGTGGCATAGGTTTTAAGCGGGCCGGGGTGGGTGGCGGCAATGCACACGCCCTTGGCCAAGTCCAGGCTGGAGCCGCCGCCCACGCCGATCAGCCCGTCGCAGCCATGGGCTTGCAGCACTTCCACAGCGGCGCGCACCGCCGCTTCGGTGGGGTTAGAGGGCGTCTGGTCAAACACCGCATGCGGGATGTTGCCGAGCGCGGCCAGCGCTTTGTCCAAGACGCCTGCAGCGCGCACGCCCACATCAGTGACGATCAGCGGCTTGCGCATGCCCACGCGCTCGCACTCGGCGCGTAAAAGCGCGACCGCGCCGAAGTCCAGGTTAATTTGGGTGATGTAGTTGATGAGGGCCATGCTGTCTTCCGTAAAGAGGTTGGCGCTACTTTAACCCTGCTTGGGCGGCGCTTTACCCGCCGCCGCAGTGCGCGAGAGGCCTGCCTCGGTGCACGCGACGCGTGACGCGTGACGCATGGCATGCGAGGGCGCCATCGTGGCATCGGCCAGCCTCGGCGCACGCCGCGCGTGACCAGCGCGCCTGCGAAGGGGGCTACAAACAGCCAGCAGAGAGTGAAAGTCCATCGTCGTATGATCACAGGCTAGCGCATCCGCGCCCTTTTTTCATACCAACTGCGCCCCTTTGCCCCATGACACAGCCAACTTCCCCCCTCGCCCTGCTCAAAGACCCCAGCCTGCTCAAAACCGACGCCTTGATCAACGGCCAATGGGTGGCCGGGCCCTCGCGTTTTGATGTGCTGGACCCGGCCACCGGCCACAAACTGGCTGATGTGGCCAACCTGGGGCCAGCCCAGGCCACCGATGCGATTGCCGCCGCCGATGCCGCCTGGCCGGCCTGGCGCGCCAAGACGGGCAAGGAGCGCAGCATCATCCTGCGCAAATGGTTTGATTTGCTCATGGCCAACCAGGAAGACCTGGCGCGCATCATGACCGCCGAGCAAGGCAAGCCCTTTGCCGAAGCCAAAGGTGAAATCGCCTACGGCGCAAGCTTTGTGGAATGGTTTGCAGAAGAAGCCAAGCGCATCAACGGCGAGACCCTGCCCCAGTTTGACAACAACCGCCGCTTGTCGGTAATCAAGCAGTCCATTGGCGTGTGCGCCGCGATTACGCCCTGGAACTTCCCGCTGGCCATGATCACCCGCAAAGTCGCCCCGGCGCTGGCCGCTGGTTGCCCCGTCATCATCAAGCCCGCCGAGCTAACGCCCTTGACCGCGCTGGCCGCCGCCGAATTGGCGCTTCGCGCGGGTATTCCAGCAGGCGTGCTCAATATGATTACCGCCGACGCGGATAACTCGATCGCCGTGGGCAAAGTGATTTGCGCCAGCGACACCGTGCGCCACCTGAGCTTTACCGGCTCCACCGAAGTGGGCCGCATCTTGATGGCGCAGTGCGCGCCCACCGTGAAAAAAATGTCGCTCGAACTGGGCGGCAACGCGCCATTTATCGTGTTCGATGACGCCGACATAGACTCAGCGGTGGAAGGCGCAATGGCCAGCAAATACCGTAACGCCGGCCAGACCTGCGTTTGCGCCAACCGCTTTTATGTGCAGGCCGGGGTGTACGACAGCTTTGTCACCAAGTTCACTGCCAAAGTCAAGGCCATGAAGGTGGGCAATGGCTTTGAAGACGGCGTGGCGCAAGGCCCGCTGATTGAGGACGCTGCGGTAGCCAAAGTTACGCGCCATGTGGCTGACGCGATTGCCAAGGGCGGGAAGGTCGAGACCGGGGGCAAAGCCTTGGGCGGGCAATTCTTCGAGCCCACGGTTATCTCCGGCGCCAGCGCCGACATGCAATGCGCTACAGAAGAAACCTTCGGGCCGTTCGCGCCTATCTTCAAATTTGAGACCGAGCAGCAGGCCGTCGATGCCGCCAACAAAACCGAATTTGGTCTGGCCAGCTATTTCTACAGCCGCGACATTGGCCGCATCTACCGTGTTGCCGAAGCCCTTGAATACGGTATGGTCGGCATTAACGTCGGTATATTAGCCACCGAGCATGTGCCCTTTGGCGGCGTCAAGCAGTCCGGCCTGGGGCGTGAGGGCTCGCACTTTGGCATTGATGACTACGTGGAAATCAAGTACCTCTGTATAGGCGACATTTTGAAGTAAGCTCTCCAGTAGACATTTACAACGCCCTGCGCGCTTGCAGGGCACCTTAACAATAACGTAGAAAGTTCAGGCCAACTTGCATGGCCCGGAGTTGGAATATGCTGCGATTAGCACTACTTTTTTTGCTGTGTACCAGCAGCGCTTGGGCCGACTGGATTGCCATTGGCAAGTCCCCCGACTTCACCATGTATGTGGACCCCCAGTCCCTGCGCCGCAATGGCAATATTGCCAGCGCTTGGGTCATGGGCGACTACGCAAAAACCCAAAAAAAACGCTTCCCACCGCCTGTTTCATGGGTAGACTTTGATTCCATTAAAGAACTTAAGCAATTTGATTGCAGCAAAGGCGCGCATCGCACGGAAAAGACCGTCATCATGTCGGGCAAATTTGGCAAGGGCGATCCGCTCTATTCCTTCGCTTCCGTACCCGATTACTTTCCGGTGCCCAATTCCGAACTAGATATCGCGCAGTTCAATTACGTCTGCACCAACGCGCGGTAAAAATAGACTGGATTGCTTCGCTGCGCTCGTAACAACTGTTTGAGACTTACGCAGCGCTTAACTAGACCGTTGCCGCCTTGAGCAAGGCCCGAACGTGTTCTGCATCTTGCGGGCGTACTAAGCGCCCTGCTTCCACCCCGTCGCGCAGTACCACCAAAGTCGGCCATTGTTTGACGCGGTAGGAGCGACCCAAGGGCCGACCGGGGCCGTCTTCGATCAAGTGACGCGCCACATCCGGGCGCGACGCCATCACCGGCTCAATCAGGGCTTGGGCGTTTTGGCAATAGCCGCACCAGTTGGTTCCAAACTGGAGTACGACCAGGCCCGGCAGGCTATCGGCCGTTTCGCGTTGCAGGTCGGAGGCTACGTAGTTAGTGGCTGGCGTCATATCAGTGCCCCTTTGCATTGATTGCCGCAGTGACTGCGGTATGGGCTTTGGGTTCAAGTTCCGATGCCGGTCCGGCATCGGATGGGCCCACGGGGTCGGCTTCAGGTTCGGCATCAGATTTCGCCACACGCAGTGCGATCAGTCCAGCCACCACAATCACAGCAGCACCGGCTACGGTGGTGGCGCGCGGCACTTCGCTAAAAAACAAAAAGCCCCATAGCGGCGCCCACAAAATACCTGTGTATTCAAATGGCGTGACCGTGCTAGCGCGCGCCACCCGGTAAGCACTGGTCAGCAGCATGATGCCAGCGGATGCCACGACGCCGCACAGACCGATCAACAAGCCGTCAAACAGCGTGGGCACCGACCAGGGCCGCACTACAAAGGCAATACTGGGATGTACCGCATGCTCTATGCCCATAAGGTGCAGCAGCAAGGCCACCAGCCCAGCCCCCACCAAAAACACCGCGTTTTGATAAAAACCCATCACCGCCGCGGACAAACTCGAGCCGTGCTTGCGCGCCATCAACATGGCCAGACCGTAAAACGCCGCCGCCAGCAGGGACAGCAAAGCGGCGGGGTTAAACAAGCCGGTGCCCGGTTGCAGCATCACCATCACGCCGACAAAACCCAGCAGCACCGCAGCCCAGACCGGCCAGCCATTGCGCTCGCCCAGCATGGGGCCGGCCAGCGCCGTGACAAATAAA
>Ga0214919_10007023_pt1 | contig 15311 bp, 16 predicted proteins | sample LL1503_MetaG_FD_177994 | JGI IMG/M metagenome (GOLD analysis project Ga0214919, IMG submission 177994) | Freshwater microbial communities from Lake Lanier, Atlanta, Georgia, United States - LL-1503 | ecosystem: Environmental > Aquatic > Freshwater > Lake | place: USA: Georgia | collected... | reverse complement strand
CTTCGGGCATGCGCGACGCCAGGCGTTTGCCGGTTTCAGCCAGCCAGGCTTGGTAATGCACGCGCGCAGACGGATCAGAAAATTCAGGGACGGGGGGCGCACTGTTGTGCACCGCAGCGCTCAGGGCAGACCGCACGGAATCCGCCAGGGGTTCTTCCAGTTGGGCACCGGCCCGTAGCTGCACCAGCGGCGCCCAGGCGGCCAGCGCCAGCAGGCTGCGTCGACGCAAGCCTGCCGCTGCGCTCACACCAGCAGCCGCGCCTTTACATGGGCCGCAATATCCGCCAGCGCAATGTTCTGGGATGCGCTGTCGCGCCGGTGCTGGTACTCCACCACGTCTTCTTTAATGCCCCGGTCACCCAGGGTCACCCGGTGCGGCACGCCAATCAATTCCCAGTCCGCAAACATGGCACCCGGACGCTCGCCGCGGTCGTCCAGGATGACGTCAACGCCAGCGGCCAGCAAATCGGCATACAAACGCTCGGCTGCGGTTTTGACTTCAGGGAACCGATCCGGGCTGATCGGGCACAGCACCACCGTGAATGGGGCAAGCGCATCGGGCCAGATGATGCCGCGCTCGTCGTGGTTTTGCTCAATCGCTGCAGCCGGCAGGCGGGTGATACCGATGCCATAGCAACCCATTTCCATGTGCTGGGGTTTACCGTTGACATCCAGAAAAGTGGCATCCATGGCCCGGCTGTACTTGGTACCCAGGTAAAAAATATGGCCGATCTCAATACCGCGCTCAACAGCAAGCAGACCGCCACCATCAGGTGCCGGATCACCGGCCACCACATTGCGCAGATCCGCCACCATCTCGGGCTCGGGCAGATCACGGCCCCAGTTCACGCCGGTGATGTGCACATCTTCCTCGTTGCCCCCGCAAATCCAGTCGCCCATGACGGCGACCTCGCGGTCCACGAGCAGCTTGACCGGCTTGCGCAAGCCAATCGGCCCCAAGTAGCCCGGCTTGCAGCCGAAGTGTTCTTCGATCTCCGGCACAGTGGCAAAGCGGAAACCGGCCATGCCGGGGAGCTTGCCGACCTTGACCTCGTTCATCTCGTGGTCGCCACGCAGCAGCAAGAGCCAAACCTGGGCCGGCAGCGGTTGACCGGCCTCGTCAGAACCGTCCGTTGCCAAAACCAATGATTTGACGGTGGCAGCCAGCGGCAAGCCCAGCATCTCGGCCACCGCCGCACACGTGCTTTTCCCTGGCGTGGGCAGGCGCGTCATGGCCTGGGCAGCTGCGGGCCTGGGTTTCGCGGGGGGGGCAGCTTCCGCCTTCTCCATATTGGCCGCATAGGCGCTGCCGGTGGCGTAGACGATGGCGTCTTCGCCCGTGGCGGCGATGACCTGGAATTCTTCGCTGAGGTCACCGCCGATGGCACCGCTGTCGGCAGCCACGGCGCGGTAGCGCAATCCAAAACGGTCAAAAATCCGGCGGTAGGCCTGCGCCATGATCTGGTAACTCACCTTGGCTGCGTCGGCATCCCGATCAAAGCTGTAAGCGTCCTTCATGGTGAATTCGCGCCCGCGCATCAGGCCAAAACGGGGACGCCGCTCGTCGCGAAATTTGGTCTGGATCTGGTAGAGGTTTTTGGGCAGCTGTTTGTAGCTCTTGACCTCCTGGCGCATGATGTCGGTCACCACTTCTTCGCTGGTGGGCTGTACCACGTAATCCCGCTCGTGCCGGTCTTTGATACGCAGAAGCTCGGGGCCCATCTTCTCAAAGCGCCCGGTCTCATGCCACAGTTCGGCGGGCTGCACCACGGGCATGGTGATCTCGATGGCCCCGGCGCGGTTCATCTCTTCGCGCACGATAGCCTCCACCTTGCGAATCACCCGCAGCCCCATGGGCATGTAGCTGTAAATACCGGCACCCAGCTTTTTCACCATGCCGGCGCGCATCATGAGCTTATGGCTGGCCACTTCGGCGTCGGCGGGCGCCTCTTTGAGGGTGGAGATCAGGAACTGGGAGGCTTTCATCGGGAAGGTTTTCCAGCAGCGGGCGGCTTGATATTTCAAAGAAATGCGCCCGTGCATAATGGTGCAAGTTTAGAAATTGGGGTTTGATTATGCTTGACCGGGACGGTTTTCGGCCCAATGTCGGCATCATCCTGCTCAACCAGAGAAACCAGGTTTTTTGGGGCAAACGGATACGGACGCATTCGTGGCAGTTCCCGCAAGGTGGTATCGACCGTGGCGAAACGCCCGAGCAGGCCATGTACCGCGAACTGCACGAAGAAGTGGGGCTACAGCCCGAACATGTCGACATCGTTGCCCGAACCCGTGACTGGTTGCGCTACGAGGTGCCGGACCGCTACATCCGACGCGATGCGCGGGGCCACTACAAAGGCCAGAAGCAAATCTGGTACCTGCTGGCGCTGGTCGGCCAGGACTGGGATGTGAATCTGCGCGCCACGGAACACCCAGAATTTGACGCCTGGCGCTGGCATGACTACTGGGTGCCGCTGGAAGCGGTGGTCGAATTCAAGCGCGGCGTTTATGAGATGGCTTTAACTGAGCTTTCGCGCTACCTTCCCCGCTACAACAGCCCGCTGCGCGAGCCGCGCAGCGGCGATCTCGACAGCGGTACGGCGCTGCGCTAGCACCCGGCAGGCAGGCTCAGCGGGTGAGCACCATATTGTCGCGGTGCAGCATTTCGGGCTCCGCCACATAACCGAGCAGACCTTCAATTTCAGTGGAAGGCTTACGGCACATCAGCCTGGCTTCGGCGCTGGCGTAATTGGCCAGGCCACGGGCGATTTCCACGCCCTGGTCATCGCGCACCGCGATGACATCGCCGCGTGAAAACTCGCCGTCCACCTGGAACATGCCGATCGGCAGCAGGCTTTTGCCCTCCTCGCGCACCTTAGCCGCTGCACCGGCATCGACCCAAACGGCCCCCCGCATTTGCAGGTGATCAGCAATCCACTGCTTGCGCGCCCGGGTTTTCTGGGTGGGGGCAACCAACAGGGTTCCAATACTCTCGCCGTTTTTCAGACGGATCAGCGCGTCGGGCTCACGTCCCCAGGCAATGACGGTGGAGGCCCCTGACCCGGCGGCCCGCTTAGCGGCCAGTATTTTGGTAATCATGCCGCCACGGCCTATGCTGGAGCCCGCGCCGCCAGCCATCGCTTCAAGGGTCGGGTCTCCTGCGCGGGCCTGTTCAATCAGCTGCGCTGCCGGATCTTTGCGCGGATCGGCACTGAACAGGCCAGGTTGGTCGGTCAGGATAATCAGGGCGTCGGCTTCAACCAGATTTGCGACAAGGGCGCCCAGGGTATCGTTGTCTCCGAACTTGATTTCGTCATTGACGACCGTGTCGTTTTCGTTGATGACAGGAACCACGCCCAAACCGATCAGGGTCAGCAGCGTGGAGCGGGCATTGAGGTAGCGCTCCCGGTCGGCCAAATCCGCGTGGGTGAGCAGCACCTGCGCGCTGCCCAGCCCGTTTTCCCGCAACTTGGTCTCATACATCTGAGCCAAGCCCATCTGCCCCACCGCCGCGGCTGCTTGCAACTCATGGATGGCGTGCGGGCGCTGGCTCCAACCCAGGCGTTTCATGCCCTCGGCGATCGCGCCGCTGGAGACCATGATGACCTCGCAGTCCTGGCGCACCAGATGCGCCATCTGGCGGCACCATTCGCCAATAGCTGCCTCATCGAGGCCACGGCCTTCGTTGGTCACCAGACTGGAGCCGACCTTGACCACCACGCGCTTGGCTTTGCGCAGAATGGACGACTTTTTGGCGGAGTTCACGGCGGCCTCCTTCAGGCGACAGCACCCGGGGTTGGCAGATCAGGGTCCTGCGCCACAAAACGGGGATCCACCTCCACCTCGGGCAACTCGGCAACCTGCTGCGCCTTGATGTGCTTGTAAATCGCCTTGATCAGCGGCTCACACCCCTCGCGGGTCAAAGCTGAAATCTCAAATACTGGGCCTTTGAACTTGTAGCGCTTGACGAAGTCCGCCACAACCGCATCCCGCTGATCGGCATCCACCATGTCCAGCTTGTTCAGCACCAGCCAGCGCGGTTTTTTAAACAGCGCCTGGTCGTATTTTTTGAGTTCATTAACGATGGCTTTGGCCTGCGCCACCGTATCCACACCTTCGTCAAAGGGCGCGATATCGACGATGTGCAAGAGCAAGCGCGTACGCTGCAAATGGCGCAGAAAGAGGTGACCCAGTCCCGCGCCTTCCGCCGCACCTTCGATCAAACCAGGCAAATCGGCGACCACAAAACTCTGCTCCGGCCCCACCCGGACCACACCTAGGTTGGGGTGCAAAGTAGTGAAGGGGTAGTCGGCAATACGCGGACGGGCGTTGGAAATCGCCGTAATCAAAGTGGACTTGCCCGCATTGGGCATTCCCAGCAAACCGACATCGGCAAGCACTTTGAGTTCCAGCTTCAAGCTGCGCTTCTCTCCGGGCCAGCCGGGTGTCTTTTGCCGAGGCGCGCGGTTAATCGCGCTCTTGAAACGCAGGTTACCAAAGCCGCCGTCGCCCCCCTTGGCAATCGTGATGACTTCGCCGGGCTGTAAAAGCTCGAATAAGACCTCGCCGGTTTCGCTGTCTGACAACACCGTGCCAACCGGCATTTTCAGCGTGATGTCAGTGCCTGCGGCACCGAACATGTCAGAACCCATACCGTGCTCACCGCGACGTGCCTCATGGCGGCGGGCAAAACGGTAGTCCACCAGCGTGTTCAAACTGGGATCAGCAACTGCAAAAACATGGCCACCGCGCCCGCCGTCTCCGCCGTTGGGACCGCCGAATTCTTTGTATTTTTCGTGCCGGAACGAGACGCAGCCCGCACCGCCATCACCCGCGGCGATATCAATATAGGCTTCGTCAACAAACTTCATGGCGGAACTTCAAACAAAAAACCCCGCGCTTGCGGCGCAGGGTTTCGGGGTGTCGCTACAGACAGTTACGCCGCAGTGACGTTCACCGTCGGCTTGTTCAATGCGCCCTTCACGGTGAAGGCCACGTGGCCGTCCACCAGCGCAAACAGGGTGTGGTCTTTACCGATTCCGACATTGGTGCCGGGATGGAATTTGGTACCACGCTGGCGAACGATGATGGAACCTGCGCTGATCAACTGGCCGCCATACATCTTCACACCGAGCATCTTGGGCTTGGAATCGCGCCCGTTTCGCGTAGAGCCGCCGCCTTTTTTCTGTGCCATGGCTTATGTCCTTTGCAATGCTTATGCTGCGATAGCGCCGATGTGCAGCTCAGTGAACTGTTGGCGATGGCCTTGGCGCTTCTGGTAATGCTTACGACGGCGCATTTTGAAAATACGCACCTTGTCGTGCTTGCCATGTGACAAAACCGTCACCGTCACAGTTGCTCCGGACACCAAGGGCGTTCCGACCTTCAATTCAGCGCCGTTGCCGACAGCCAGAACCTGGTCAAACACAATCTCTTGGCCTACATCCGCAGCAATCTGTTCTACTTTAATTTTTTCGCCGACAGCAACGCGATACTGCTTGCCGCCGGTTTTTATGACCGCGTACATGTGAACCTCTTCGATAGGAATACCGCAGACGGATTTCTGCAGAGCCTGAGATTATAGCCACGCAGCTCTTCAAAGGACCGCCGTCGCGGCATACCGCCCCAGGCGGCACCTATAATTTGCTGCCCCGACTCCCAGCCGAACCTGTGCCCACCATCCCCTCCAGCCCGCCAGCGGGACTCGAACTCGTAGACGCGGACATGCTTGAGGTGGACTCCGTGATCGGGCGGCGCTTGCACTCCGACGTCGCGTTGGTCGGCCAGATTTCTCAGTACATCCTAGACGCCGGCGGCAAGCGGCTGCGCCCAAAACTTTTGTTGCTGTGCTGCGGCGCGCTGGGATGCGAGGACCCGCGGCGCTGGCCCATGGCCGCAGTGGTCGAATTCATCCATACCGCAACACTGCTGCACGACGATGTGGTGGATGATTCCAGTCTGCGCCGCGGCCTGGCGACTGCCAATGCCGCCTTTGGCAATCCGGCCAGTGTGCTGGTTGGCGACTTCCTGTATTCGCGCGCCTTTCAGATGATGGTTGAAGCCAGCAGCATGCGCATCATGGAGGTGTTGGCAGAGGCGACCAACGTCATTGCCGAAGGCGAAGTGATGCAGTTGATGAATATGCACAACGCCGATTTGACCCAGGTGCAGTACACCGAGGTGATCCGCTCCAAAACGGCCAAACTATTCGAGGCCAGCGCCCGCGTGGGAGCCATTCTGGCTAAGGCCAGCGCTGAACATGAAGAGGCCTGCGCCCGTTACGGACAGGCCTTGGGAACCGCATTTCAGATCATTGACGATGTGCTGGATTACACCGGCGACGCTGACTTGCTGGGCAAAAACCTGGGCGATGATCTGCGCGAAGGAAAGAATACGCTGCCCTTGATAGCCGCCATGCAAAGGAGCGGCGCGGCAGACGCGCAAATCGTGCGTCAGGCGATTGAAAACGGTGACGCAAGCCAGCTTGGCGCAGTGGTTGCCATCGTTCAGCGCACCGGCGCGATAGCCGTTGCGATGGAGGCGGCCCAGGCCCAGGCAGCACTGGCGATAGCTGCCGCTCGCCAATTGCCCAATAGCGTTTACAGCGACTGCTTGTGCCAACTGGCGCAGCAGTCGGTGTGCCGCACCACCTGAGGCCGCTGACGCGCCCGAAACCCGCTCAATGCTTGGGCTTGGCCTCCGGCTTTGCGCCGTGGCCGGCCGGCGCTTCTTCTTTTTTATCTTTGGGCTCTTCGCCCTCTTTAGCCGGCCGCACCACAACGATCTTGCACTTGGTTTTGGCTTTTGAATTCAGTGTTGCAGGCATCTCCTCACACACTTTTTCCACCTTGTAGGCAAGGGCTGACCCCGCCTGCAACACCAGACACATGGCCATGCAGTGCAGCCATGGCGCCTTTACCGAACCATTCAAAGGAATGTGCATACCGATCAATCCTTGCAGTTGTCTACCGCGCCCCGATCATCCGGGCCTACCGGAGTAGCTATTGTTCAACATGGACGAAAAGCGCGCAAGTGCGCGCAACCATCACGCATCCAAGCGCCGCACAGACTGCCCAGCCAGCGACTGCATCTGAACCGCGCTCACCATATGGGGCGCAATTTCCGCCAGTGGCACGACGACAAAAGCACGCTGCCACATCCTGGGATGGGGAATGTGCAGATCGCTGCGCGTAAGCCGGAGCTCGCCATAGAGGAGGATGTCCAGGTCCAGCGTGCGCGGCGCGTTGCGATAGGGACGCTTGCGGCCGGCCCGCTGCTCAATCGCTTGTAAAGCGGCTAGCAGCGCATCCGGACTCAGCGCGGTCCAGACCTGAACCACCGCATTGACGTAATCCGGCCCGTCGGCGTCCAGCGGCGCACTGGTGTACAGCGACGAGGAGGCACGCCACTCCGTCTGCGGCAGTGCTGCCAGATCCTGGACTGCTTTGCGCACCGCAGCCCGGGCGTCGCCCAGATTAGCCCCGACGCCCAGCGTTGCCAGCACCCGATCTGGCATGCTCACGCGGACGGTGGCACGCCGCCCATGGAACCCTCGCCCGCGCCGCCCTTGCCTGACGTGCGACGACGCCTACGCCGCTTCTTGGGTGCATCGCCGTCCAGGGCCATACCGGTGACGGCGTCCTTCGCCTCACCCGAGTCCCCGGTCTGACGCGCTGCGCGCTGGGCTAGGGCCTCGTCTTCGGGCGGCGGTGCCCGCTGCACCCGGGGGGCACGCGGGCGCTTGGCCTGTTCCTGGCGCAGCTGTTCGACCAGGTCTTGCTGGATGTCGGCGTCGCCCGTACTGAATTCCTGCCACCAGTCGACCAACGCCTCGTCCACCTCACCGGTGTCGGCGCGCAGGCGCATGAAATCAAAACCGGCCCGAAAGCGCGGCTGGTCCAGCAAGCCAAAAGGCGCACTGCCCGTGCGCTTCTCAAAGCGCGGCTGCAACAGCCATATCTCGCGCATGTCGCCCGCCAGCTTGCCCCGCCCGGAGACGTCGCCGATGCGCTGATCAAAGACACCCTCGATCGCATCCTGCAGGGCCGGGTGGCTGTGCTGCTGCTGACTCAGGCGCGCATTCCAGCCATCGCGCACATCGGGCCAGAGCACGCAAGCCAGCAAAAAGCTCGGAGCCACGGGTTTGCCCTCGCCGACCCGGCGGTCGGTGTCCAGCAACACGGCGTTCACCAGCGGCAGCGCAGCGCGCTCGACCACCAGGTCCAGGAGGGGATAAATACCCCGCGCCACGCCCAGCGTTTGCAGCTGCGCGATGGAAGCGAGCGAATGCCCCGTCTGCAGCAGTTTGAGCATCTCGTCAAAGAGGCGGCTCTGCGGAACATCGTCCAGCAGTTTTTTGGACTTGACAATCGGCGCGGCGGTCTTGGCCTCCAGTTTGAAGCCCAGGTGGCTAAGCTTGGCGGCGAAGCGCACGGCACGGATGATGCGCACCGGATCTTCCCGGTAGCGGGTCACCGGGTCGCCAATCATGCGCAGGGTCTTGCTTTTGGCGTCCTTCAGGCCGCCGTGGTAGTCGACCACCACCTGCGTGGCAGGGTCGTAGTACATGGCGTTGATGGTGAAGTCGCGCCGCACGGCGTCCTCTTCCTGCGGACCCCAAACGTTGTCGCGCAGGACGCGGCCGGTGGAATCCACCGCGTGCTGCATACCGGCTAGCTCGCTGCGGCTGGTTTTCTCATTACCCGCAACTTGCTCGGCGGCCGCATTGTCCAGATAAGCGCGGAAGGTGGAGACTTCAATGACCTCGTGCTCTCGGCCGCGCCCATAGACCACATGCACGATCCGAAAACGCCGTCCGATGATGAAAGCTCGGCGGAAAAGCTGCTTGACCTGCTCGGGCGTGGCATTGGTGGCCACATCAAAATCCTTGGGCCGCAAACCCAGCAGCATGTCGCGCACCGCACCGCCAACGATGTAGGCCTCAAATCCGGCTCCCTGCAAGGTGCGCACTACGTTGGCGGCGCGCTCGTCGACCATGGCCGGATCAATGCCATGGGTGCTGGCGGGCACATCCACACGCTTGCCAAACCGGGACTTGGTGCCAGCGCCCGCTTTGCCCAGAAGTTTTTCGATGAAGTTTTTTATCATGGTGTGTGGTGGTGCGCCCGGCAGACCCGCCCGCGCCGGACGTGGCGCAGTTTCAATGGTCTGCGCCAAAAAGATCCAGTATGCGCCACCCGCGATTCTGCGCGATGGCACGCAAAGACTCGTCCGGGTTGGTGGCCACGGGGTTGTTGACACGCTCCAGAAGGGGCAAGTCGTTGATGGAGTCGGAATAAAAGCTGCTGTCCACGTCAGCCCAGCCCAGCCCTTGACCGCTGAGCCAGGACTCGATCCGGCGCACCTTGCCCTCGCGAAAACTCGGCACCCCCCGCACCAAGCCTTTGAACCAGCCGGTGGCTGCATCACGCTGCAGGTCCACCGCCATAACCAAATCGGGGCCGAACAGGCGCGCCACCGGGCTGGCTACAAATTCATTGGTTGCCGTGATCACGATGGTGGTAGCACCCTGCTTGCGGTGTTGCTGCACCAGCTCGACCGCCTGCGGGCGAACTGCGGGGGAGATGATTTCCTGCAGGTAGCGCGCATGGGCCGCTTCGGCTGCAGTCTGGCCCTGGGCCAGAAACGCGGTGGTGGCAAATGCCACGTAGGCATCAATGTCGAGCGTTCCGGCGCGGTAATCGCGGAAAAACTGATCGTTGCAGCGGTCAAACTCTGCGGGGTCAACCCAACCCAAACCCGCCGTAAAACGGCCCCAGGAGTAGTCCGAATCCAGCGGCAAAAGGGTGTGATCGAGATCGAACAAGGCGATCTTCTTGCGTGTCATAGGCTTTCCAACATGGTTTTTATGAAGGGAATGGTAATCGCGCGCTGGGTTTGCAGCGCGTAATGGTCCAGCGCTGCGAGCAAAGGCATCAGGCTGCCCAGGTCACGGCTAAAACGGTGCAATACAAAGTCCAGGACCTCGTCGCCCACAACCAGGCCACGCGTCTGCGCGCTGTCGCGCAGCACGGTACGCACCTGTGCTTCGGTGAGCGGCTGTAAGAGAAAAATCTGTCCGCACCCAAGCCGGGTGCGCAGGTCCTCGCGTAAAGCCAGTGCCCGCGGCAGCGCATTTCCGGTCGAAAACACCGCCCGCTGGTAGCTCTGTGCGTTGACAAACCAATTGAAGGCGGCATGCTGTCGCGGCGCATCGAACGCATGAACGTCTTCCAGGATGACCGCAGACCAGGCGGGGTCAAAGGCCTCTGTTAGCGGGGATTCAGGCCCCATCAGACCAACCGCCTGGCCTTTGAGGCGCAATGCACCTGCCAGCGCGCCCATCAGATGCGACTTGCCGCTGCCTGGCGCGCCGGCAAGGTACACACCCACAGATGAAGGGGCGACACCGGCCGCATCGGCATCCAACCACTGCCGCAGATGGCTCAGCACATCGGCGTTAGGGCCGGGGAAAAAGTTGTCGAGGGTGGGAATCAGCGGGGTGCCGATATCCAGAGGAATTTGCTGCATCAGATGATGGTCTGCGCCATAGGGCCGGGCTCAGGGCCGGTCCACGCGGGCAGCGTGGCTGTCCCCAAACTCCCCCGTTACGCGGCGAAGGGCAACCACCAGAACCGCGCTGGCTGGCAGGGCCAGCACCACGCCGACGAAGCCGAACAATTGCGCAAACGCCATCAGCGCAAAAATCACGGCCAGCGGATGCAGCCCGATACGCTCGCCCACCAACCGGGGAGTCAGGACAAAGCTCTCCAGTACCTGCCCCAGCCCGTAGACACCGCCCACCACCAGCAGCGCGTACTGCAGACCCGGATCGGCAGCGAACTGCAATATGCCAGCCACCAAAGCCAAGGTCAAACCCAACGCAAAACCCACATAGGGCACAAACACGGCCAGGCCGGTGAATACCCCGATCGGAATGGCCAGATCCAACCCGAAAACCGACAATGCCACCGCGTAGTACACGCCTAACGCAGCCATGACCAGCAGTTGTCCGCGTAAATACTGACCCAGCACCGCGTCGGCCTGGGTGAAAAACCCGTCCATCACAACGCGAAAACGCAGCGGTGCCAGGGAACGGACATTCGCCAACAGAGCGTCCCACTCCAGCAGCAGGTAAAACACCACCACGGGAATCAGCAGGACGTTGCTGATGAAGGCCACGGCCAGGCTGCCGCCCATCTTGAGCGAGTCCAGCAGCAAGGTGAGCAGGGATTCAACATTGGCGTTCAAATAGGTCATCACGAACGCCTTAATAGCCACCTCATCCACAGCCACTTTGATGCCGTAGTGCCGAAGCAAAGGCTGCACATGGGCATTGAGTGCGGTGAGCAAGCCGGGTACCTGGTCACGCATGAGCGGAATCTCGACGGCCAGTATGGGAAAAATCATCAGCGACAAACCTGCGGCCACAAGCAGGAAAACGGTTTCCACGACCAGCACGGCAAACCACCGTCCCGGCGTGCCGCCGCACACCCGGGCTAGCGCGTTCACCGATGGGTTGAGCACATAGGCCAGTACCGCCGCCATGGCAAAAGGGGCGAGTACCGGGGCCAATAACCAGACCGCCACAACCACACCTAGCAAGGCTGCGGCCCACATAGCGGTGGACTTTGTACTTTCCATCATGATTGGGTTGAAGGTTGAGGGGGGCAATGTGTCAACCGACGACACGCCGCAGATGCTGCACCTTGTCGGCAATGCGGTCCATATCCGCCAGGTCTTCCGTGTGCACCAAGTAGCACTCCAAGTCGGCCAAGGCGCGGTCATTCTGCCCCATTGCCGCGTGGGCAAGGCCACGGTCGCGGTACTCGGACCAGGCGTGGGGCATCAGGACCACCAAGCGCTCCTGCACGGCCAACAGGCGCGGCCAGTCGCTTGCCTGCTGGTAAATCTCTTTCAAGTTGCGCAGCATGCGCGCCAGGATATCCCGCTCGGGCGCGGCCTGCAAATAGAGCGACAGTGGCGTGTCCTGCGTGTCGGTCAGGCCAGTGCGGCGGCGATAGGGAAGCAGCATCTCCTCAAGGTGTTCACGGCCCAGGGACTCACCGTTGAGCGGGTCGACCACGGCCAAACCCAGCGGCAACTTGACCTTGATCAGGAAATGACCGGGAAAACACACGCCATGCGCGGGCAAACCCAGGGAGCGGGCCAGTTCCAGCCAAATCAGCGCCAGAGAAATCGGGATACCGACCCTGCGCTCCAGCACTTCATGGATGAAGCTGTTGGACGGGTCGTAATAGTCATTGACATTGCCGCGAAAACCCAGGTCCTTGTAAAAGAACCGGTTCAGGGCACGCAGGCGAGAAAGTGTTGACTCATCCCGCGCAATCCTGCGGTGCAGGCGCTCCACCAGATGGTCGACGGTTGACAGCGCCGCCTGCACATCGAGCTCGGGGTATTCGTCCTGTGCGATACAGGTAGCGGCCTCCAGCAGCGGCAGCTCATCATCGGACTCCACCAGCGACTGGAAATAGTCCAAGGGGCTCGGAACATCAAAAGACAGGTGCATGCCGATTTATAGCCGTAATTTGTTCCACCGGGCTGGGGCGCCGAGCCTATTTCTGTGAAGCCTCGGGCCTCAGGAACTGCCGCACATCCAATCCCAGCACCCGCACCACGAGCAGGTACAGAACAGCACCACCCCCAACCACGCCCAGCAGCGTACCCATGCGCGCAACAGCAGGCATACCCAGCCAATCAAACCGGGTGCTCGCCCACCACAACAAAACACCTAATACACCGCAGCCTGCCAACACCCGAACACCAAACAGCCCCCAGCCGGCACGGGCGCTGTAGCTACCCCGGCGACGCAGACCGTACAGCAGCCATCCCGCATTGACCAGCGCCCCGATGCCAATCGACATGGACAGGGCGGCGTGGGCCAACAGGGGAACCAGCCACCAGTTGAGCAACTGGGTGAGCACCAGAACCACCAACGCTATCCGCACCGGGGTGGTGGTGTCCTGGCTCGCGTAATAGCCCGGAGCCAGCACTTTGATTGCCACCAAACCCACAAGCCCGATGCCCCAACCGGTCAAGGCCAGCGCAGTCTGGTGCACGTCGAAATCGGTGAACGCCCGGTAATGGAAGAGAACCGCCACCAGCGGCTCGCCGAACACCAGCAAGGCCACCGCGCAGGGCATGGCCAGCAGGACTACGATGCGCAAACCCCAGTCGAGCAGATCGGAATATTCCCGTGTATCGCCACTGGCGCGTGCTGCGCTGAGCTGGGGCATCAACACGACACCCAGGGCCACGCCCAACATGGCAGTGGGAAATTCCATCAAGCGGTCCGCGTAGCTGAGCCAGCTCACGCTGCCGGGACGCAGGTGGGAGGCGATCTGGGTATTGATCAGCAGCGATATCTGCGCCACGCTGACCCCCAGCAAGGCCGGCGCCATCAAACGCACAATGTCCCGGGTTGCCGGATCAGCCCAGCTGCGCCGCAGTCCGCCCCAGGTCCAGGCCAAGCGGGGAAACACGCCAATCGCGCGCAGAGCCGGGATTTGCACGGCGAGCTGCAGCACACCACCGGCCATCACCCCCACGGCCATCGCAAAAATCGGCTCGATACCCTGTACCTGCAACTGCGGGGCCAGACCCCAGGCGGCGGCAATCGTGCACAGATTGAGCAACACCGGTGTGGCCGCCGGAACCGCAAAGCGCCGGTAGGTGTTGAGCACGCCAGAGGCCAGTGCCACCAGCGACATGCAGCCAATGTAGGGAAACATGAAGCGCGTCATGAACACCGCAGCGCTGTAGCCGCGCGGATCCTGCTGCAAGCCGCTGGCCATGGCCCACACCAGCACGGGCGCGGCCACCACCCCCGCCACACACACCAGCAACAGGACCCAGACCATGACGCTGGCAACAGCGTCCACGACAGCCTGGGTGGCTGCATGCCCTTCGCGCGCATGGGTTGCGGCCAACACCGGGATAAAGGCCTGGCTGAAAGCGCCCTCGGCGAACAGGCGGCGAAACAAATTAGGGATGCGAAACGCCACATTGAAGGCGTCAGTCATGGCGCTGGCACCAAAAGTTGCCGCAAGCAGCGACTCCCGCACCAGGCCGGTCACACGCGAGAGCAGCGTCCATAAAGAGACGGTTGAAGCGGCGCGTAGAAGGTTCACGCCCCGAGTTTAGCGGTGGCACCAGCGGATACGCGGTAGGCCAAAGGTATACTCATAGGCTTTGCTGGCAACATCCTCAGACACAAGGAACACAATTTATGGCATCTGGAAAACCCAAGAAAAAGAACCCGCGCCTGGCGTCGGGCCGCAAGCGCGTCCGCCAGGACGAGAAAATCAACGCCGCCAACACCTCGCTGCGCTCCAAGTACCGCACCGTCGTCAAGAACGTTGAAAAAGCGGTTCTGGCTGGCGACAAAGCCAAGGCCACTGAGCTGTTTAGCAAGATGCAAGCCGTGGTGGACACCGTCGCCGACAAAGGCATCTTCCACAAAAACAAGGCGGCCCGTGACAAGAGCCGCCTGGCCACCAAGGTGAAAGCCCTGGCATTGGCCGCCTGATTTTCAGGCATATCGCACGAACCCCTAAGCGGGTTCGCAGTTTGTAACGGGTGCGCTACCAGCAAAGCAAAAAGCCGTCGCAAGACGGCTTTTTTGTGGGCGCCTGTTGCTCAATCGGGGCGCGAGCAGGGCGCTGGAGGGGCCCTACATGAGGGCTATTGGCCCAGCTTGAACCGGAAGACCTGGGTGGCGAGCACCTCCGTACCGTCGGCCTTGCACTGGTATTTGCGGATCGCCTCACGCACCTTGTCGTGGAATACACGCGGGCCGGACAGAATTTTCACCGACTGCACCGCGCCGTTATGGATAGCAATCTGCGCAGTGACCTGCCATTCGTCCCCCTGCTCCCGGTACACCCCGGATGGCATCTCCGGCGCAACCTGCACCGGGCAGGCCACGGCAATCGCGCTGGACACCGGCGTTGCGGTGGATTCAGGGGTAGGGCTGCGGTTCGGCGTAGAGCCAAGACCGGCTTGAGTAGGCACAGCGGGCCGCTCTGGATAGGCCGTCGGGGCCGCCGCAACGCTGTCAGTTCGGGAACCTGGCCCGGCCACTTTTGTCGTTTGCAGCGCACCTGTTGGTACCGGCTCTGGATGTGTCCGTGCGGAAGCCGCGCGCGATTCCGAGGCTGGCGCGGGCATATGGGGTGCTGCCGTTGCTGGCGCTACATCCCGCGCTTGGAAGGCTGCGGCGGGAAACTGCGATGCCGCAGCAACCCGCTCCGGCACCACCACAGGCGCTGCCACGCGCGACTCACGTACGATCA